>OLPZ01000170.1_pt1 | contig 53726 bp, 62 predicted proteins | sample 1672711 | NCBI WGS metagenome assembly OLPZ01 (sample SAMEA3136716, study PRJEB25190) | human gut metagenome
TAAAGAAATAAATTTAAGGAATCATTCATCCTTACACAAACTATTTTACAGTCTCAAATTTAGAATTTGTGATTTATTGTTAACATTATATTTTATATTTTCTTTTTATCAATCTTTAGTTAACTTATGGTTTAGCGCAATTGCAAGCTTTTTTGAAGTTATAATATTTTATTTGTGGTTTGAAAACCGTGCTGAAAAGAACATGGTTTTAGGAGCTAGTTTAATAATAGCGATAATTGATACCGTTAATAACGTAATAATAAATGTTTTACAATTAAAAAGTGCATTTACAATTAAAGATACACTGTTATCAGAAGTTGTGACTATAGTATTATTAATAATCACTGAAATTATTATTTATAATAAAAAAGCTGAGATCTTTGATATTTTATCCTCTAAAGCTGATAGAGTATTTTTATCATTGATAGCTTATTTTTATATTTCTATTGAATTGTTCTCTGTAATAGTAACAGTAAGTGAAAATAAGCATATTATCATATTATCATTATTGATAATTTTAATTTTGCAATTCATATTTGGGATCGTAGCGTTTTATTTTTATACAGTAATTAATCAGAAAATATTAAAAGCTGAAAAACAGAAAGAATTACAGAATCGTATAGAAGACATTGAAAATTATGCTGAATATTTGGAGTCAACGGAAGACAATTTAATAAAATTTAGACACGATATAAAAAGTTTGATAAGCTCTATAAGTTTAAATACAGATGATGACAAGCCTGATTTAGTTTCATATGTGGATAATTATATAAATAAAAATTCTTTTGAGAGATATCAAGGCTTAAATCATATTAAAAATAAATTGCTGAAAAATCTTTTTTTGACCAAGATAGCTGTGATGGTTAATAAAAATCTCAATTATAATTTTGAGTGTACTCAAGATGCTAAGATCTCTATAGAGAACAATGAGATGTTTGATTTAATTAGAATTTTAGGGATTGCAATGGATAATGCTATTGAAGCGAGCACTGAGTTGGGGTCTAAAAGTCGAATTGATATTATGGTTTTTAAAAACCAAAGTAATGGAATCGAGTTTGAAATAAAAAATTTGGTAAAAAATGAAAATATTCGGATTAATGAAATACAACGATCAGGTGTGACATCTAAAGTTGATCACCTAGGAGTAGGATTAGCAAATGTTAAAGAGATAATAAGCAAATATAGTAATATGTCATTAGATTTAAAAATAGAAAATAAATATTTTACTTTTTATTTAGTAGTAGATGAAGAGGAGCCGCTATGAAAGTTCCAGTAATTATTTGTGATGATAATTTAAATATGACTGTTAAACTGGAAAAAATGCTGTTAATATCTCAGGAATTGCTAAATGAAAATGAATATGGCAATCAAGTTATTTTAGATATATTTAAAGCAAAGTCTTTTGAAGAAGCTTATGAATATGTCGTAAAAAATCATATAATATTTGGACTATATTTTTTGGATATTGAGTTGAATGATGGAAAAAGTAAAAAAACGGGTATTGATCTAGCAGAGCAAATAAAAAAAATAGATGATCAGGCTAAAATAATATTTGTAACTAATTATCAAGAGTTAGCTTATTTGACATATGAGCGTAGAGTAGGAGCCGTAGATTATATTATAAAAACAGATAACTTTGATATGCAGAAAAGACTAAATGAAACTTTAGAAAAGGTAATGACTAACTATACTCAGTTAAGAAAAATTGAAGATACTATAAGTTATAAATTGGGCACTAGAATCATGACTATAGATCTTGATAAGGTACTGTACATTGAAACAGCTACTGTGCCACATAAGTTAAATATAGTAAAGGATAATGGTGTATCATTCATAAGTGGAAATTTGAAAAAATTTGAAGAAGATAATTCTAAATTATTGCGCATTTCTCAATCTTGTCTAATTAATCCTAAAAAAGTATCACAAGTTGATATTTCTAAAAATGAAGTGATTTTTTTGAACGGTGATATACAAAAATATTCCAGAAGGATGAGAAACTATATGAAAAAATGGCAAAATAGGATGTAACTATGACAGAATAGGAGTAATTAAACTAGATTTCTTTAATTATGTTATTTTCTAAATGGTTAGTTAATAAGCATTTAGGAGGTTAAAACAATGCAAAATAAAGTAAAAAAGATTGGAATTACAGTAATTGCTTCTGCCATTTTGGGCAGTGTGGTTACACCCGGTTTAGTTAGTGCAGCATCAATTGGTTAAAAGGTAAAGATTAATGGATAGAGAAAAATATATAAAATACTTAGCATATCAATTAATAAACAAACTTTTTTGGATAATTGCATTATTGGCCATAGTTTGTATTTTAACTATAAACGTAATGTGGATTCACAATATATTTCTAGGTTTGTTTAGTATTGCTGAAGTTATTTTAGTATATGTTTCCCAATATTTCATACGTGCAATTCAGCATAACCAGAATATAAATATACTGGGGTATAAGAGTAATAAGATATCTAGTCAAGAATATAATGTAACTGTTTTAAACTTTAAAGTAATTGAGTTTTTTGTAGTATTAAACATCGGTTTATGGATGATCATCGTTGTGATGAGTCAACATTACTTAAAGCTAAGTAGCGTGATAATTATTAATGTTTCATTTATGGCGTTGGCTAGCGTATTTGTCATACTATCTTTTATAGTAGTGCTCATATATTATTCTATTAAGTATTAATCTATGCAGTAGAAAGCAAAAAATAATCAAATCTTGGACTGATAACATTTTTTACTAGTTTACATTGATAATAAGCAATAAGACGACAGAGGTCGTCTTATTTTTTTGCCACTTAGAAGCCAAAATTTACCACTTAGTTCAAAACTATGGAAAAGCTATCTGAAATATTTTTTAATATAAATATCAGATTCAGAAGGGAGTGAGAAACATGAAAGTAAAACTTGAGATTGATCCAGATGCCGCAGAAGATGAACTGATTATTAAAGCTAAAAATATTTCTCCGGAAATAGAGCAGCTTTATAAGAAATTACAAGGTATTGAACACAATGATCAGATTGAATGTTTTAGAAACAATGTTTCTTACTACTTACCACTGAACGAGATTTTGTTTTTTGAAACAGATGCCAAGCAGGTAATTTTGCATACACAAGATAAGGCATACTTGGTTAAACATAAATTGTATGAGTTAGAAAATATTTTGGGCGCAGGTTTCATGCGGATTTCCAAATCGACAATTATTAATTTAGATCAAATTTATGGTTTAACTCGGTCGATTTCAGATTGCAAGATACAGTTTTATGATACTTATAAAACTGTATATGCATCCCGTCGATACTACAAAGAATTACGCACACGCTTAGATGAAAGAAGGTCTTTATAATGAAAAACAGTTTTGCAAGAATTTTGTGGGGAGTAGGACTAATCGCTGCAGCTGCGCTTTTGGTGATCAGTCAATTAGGCTTGTTAAGCTTCAAAATTAGCGTTTGGACAATCATTTTGACAGTCATTTTTGTGGCTTGCTTAATTAAGGGCTTGCTCGATAAGAGCATTGTGGTGTCCGTTTTCTCAATTGCTTTTTTAGTAATTACTTATGCAGGTCCCCTGGGCATTAAAAAGTTCTTATCCTCTTGGATGATTTTGTTCATTGCTTTGCTTGTTTCAATGGGATTGAGCTTGCTTTTTAAAAAAGATCCGGAAATTGTTATCAAGAAGAGCTTTCATTGGAATGATGACGATGATAGTGACGATGCTGATACAGAGACAAAAGTAACACATCATCATGTTCAAGATGTGATTGAAGATGGTGACAATATCGTAATTAATCAAAAGATGGCTGGCGATTCTTCACGTTATATTCATTCACAAAATTTACAGTCAATTAATCTTGAAGCTTCATTCGGTAATGCCAATATCTATCTTGATGATGCTAAAGCAGCAGGTGATACAGTCGTGCTTAATCTAACTGCTTCAATGGGAAATGTAAATCTCTACGTTCCCTTATCATGGCAGATTGATAATCAATTAAGCATTAGCCTTGGTAATGTAATAGTTAAAGGAAAAAGCAATGGCGGCGGTCCTACCTTAGTTTTAAAGGGAAGAGCTAATATGGGTAATGTGGTAATCAATTATATTTAAAAAAGGCGTGAAAATTCACGTCTTTTTTAGCGTAATGCAATCCAATAACCGATTAATAAAATTCCGAAAACGAGGAAAATGATGGCTAAAGTGCGCTGCCATTTTGCCTCATTTTTGTTTTCAGCTTGTTTTTGGTTAGCTTGTCCGTTCTTTTCACTAAGGTATTTAAAGTAGGAAATGGCAGCAACCACCAAGCAAATAATACCGATGACTAACATATTTGATCCTTTCAAAAATCTATATCTTTTCTGTTAATTTTACGCAAAAAAATCGCCCGCTTCAATTGAAGTAGGCGATTAATTATTTTGGTTATTTCCATTTATTAATTATTTCTGCACTTGCTAAAGAAAGTGCAGAAATAATTTCAGAAAAATAGCTTTGATTTTTAGTTTTTGCCAAATATCCTACACCATACGTAATAACTTGATCATAATCTAAAAGTTGATAATTAACATCTTCATTATTGTAATCATAAACAAAACTAGGTACAATTGCTGTCCCAGTTTTTGATGACACAATGATTTTCGCTAAAGACGCTTGATTTATGATATGAATTTTGTTATCAGAAATTTTTAGTTTTTCTATTAAAAAATTTTTTAAATCAATAACAGATTGCAAAGGTGTTTTTCCATTCCAAAGATAAATATTCCTATTTTTTAACTCTGGTATAGTAATTCGTTTATTTTTTGATAATGGATCTTCCTTGCTAGTAATTACTGAAAATCCTGCCTTAAAAAATGGAACAAATTCATAGAGTGAATCATTAAAGAAATCAGATTGATATAACATAAAATCGATTTTTTGATTTTCTAAATCAGTATTGGCATTATTTTTAGCAAGACTAATCCGATTCAATTTTATGTGCCAATTTCCTTTCTTATTTATTATTTTTATGAAAATGGGAAGAAATTTTTGTTCAAAAGGGATCCCAGAATAACCAATAATTACCGTGCGTTCTCCATATGTTTGATAGTTTTTAGTATTTTTAATTATTTGATCTACCTGTTGATCAATATTACATATTTTTTCATAGAAGTATCTCCCAGCAGCAGTAAGAAATACTTTTCTGCTTTTATTAGTAACTAGTTTAACGCCCAGTTCTTTTTCTAAATTATGAATATTTTTTGAAACTGATGGTTGTGTTAAAAATAATTCCTTTGCCGTTTGAGAGAAATTATTTGTTTTTCCTAATGATATAAAACATTTTATTTGAGTAGTATTCATAGTCTATTCCTTTTCGTTATAGATATATTCATATTTGCGTTAATCACATTATAACATTTCGGGTAAAGTAAAAATGTAAGCGGAAACAAAATGATACTTATGGGGGAATAATATTATGAATATGACATATGACGTAGTTGTCGTTGGTGCTTCCAACGCAGGTGGATTTGCCGCAGCTGCAGCTGCAGAAAATGGTGCAAAAGTTTTGTGTATTGACAAAATGGGAAGTGTTGATCACTTGTATCGAAATACTTTAGGTTCAATTGACAGCAATTCTCAGAAACGTGCTGGCGTTAAAATTGATAAAAATAAAGTTATTCAATATTTGACAGCATTTGCCCAAGATAATGTTGATCAAAAATTATTATGGGCATGGGCTAACCATTCTGGTGAAACGATGGATTGGTTAGAAGAACATGTTTTAAAACCAGAAGGTATTCATTTGCATTCCTACACTGATGCATATTATGAGACCTTGATTAATATGGCATTTCCTACAGCAAATGAAATCACTAGAGACGATAAAAGTTGGGCTCGTGGTTGGGGTAAATATGTAGTTCAATATGCTGAAAAACAAGGCGTTAAGTTCAGTTGGAATACAAAACTTGAACATCTAATTACTGATAAAGCTGGTAAAGTAATTGAAATTGAAACTAAGAGTCGTGAAACTAATAAAATTAATCGTATCAATGTTACAAAAGGAGTAGTTCTTGCAACTGGTGGTTACGGTGCTAATACTGCATTGGTTCAAAAGTGGAATCCAACTTTATTAAAGAAATGTGTAGCAACTAAGAGTCCACGTGATGATGGCTCTGGTCAAATTGCCGCTATGGAAGTTGGTGCAGCTCGTGATGATGAAGGCGCTTCTATTATTTTTGACCGTGGTGCTGTTACACCTGGAACTAATATTAAAGATACCTATTACATCGGTTGGGATGCAAAGATGCTAACTCTTGGCAGTTTTCCATTCTTAAAAGTCAACTTGAAAGGTGAACGTTTCTTCAATGAAAGTGCTCCATATCAATTTGAAATGAATGCTAATATGCATCAACCTGGTAACTTAGATATTGCTATTTTTAATGAAGATACAATGAATCATTTGAAAGATTTCCATACTTTAGGCTGTTCAAGAGTTGGCTGGCCAGGCGGTAATGATATGGATAGTTTTCGAAAGAAGCTTCAGGAAAATTTGGATCGTGGAACTGCTGTTAAAGCAGACTCAATTGAAGAGTTAGCCGAAAAACTACATTTACCTAGGGAAAAGCTAGTAGCTACTGTTAGTCGGTATAATCAAATGGCTAAAAATGGAGTAGACGAAGACTTTGGTAAAGAAAAATATCGTTTATTCCCAATAGATGGTGCACCATATTACGGCATTACTTTTGGTGGAGTATTATTAGCAACCTTTGATGGATTACATATTAATGATCATATGTCTGTATTAGATGAAAACAATGATCCAATTAAAGGGCTTTATGCTGCTGGAAATTGTTCTGGTAGCTTTTTCTGGGGTTCATATCCAGATCGCTTACCTGGTCTAGCAGCAGGACGTGCCACAACCTTTGGTCGTTTAGCTGGTAAATATGTAGTTAGAGAAAACTAGTTAAAATGGGAGAGGAAAAATGAGTCCAATGATAATTACACTGCTAATCTTATTAGCAGTTATTATAGCTTTTGTTTCTGGAAAAGTACCAATTTCACTGATTGGTATCCTTGTTATGTTTGCTTTGGTAATGTTCAATATATTACCTGTACAAAGAGCATTCGGTGGCATAATTAACACCTCAGTTATCCTATTTGCAGCTATGTTCGTAATAGGTAAAGGTATTCAAAGAACTACAATCGTTTCTAGTGCAGCCAAACTTGTAGAGAGGTTCAAAAAAAAACCAAAATTATTAACATTCTTTACCTGTGTTATTGCTACACTTTTAGCAATTGTATCTAATGGGACGATCGCTTTAGTAATAATGTTGCCTATACTTTGCGGTATTTGTGATGATATTGGTTTGTCAAGAAGTAAACTTTTATATCCTTTTGAAGTAACAGCTGTATCTGCTGCTGGTGCGTGGTTTTTAGGAATTGGTGCTTTAAACATGTCATGGTCATCAGTTATGATAAAGTTAGGCGCTAAATCTCCTATTAATATCAATGATTTTTTATTTGCTAGATTGCCTTTTTTGATTGTGATTATTCTTTATATGACATTCATTGGTCCTAAACTTTTACCTAACCATGATAATGCAGAATTAGCCAAGAATTCTCCTGCAATGTCTGCAGATAAGACTGAAAAGCCATTATCTAAAACTAAAAATATTCTTGGTATTGTAATCAGTTTGGCAACAATTGTTATCATGATTCTTTCTAGCTATATTCATCTTCAACCTTATGAGATAGCCACCGCTGGTGCTTTGCTTTTGGTAATCACTGGAGTGCTATCCAATAAAGAAGCCCTTCATGCATTAAATTTAAATATTATTTTCTTGATCGCTGGTATGCTGGGATTGGCAGACGCATTGCAAGTTACTGGAGCTGGTAAAATGGTCGGGGACGCCATGGCTTCTGTAGCTAAAACAATAACTAATCCATTCTTATTAATGGGATTATTCTTCATCGTATCACTAGTTATCACGAACTTGATGGGTGGATTAGCATCTGTTTCAATCTTAGTACCACTTTGGACATTAACTTGTCTTAAACTGGGAATTGATCCTAGAGGTGCCGTTTTAGCAGCTTCTACAGCTTCAGCTTTTAGTTTCTTAACTCCTATTGGTGGACATTCATTGCCTTTGATCATGGATGCTGGTGGTTATACTCTAAACGACTTCCTAAAATGTGGTTTACCATTGGCTGTTATTCTTTGTATTATGGGATGTTTCGTTACTCAATTCATGTATCCATTATAAAAGTAAATTGTAGAGTAGAAAGGAAACAATAAAATGTATGATTATGATGTAATAGTTGTTGGTGGCTCAAATGCAGGTGGTTTTGCTGCTGCAGCCGCTGCAGAACGAGGAAAAAAAGTTTTAGTTATTGATAAGACGAGTACAGTTGAACACCTATATCGTCACTGGCTTGGCGGAGTTAATACTAAAGCTCAGCAAAAAGCCGGTGTCAAAATAGATAAAAATGATTTAGCTCAATATTTAACTACTTTTACTCAGGATAATGTGGATCAAAAGCTTATCTGGGTCTGGATTAACAATTCAGGTGAAGCAATGGATTGGTTAGAAGACAAAATTTTAAAACCGAAAGGTGATCATTTATATAGCGAAACAGATGCTCATTATGAAACTTTAATCAATAAAGCATTTCCAACAGAACACCATGTTACTGCTGATGATAAATCAGATGATAAAGGCTATGGTAATTACATTCTAGAATATGCCCATGATAAAGGGGCAGATTTTAAATATAATACTAAGCTAGAGCATTTAATTGTAAACCGAGAAAATAAAGTAATCGGTATAGAAGTTAAAGATACTAAGACTAATGAAATATATAAAATTATGGCAAATGATGGTGTGATTTTATGTACTGGAGGCTATGGTGCTAATAAAGCACTGCTTCAAAAGTGGAATCCAACTATCTTAAAGAAGTGTTGTTATACCCAAAGTCCTCGTGATGATGGATCAGGTATTGAAGCCGCAATGGAAATTGGTGCAGTAAGGGATGATGAGTCTGCATCCATTATCTTCAACCGAGGAGTAGTTCCAGTAGGGACTAATTCGAAAGATACTTATATTATTGATTGGAAAAATCATCAATATAATTTAGGTTCATTCATGTTTTTAAAGGTTAATCTAAAAGGTGAAAGATTCTTTAATGAAAGTGTCCCATATCAATTTGATATGAATTCATTGATGCATCAACCTGGCAATATGGAAGTATTAATTTGGAATGAAGACACAATGAACCACTTAAAGGATTTCCATACATTAGGATGTTCACGTGTTGGTTGGCCTGGCAATAAAGAAATTTCAGAAAGAAAAATCCAAAATGAAGAAAAGGTAAAGGAAGGATTAGTTCAAAAAGCAGACAGTATTGAGGAACTTGCAGATAAGCTTCATTTACCTAAAGAAAAACTCGTTGAAACTGTTAAGCGCTATAACGAGCTTGCTCACAAAGGGGTTGATGAAGACTTTGGTAAAGAAAAGTCTAGACTATTACCAGTTGATGGTGCTCCTTACTATGGTGCTTGGTTCAGCGGTGTTCTTTTAGCTACTTTAGATGGATTACGAATTAATGATCACATGCAAGTTTTGAATGAAAATAATGATCCAATTGAAGGCCTTTATGCAGCTGGAAATTGTTCTGGTGGCTTTTTCTGGGGCTCCTATGAAGACAGGGTACCTGGCTTAACTTGTAGTCACGCCCAAACTTTTGGACGTTTAGCTGGTAAATATATCGGTTAAGAATTAATTCAGTAAATTATATAAAAATAAAGAATATGAAAAGGCTTAAGCAAATAATAAATTGTTTAAGCCTTTTTGTGTGTGAATAAAATTTTATCGATAGAATATCATAAATATTTATTAGTATAGGAAGTTATAAAACCAAAAAAATAGCCCTCTTCAATCGAAGAAGGCTATTAACATTAAATTTTAGTAGACGATAACAGCATCGTTAGTTAAAACGTTGTTCCAAACACTTCTAATTTCAGCTGGACGAATGTTAACACAGCCATGTGAGCCACCAGTAAGATAGGCTGACTTACTCCAATCGCTACGCCAGCTAGCGTCATGTAAGCCACAGCCGCTCAAAGTAAATGGCATCCAATATTGTACTTTGGAGGCATACTTAGAGCCATCGTCGTTATAACCACGCAATACGCTAGGTGATTCTTTGTACATGATGTACCAAACACCTTTAGGAGTAGCGTTACTCTTATTTTCAGTACCTGTGACAACGTCAGTTAAGTGAACGGCAACTTTCCCTTTACGGACAACCCATAGTTCCTGATTTTTGATGGAGACAACGACGTAGTTTTTACCAATACCATGATTGCTCTTGCCATAACCATGAGCATAGGTACTATAACCCTCGCCATAAATATACTTACTACCATCAACAACATCTTGACCATTAATAAAAGCATTTTCTACTGCAGCCACAGCCTTCTTGACATAAATTCCCCAACCATAGCTTTCGTTTTTTACCGTAATCGTTTTGCCATTGACTTTGTTACCAGTAGGAACAGTAAATTTATAACTCTTCTTTAGAGTTTTAACTTCTTGATCGATCGCTTCCATTTTAGCATGCAGTTTTTTTACATCGGTGAATTTATATTTACCACCTTTGTAAGTAACTTCGTGAATTAGGTCATCAGCTTTTAGCTTGAATTCCTGGCCATTGATCTTATAGGTGACTACAGCATTTTGTATTTTTTGCAAACTCTTTTTTGCTTCATCTATTTTGGCGGATTTGAAAACGTATTTTTGTTTGCTTGGCAAATCAGTATGCTGCTTAGTGAAAATATTTTTAACTTCAGCTTGGCTGATAGTTTGAACCTTGTCGTCTTTTTCAGCAATAATCTTTTTATTTCTTAAAAAGACGACATTATCAGCTTGTTTATTGATCTTAGCAGTCGCCTTGTTAACAGTAAGCTTGCCTACTTGCACACCATAAATTGTTACATTAGGGTTGAAGTGGGTAGAAGCATATTCACGCTGGCTACGTTCAGCAGCCACTCTTTGATTATGAATGATAAAGCCACAAATAATTGCAATTACGACAATTATGCCAATAATAATAAGATAGAGATTGTTGCGATTATTTCGTTTTCTCATTTCTGTTCTAGATTGCATTATTAAAACCCATCTCTTAGTAAATTTCGAATAAACGTTTGTTTTGACACAGTATAACAAGTATTTTTATGCTAGTAAAGCTACAAAATATTTTACATTATAGTAAAACTTTACCCATTAGACTTTAAACTATTTTAAATAAAAAAAGGAATAAATATGACTAATGATCCACTTGTTTTTCAAATGAGCATTGCTAAAGGCAAACCGCAATCTTATCGTAAGGATAAGAAGAAAAACGTTTGCCCATTTTGTGATGTTGAAAATTTAACTGATATTTACGCCAAGGAAGATGACATGATTTGGCTTAAGAATAAGTTCCCGACCTTGCGCGATACCTGGCAGACTGTACTAATTGAATCTAGTGATCATAACGGCGATATTAGTACTTATACGCAGGAACATAATCGCAAGTTGATGCATTTTGCGCTAGCTTGTTTTGAAAAAATGCAGGCTAGTGACCAATATGAGTCAATTGTTTGGTACAAGAACTATGGTCCACATTCAGGTGGTTCCTTGATTCACCCGCATATGCAGATAGTTGGCTTTGAACATGAAGATGGCTATAAATATATTCACCCGAATAATTTTGAAGGTGAGACCCTTTTTGAAAAAAGTGGGGTAGAAGTTAACATTGCTGAACATCCCGTTCAAGGCTACACTGAGCTCAATATTAACTTGTTAGATAAAAATAGCATTGACTTGTGGGCTGACTGGATTCAAAGTGGTGCCAAGTATTTGTTAAATATCATGTATAATGGCCGCTGCGATTCTTATAATCTATTCTTTTATCCGCGTAATGATGACGGTATTTGTGCTAAATATATTACACGTTTTGAAGCGCCACCTTATTTTGTTGGCTATAAGTTATCGCAAGTTAATGATGAAATTACTCTGGATAAAGAAGCACGTCGTTTTAGAGAATTTTTTGATAATGGTTCAGTAGTTAAAGCTTAAGCAAGAATAAATTTTTTTGAAAATAGAAATAGCAATTACATAAGATTGTAAAAAGGCGTTCTGCTACAAAGAACGCCTTTTTACTAAAATTTCGTTTCTAAAATGTCATCTTCAGGTCGGTGGGCTTGAATTCGCAACACTTGCCAAGCAAACTCATCATCTGGTTTGACTAAGTTAATAGTTAATTTTTGATCCTTATAGTTAAAATCAAGATCAGTTCGATGTTCAATCCATTCTACCCGGTTAGGTTCTTCGACTAGGCCTTCTACCACGATTTTGTCAGGAAGAGGACTAGGTAAGAAGACATATTTTTGGTAATTTGCATGGCGATTTTCTAAAATAAAACCATCGCTACTGGTTAAAGCACTAGTTTTTCCTTCGTTGAAGGCGTGACCGAATTGGTGCATCCAATCATTGATCGTATCCAGCATTGCTTGAGTTGCGGCAGAAAACTTGCCTGCTTCAACGGGCACATTAATAATTGTAGTCTTACCAGCTTTACGGTTATTGACCATGGTATCAATGACGTTATCCTTAGTTAAGTCAGTACTATTTTCTGGATTAGCTAAAAAAATAGTATACTTAGCGCAAGCTGTTTTGAAATCTTCAGTTTGCCTGTCAGTCATCACTGCACGAGCACCGATATTACGGGCTGTTTTTACTAAAAAGTCGGCATCAGCCTTATCATTAAGTTGATAATTTAAGACAATTGCAAAATCAGGATTCATTATTTTTCCTCCTTATTAATCACAACTTAAGTTTACCGTAAAGGAACAAAATCTAAAAATGAAAATTATTATTGCACCTGCAAAAATTATGAAAATTGATCGTGATTCATTTCCAATTCAGTCAAAACCGCAGTTCTTGGATAAGACACGAATTCTAGAAAGATTTCTTAAGTCAAGGTCAAATGAACAGTTAAAAGACCTTTGGCATGCTAGTGAAAATGTGACTAAGCAAAGCATATTGCAACTAGAAAATATGAATTTGGATGAACGATTAACCCCTGCAATTTTGGCTTTTTCAGGAATTCAATACCAATATATGGCTCCGGATTTATTTACACAACCTGCACTTGACTATATTCAAAAGAATTTGCGGATTCTATCAGGATTTTATGGTATGCTCCGGCCTTTTGATGGTGTTTGCCCATATCGCCTAGAATTAAATACTAAAATGGTTGGTTTTCGTGATTATAGCTTGTATCATTTCTGGGGCAGTGATATCGCTGAAAATTTATTTCAAGAAGATAATATAGTTATCGATTTGGCTTCCAAGCAATATACACGTTTGGTTAAACCTTATTTGAGTCAAGGACGACAATTAATTACGGTTGACTTTCAGGAACTAAAAAATGGTAAGTGGAAGACCGTTGGGGTTCACGCTAAGATGGCTCGTGGTGAAATGGTGCGCTACATTGCCGAGAAGCAAATAAAAAATCCCACAGATTTGCAGGACTTTAATGATTTTGAATTTCAATTTGAACCTGACGTAAGTACTAAGGATCATTACGTCTTTCGTACTGAGTTCGACTTTACTCGGCGCTAAAATAATGGTTTTAAAAATTGAGCAGTTAAATCTGATGCTGACTTTTTGTATTTACCAGTGAATCTGTGATCTGCATCCGTAATGGCATGAAGTTCGCTGTTTTCATAAATATCATGGTATTTTTTAGCATATTTAGGGTTAACTACTTGGTCATTAGTACCATAAATGACTGATACTGGGCCACTAAAGCGGGCAGAGACCTCGTAAATCGGTAAAACTTGAGCGGTTCGGAGATAAAATCCGCCTAGTTTCATTCCTAATTTATTGCCGACTAGTGGAACAGTATCAGGAATATGGTTAGGATCATAGACTGCGCCTTGTGTGTTACCTTTAAGTGCATCGTCTTTTAATTGAGCAGCTGGTGCTAAAAGGACAACTTTTTTAATCACATCAGGATAAAGACCGGCGAGCATTGATGCAATTACACCGCCTTGGGAATGACCAACTAAGAAAATATTACGTACATGTGGATCGGTGCGAACGTATTCTAAGATTGCCTTGCCGTCAGCGATTTCGTTTGGCACAGTCATATTTTCAAACTTGCCGTCACTTTCGCCATGACCATTAAAGTCAAAACGGACGCTAGCGACATTTTCGTCGCGTAGATCATCGGCAATTTGTCTTAATAATTCAGTGTTGCGGTTAGCGGTAAAACCATGCATGAGGATAGCCATGTCATAGATTTCGCCGAATGGTTCTTCGCGGTCTCCTACTAAGGTGAGACCATCTCTTTCAATTGTAACGCGGGACATAATGTTTCCCCTTTCTAATTATCTATTTATATTTTAAGCTTTTTAAATTTCAAAACGCTAAAAAAACAGTAAAGAAATGGAAAGATTAGTTAAATAAGGGTATGATTTTAAGAAAAGGTGATGTAAAAAATGGAAATAGTTTTTATTCGTCATGGACAAACAGACGTGAATAAAGATAATCGAATTCAGGGCGCACAAGTTGACGCAGACTTGAATGAATTTGGTCGTGAATATGCTAAAAAATCCGCCGCTAAGTTTGATGAAAATAAATTTGATGTTGTTTATTCCAGTCCAATGAAGAGAGCAGTAGAGACTGCGAAAATTTTTACTAAAGGTAAAAAGAAATTAAATTTAGACAAACGTTTGCTGGAATTTGATTTTGGTGATTGGGACGGCAAGAAGATGGATGATATTGCTAAGGAATATCCGGATGTTGTTGATCCATGGGGAAAAGTTACTCGCGACTATGTAAAATATGCCAAAAATGGTGAGGGCTACGAAGAGTTTGAAGCACGTTGCGCTAACTTTTTAGACGAAATATATCAAAAATATCCAGAAGGTAAGGTATTAGTAGTGGCACATGGTCGTTTGATTCGAATGATGGCAGCTCATTATTTGAGTAATGGCGACATGGACAAGATAGATACGCCAAATAATTGTGCATTAAGTAAATTTAGCGTCCGTGATGGTGTTGCTAGGTTGTACTACTATAATCGAGTTTTAGTTTAGAGAAGGAAGGCAGAGGCCTTCTTTTTTTGTGTATATGTATTGACAACTCGTCACAATCAGCTATGATATAAGTAATTGATGACAAGTCGTCATTTGTGTTGGAAAAGGGGGAAAACAAAATGGTTAAGCAAACTTTTAAAAATTTACCGTCTGCTAAACGTAGACGTATTGAAGCGGTGTTGTTAGAAGAATTCAGCACTTATCCGTTAGCAGATGCTAAGGTGTCACATATTGTTGAGAATGCCAACATTGCTCGAGGAGCATTTTATAAATATTTTGATGATTTAATTGATGCATATGTTTATATGTATCACATCGCTATTAAAGACATTCATGCTGGGATGAGTCCTGATGAAAAATTTGATCCTAATCATTTTTATGCAAGAGTAGTTAAGTTTATTGATAAAGTTCAATACAGTAAATATGAACCAATGATGAAATTGCATATGTTGCAAAATGAGTACTTGATACCAGATAATTTCAAAATTTATTCAAGACAATTGTTGAATATGGGGCCACAATTGTGGAGTGCCATGGTACTTAGTCATGAAGTTATCAACTTATGCTTATCAGATCCCGAAAATCAGGAAAAGAACTTGGCGCGCTATAAGAAGAGCCTGGACATACTAGCAAAGGGGATGTAGTTATGTTTCTAGCACTGAAAGAAATTAAGCATGAAAAATTGCGCTATGGCTTGATTATTTTGATGATCTTTTTGATCAGCTACTTAATTTTTATGTTGTCATCTTTGGCTGTTGGGTTAGCAAGTCAGAATACACAAGCAATTGAAAATTGGAATGCGCAAAAGATTGTTTTAAATAAAAATGCCAATATCAGCATGAGTCAGTCAATTCTGACAAAAGACGATCTAAAAAACGCAAAAATTGGCAAGAATGAAGCAATTATTGGTCAATTAGGAATTGTAGCTAAGAAAAAGGGAAAAAGCTCAATTTCAGCTCAATTCTTAGGCATCAAAAAAGACCAGTTTATTTATCAAGATCAAGATATAATTGCTGGGAAAAAAGCAAAGAATGGTAATCAGATTACAGTAGACAGTAGTTTCAAAGACAAAGGCTACAAGCTTGGAGATCAAATTTCTCTGAATGGCTCTAAGAAAAAATATAAAATTGTTGGTTTTGTAAATAACGCCAAGATTAATATTGCGCCAATTGTTTATGGCTCAATGAAAACTTGGAAAAAACTGCGGATGGTCGCTCCTAATGTAGCCGCTTCTGCAGTTGTTTCAAAGAATAGCAATTATAAATTCAATTATAAGGATGCCAAGACATACCCAATTCAAGCCTTTATTAATAAGCTTCCAGGATATACGGCTCAAAACTTAACTTTTGAATTGATGATTGGATTCTTATTTGTTATTTCTTTGATCGTGATTGCTGTTTTCCTATATATTTTAACTATGCAAAAAATGCATAATTTTGCCGTTATGCGGGCTCAAGGAATTCCAAGTAAAACTTTAGTTGGTGCAACGATCAGTCAATCCATAATTTTAGTAGCTATTGGTGTTGTAATTGCGATTATCTTGATGTGGTTAACTGATTTAACTTTACCAGCAGCTGTGCCAATGACCTTTACGCCAGCAATTATGATTAGTGGTACGTTAGGGATGCTAGTCATGGGTATTATTGGTAGTTTGATTCCGATTAGATCAATTTTGAAGGTTGATCCAGCAAAGGCAATTGGTGAGTAAAATGGCAGTAATTGAATTAAAAGATGTTAATAAAGTTTATGGTAAAGGCGAAGCTAAAGTTGCAGCTTTGAAAGATATCAATTTTCAGGCTAATAAGGGTGAAGTGGTTTTAATTATGGGGCCTTCAGGCGCTGGTAAAAGTACATTTTTGACGATCGCCGGGTCCTTGCAAAAACCAACTTCAGGTGAAATTTTGATTAATGGTCGAGATATTAGTAATTTTTCTGCTAAGCAAAGTGGAGAACTACGCTTGAATAAAATTGGCTTTGTTTTACAAGCTTATAATTTAGTTCCATTTTTGACAGTTAAAGAGCAATTTACTTTGATTGATAAAGTAAAAAAGCAAAATAATTTGTCGCAAGATAAATTGCAAGGCTTACTCAAGCAGCTAGGGATTGAAAAGCTGGTTAATAAGTATCCAAATGAATTATCTGGTGGGCAACAGCAGCGAGTAGCAATCGCGACGGCCTTATATGCTAACCCAGATATTTTGTTAGCCGATGAGCCGACTGCTTCGCTAGATACGCAAAATGTGGAAGAAGTAGGACAATTGTTTAAGGATCTAGCGAAAAAGCGTGACAAGGCCGTTATTCTAGTAACACATGATCCGCGGCTAGAAAAATACGCCGACCATATTTATGAAATGATGGACGGCTTAATGACTAAGAAAAAATAGTAAGAAAAAATGCCTCATTGAGGCATTTTTGTTTACAAGTTAGGATCCATTTGGAAACGCAGCGGTGAGTCACCAGTTTGTTCGGTGATTAGTTTAGCGATCAATTCTTTATAAGCATCAGTAGCAGTTTTAGCTAATTTGGCATTGGCTTCATCCACTAATTTAATTTGTTGTTCTTGATCCTTTTCTTGGGTTAAGTTTTCATCATACTGATGTCTAATTTGCAGCAATTTTTCATTAGTAGTACTTTGCGTATTGCTTAAAGCGGTGCCGTACTTACCCCAATTACGATCAACCAGGACGCTAGCCAGTTTAAAGACCCAGTAAGCTGAATTTGGTGAGTAGGTTTCTTTTCCATTTTTCCAGGTATTTGGTACCTTAGTGCCTTGAGGATAGAATGGCACATAAACACTTTGCGCAGCCACACCCATAGCTAGCCAGTGAATCATGTTTTCACCGTTTAACTCAAGCAAGTGTGATTCCTGAGTAGTAGCCACAGAGATAGGTCTGAAAGTGGCATTATTTCTGTTTTTCTGATTGGTTAAATCATAGGCGGTGTTGTTGTAGTGATCGCTTAAAACGCGTTGAGCGTCTTGCACAGAAATTGGTGCATCAGGCTTGCGAATAAATGGCAGGTTAAAGCTTTCGGGTTCTTGTGCTACAGATGGAGTAAGCAGACGTTGACCGCTCCATACTCGTGGTGTGTTGTAGTGTAAGTCACTATCGTCATGAGTGCCAAAAATATCACGCCAAATGAATGGCTGATTTTTAGGCCAGAGTTTATTGTCGTAGACAAATTTTTGCAGGTCTTGAGAATACATGAAGTCGTCACTGGCAAAATCAATTTCTTGAATAGCTAGTTGATTGGCGACAACAGCGTAGGAATCATCTGGGATTCGTTGTGCAACCCAATGATGGCCAGAACCGATTTCCATGTACCAGGCTTCATCACGATCGCCAAAGAGAATTCCGTCAGCTTCTGCTGCACCATATTTTTCTACAATTTCTCCTAAGCGCTGAACGCCTTCACGTGCGGATTTAACATAAGGTAAAACTACGGTGACCATTGCTTCTTCTAAGATTCCTTTGTCAGTATCAAAGGGGTCAACAGCTAAAACGCGGTCATTTGCGTAGGCACTTTCGGTGGCGCTCATTGCTATATGATATTCATTAATTCCGTCTTCTTCGAACACTCCGTACTTATCTGTCCATTCTGGGGTTGAAGAATAAGAGTAGCTAGCTGTTGGTAAATCCATTTCAAACTTATTGTCTTTGGATTTAAAATGGTTTTTCTGTACATTATCTCGATGTGGATTAAAGGCTAAATGCTTAGGCCAAGCAGTCTTAGCATCTTCATTACGACCGATGATGATACTGCCAGAAAGAGAGGCCTTTTTCCCGATTAAAATTGAGGTGCATGATGAGCGCCAAGCTGAAACTTTCATTGATAAAAACACGCTTTCTAATTCTTTTGATTTTGTAATATAATTATAATAGAAATTTTTAAATTTTTAATTTTATTTGTTTTAGAACAAAAAAGAGGTTGCAATAGAATGAGTAGTAAACCAGAAAATAAATCGATTGAATTGACAACGGATTATGCAAATCATTCGATTAATATGAAGTTCTCAGATAACCTGACAGATGATCGTGAACGCGGCTATATTTTATCTGCTGCATTCTTTTCGTTTTGTGCTGCACAAGGATTGGACAAGCAAGCAGTTATTGAAATGGCTTCTTCACATTATGATCAATTTACAGGAGACAACGGCTCATCGCTATTTAAGCGATTATAATATTTTTTAATAAGTTAGTGTATAAGACTTGCAATTGTTATTTTTTTGGATATATTATAATAGTGATGAAGAAAAGAAAACAAGTGTATTGAAAAGCACATGTTTTATACAATGATTGAGGTGCATTAAAATGGCAAGAAAAAAAGAAATTAGTAAAGACAAAATTTTAGATACAGCCTACAAGATGGCAATCAAGGATGGTATTGAAGGCTTAACTGCTCGTGGCATTGCTAAAGCAGGACATTTCTCAACCCAACCTTTGTATCTAGAATTTAACAACATGGATGATCTTCGCAATCAAGTTTTGAGAAGAATCTCTAATGACTTGAGAACTCATACTTTACAACAAAAGTACGTTGGTGAACCTTTGATTGACTTGGATTTGTCATACATTGATTTTGCTCAAGCTCATGTTAACTTGTTTAGAGCAATGTTCGTTGATGGCAAGTTTGGTAGCAAGATCATTGATGGCAAGTTTGGTAGCAAGATCATTGCTGACACTTTGATGGAACTTGGAACTGAAAAGTTCAAGGAACAATATCCTGATGTTGATTACGATGATCAAAAGATTCATGACATCGTAATTGCTAACTGGATTTCTACTACAGGTATGGCTGCATTGATTGTTAATGAGATTGCAAGCTTCAGCCAAACTCAAATCGTCAATGTGTTGAATGCTCAAATCCACGATGCTATGCTTAACAATCGTCTCAGCGAAACTCAAGAAAACCCAATGTTTGCTGCCGACGAAGAAGCTTCGCTTAAGGATAACTTGGCATAGAAATTTCACCAATCATTTGTGCTTTTCATTCAGTAGAGGGCGCCTTCATTATCGAAGGCGTTTTTTCTTGTTGTTATTAAAATTAAAATGACATAAATTAAGCTACATTAGTCTATAATGATAACTAAGAGGATTTTTGAAAGGTGGTTTTTATGAAGGTATTAGCTTTATCGGGCTCCAATGCCGATAACTCATTTAACGAAAAATTACTTAAAGTCATTATTAAGGACTTAGGCGATAAGTATGATTTTGACTTTGCGACTGTTAAGGGCTTGCCTATGTATAAAGAAGGCGTTGATGCTCCTGCTAGCGTATTAGCTTTAGGTAAAAAAATTGCTGATGCAGATATGGTTTTGATCGCTTCACCAGAACAGCAACACTCAGTTTCAAGTGCCTTAAAGAGTGCACTTGAATGGCTTTCTAGTTCTGTTCACCCATTCCATGATAAGCCAGTAGTTATTGTGTCAACTTCACCAATGCCTCAAGGTGCGTCTCGTTCGCAAACTCGCTTGAAGAGCATTTTGGGTGCACCTGGTTTTAGTGCTCATGTCTTTGCTGGTGACGAATTTATGATGGGTTTGGCACCAAAACAATTTGATGATAAAGGCGACTTGACCGATGCAGGTACACTTAAGTTTTTGAATCACTTCTTTGATGAAGTTGATGATTGGTATGCACAACTTACTAAGTAGGGGGCTTATTTAAATGAAAATTTTAGCAATTGTTGGTACAAACGCTCCATTTTCTTTCAATCGTTTTTTAGCAAAATTTATTGCTAAGCGTTATGGTGAGCAAGCTGATATTGAAGTTAAAGAAATCGATCAACTTAAGCCTTTCTGTAGAACTGATGAGCCAGATGATGTTACTAAGAAGTGGATCGAGGATGTTAAGAATGCAGATGGTGTAATTTTGGCTACACCAGAATATGATCACTCAATTCCAGCTGCCTTAAAGAGTGCGCTTGAATGGTTAGGTTCACATGCTGGTCCTAATGTGATGAAGATGAAGCCGGCTGCAGTTGTTGGTACTTCATACGGTATTCAAGGATCTAGTCGTGCGCAAGAAGATGCTCGTGAAATCTTGCTTTCACCAGACATGAGTGCCAATGTTTTGCCAGGTAATGAAATCTTAATTGGCGGTGCTGCAAGCAATTTTGATAAAGAAACTGGCGATTTGACCAATGAAGATTATATTAAGCAACTAGATGCTATGATGGCTAACTTTATTAAATTTGTTGAACAAACTAACAAATAATTTTGCGTGACTTGCCACGTGATAGTAAAATTACCGGATAGGGACACTATCCGGCTTTTTTATCAAAATACTTAATAAAGAGATGAAATTAATGAAACCAAATATTTTGCCATTAGAAAAAGTTTGTAATCCGCGTGATTTAGGCGGATATGTTGGCTATCAGGGACGTAAGGTCAAGATGCATCGGTTATTAAGAACGGGCAAGATTAGCAACATAACGAGACATGATCAAGAGTTTTTGCTCAATTATGGCTTGACTAAGATTATTGATTTGCGTTCACCAACTGAATGTGACCATTGTCCAGACAGCAAAATCCCTGGCGTAGAGCATTTCTGTATTCCAATTTCTGTTGATGACAACACCAAAGGCGGTAAGAAAGACTTAACCCAAGTATTCGCAACTTATCATCAAGATCAGTATGCTGGCTTTAGAATGATGTGTGAGCGTTACAAGTCACATGTATTGAAAGAACACGCTCAACATAGCTTGCATAAAATTTTAGAGCTGTTGGCCAATACTGAAAAAGGTGCTGTACTTTATCATTGTTCAGAAGGAAAAGACAGAACTGGATTGGTAACTGTAGTCTTGTTATATCTGCTTGGCGTAGATATGGAAACAATTAGACAGGACTATTTGTACTCAAATTATATGCTTAATAACTATCGGGCCAAAAGAGATAAAAAAATGCAAGAAGAGGGCGAGAATCTTTGTTTTCGCGCTAATATGCGAATTTTAGGTTCAGTTTCTGATGCTTTTTTGGATACTTCATTAATCGCTATTGAGCAGAATTTTGGTAGTTTCGATAACTTTTTACAAGAAAAAATTGGCGTAACGACAGAACTACGTGAAGCGTTGCGTGATTTATATTTGGAAGAGAAATAATTATGATTAAAGATTTAGCATTAGAGCAGGTGGTTGGTGATCATCATGCTTTAGGAACTTCAATTACATTGCAGATTTTTGGTACTCAAAATCGTGATCTATTGCAAAAATCATTTGATTTAATTGATCATTACGAAGATATTTTTACCGTTAATCGAGATGAATCTGAAGTAATGGATATCAATCATGCTGCTGGAGAACATCCGGTACAGGTCTCTAGTGCTGTGTATGGTTTGGTTAAATTGGCAGTAGAAAAGAGCCGTGAGAATTTTGGCTTTAATGCTCTGATTGGACCAGTTGTTAAGCTTTGGCATATCGGTTTTAAAGGCGCACATGTTCCTAAAGATGAAGAAATTAAAGATAGAATGCTGTTAACTGACCCATTTAAGGTGGTTTTAAATGACAGTGACCAATCTGTTTTTCTTAAAATGAAGGGCATGGAGCTGGACCTAGGTGGAATTGCTAAGGGCTGGATTGCCGACCGAATTCGTGACTTGTGGCGTGCATATGGCGTTGAAGCAGGAATTATTAATCTGGGCGGTAATATCTTGTTAGTTGGTGATTCGCCTAAAAGAATTAGTGGCCAGTGGTCAATTGGTGTGCAAGATCCTAAACAGCCGCGAGGCGACAATATTACGTCAGTTATGGTGCCTGAATGCTCAGCCGTTACTAGTGGGACATATGAGCGATACTTAGTAGTTAACGGTAAAAAGTATCACCATTTGATTGATCCTAGAACCGGGTATCCTGTAAAGACTGATTTAGCTGGTGTGACTACTTTTACCAAAACATCGGTTGAAGCAGAAATTGAATGCAAACGATTATTCTTTGCTGGCAAGCCACTAAAGGGTTGGCATGATAACCCTGATCGAATTGGTGCAATCTTTGTTTATAATGATGAACATATTGAATATGATAATTTCGGTGATTAGTGAAATATGCTATAATAACTAAAGAAAAAGGAGTCCTAGGGACTCCAAGCAGCCCGCTTTAAGAGCGGCGGCTTCAAATGTTAAATTTTACGTTAAACGCTACTCAATAACTGGCCAAAGTATGTTTGAGCAGCGTTTTTTATTTTTTGTGGTGGTCAATATATGTCAGCAAAGCCAACAAAAATGTACCGAACAAAAGCATCAAGGAGATACTCTCGTAAACCGACATGGCTGGAACCCTTTCATCAATGTAGCCCATAGGCCTCACCTCCGGGGGAAAAACAGCCGTCGCTCATAAAACTTCCTGCGCTAATAAGTATATCGAATGTTGGTTCATAAATGTAGTATTAATTTAGTTAAAACATATCAAGAAAGACCTGCTCATTATGATACAAGCAGATCTTTTTTGATATATTTTATCCCACAGTTTTGCCAATATTAAAGATATTATTGAAGACACCGTTTGAAAGCCCCGGTGTGTTGTAAATGATAAACCTCAAAAAACTAGAATCAATTGTTTGCTGCATAAACCATGGATTTTGTAGTGCATTGAACATGGACAAAACTACATAAACAACAAAATAACTAGCAATTAGGGAGGCTAGAGCACCCAAGACATTGTCGAGAATACTGCCTAAGTTAGTCGCATGTGGATTTTTGTTAGGAATCCAGCTTTTGACAATCTTCATGATCATTTTGCCCACGAAGAAAACAATAAAGAAAGCGACAAAGCGTGCAATCATTAATTCCACGTTGTTAGTGGAGTTAGTCTTAATCATTTCTCCAGTGTATTGTGTGTATAGCCAATTACCGAATGGATTTTGCATGAAAATGGCAACCATAAAGACAATGGCGGAACAGATTAAACCGATGATATAGCGTGTAAAGCCTGTTTTATAGCCTAAATATGTTTTATATGCTAAGTAAGCTAAAACAATTAAAGTAACAATCATATTTTTAACTCCTTTGCGCCTTATTATACCCTATTTTGCGGGCGGCAAAACTTTGACGATTGAGTAAAAATACTTCATAATTGATAAGATGAAATATCTTTACTAATCAATGCATTTTGCGTTAAATTTAGAGGTGTGAAACACGGTTTCACGGGTGAAAAATGAATCCTGAAAAATTTATTTTAGAACTATCAAAACACAATTTTAAATTAACTGACCAACAAATTGAACAATTTAAAATATATTTTAATTATTTGATCGAAGTTAATGAGCATGTCAATTTGACACGAATTACCGAAGAAGATGAGGTTTACCTTAAGCACTTTTATGACAGTATTACGCCGCTGTTTACTTTTGGCGATGTTTTTAAAGATGGTGCTACTCTTTGTGATGTTGGTGCTGGTGCTGGTTTTCCATCAATTCCGCTCAAGATTTTGCAGCCAGAATTGAAGATTACTATTGTTGATTCTTTGGCAAAACGATTGACTTTTTTAAAGAACTTAATTACTAAGTTAGACTTGAAGGACGTCGAATTAGTTCATGGCCGCGCTGAAGACGTTGGTCAAAATAAGCTTTATCGAGAAAAGTTCGATCTCGTTACTGCTCGTGCGGTTGCGCGGATGAGTGTTTTGAGTGAATATTGCTTGCCTTTGGTGAAAAAAGATGGTTACTTTATTGCCCTCAAGGGACCAAAAGCCGAAGATGAATTGGATGATGGTCAAAAAGCTCTTGAATTGCTGGGCGGTAAGCTGATTAAGGAAGAAGAATTGACTCTACCTGAGAGCGAAGAAGAACGAACTCTAATCTTAGTTCAAAAAGTCAAAGCAACACCTAAAAAGTATCCACGTCAAGCAGGCACCCCGCGGCGCAAACCGATTCATTAAACAGAAAGGGGTATATTATGTCATTATTTTCTTTTATGCATCATGATGATGAAATTCCTAAGAATAAACAGGTTCAAGATCTTGAATTGAGCAAGATTGTTCCTAACCGCTATCAACCACGGCGTGAATTTTCTGATGATTCAATTAAAGAATTAGCTGAAACACTTGATAAGGATGGCTTGCTCCAACCTATCGTAGTTCGTGAAGGTGGCGATGACGAGCAATATGAGATTATTGCAGGTGAAAGGCGTTATCGTGCAGCTAAAAGCTTGAGCTGGCAGACTATTCCTGCGATCGTCAAGAATATGAGTGATGATCAAGCTGCTTCATTAGCTTTGATTGAGAACTTACAGCGTGAAGACTTAAATCCAATTGATGAGGCAAAAGCTTATACTAATTTAATGGAATTGAATGATTTGACTCAAACTGCTTTGGCTAAAAATATGGGTAAGTCTCAATCTTATGTGGCTAACAAATTGCGCTTATTGAAGCTGGATGATAATGTGCAGCAAGCTTTGATTGCTGGCAAAATTACCGCTCGTCATGGTCGTGCAATGATCGGCTTAAGTAATGCAGATCAAGATCGCGTTTTGACAGAAATTGAAGCAAAAGGCTTAAACGTTAAACAAACTGAAGAGATTGTGCAAGATGTGGATGCTTACTTTAACCCTAAGCCTAAGGCTAAAAAAGAAGCTAAGCGGGTCGTTAGCCGAGTTCCTAAAGACTTAAAGGTACAAATTAACACCATTAAGAAGGCGGTTAAGTTAGCCGAAGACTCAGGAATTAAAGTCAAAGTAACAGAAAATAAAGATCCGGATGATTATAAGATCACAATTGAATTGAAAAGGAAGTAATAGGGAAGGATGAACAATATGGTAAATGTAATTTCGGTTGCAAACCAAAAAGGTGGCGTAGGTAAAACCACTACGACCATCAATTTAGCAGCCTCAATTGCCGACCGTGGTTATCGCGTTTTAATTGTGGATATTGATCCACAAGGTAACGCTACCTCTGGTTTAGGAATTGAAAAATCAGAGATTGACCAGGACATTTACAATGTTTTGATTGACGAAATTCCTATTCAAGATACTATTCACCATACTTCAACGCCAAAGCTAGATATGGTTCCAGCCACAATCAACTTGTCCGGTGCTGAAACGGAATTAATTTCAATGATGGCTCGGGAGACACGCTTAAAGTCAGCTTTAGATGCAATTAGCGATCAATATGATTTTGTCTTTATTGACTGTCCGCCATCATTAGGGCAACTTTCAATTAATGCTTTTACTGCATCTGATTCAATTTTGATTCCAGTTCAGAGTGAATATTATGCTATGGAAGGACTTAGCCAACTTTTGAACACAATTCGTTTAGTCCAAAAGCATTTTAATAAAGATCTTGGCGTAGAAGGCGTTTTGTTAACAATGCTTGATGCCAGAACTAACTTGGGTGCTGAAGTGGTTAAAGAAGTGCAGTCCTACTTTAGCAAGAAAGTTTATAAGACCATCATTCCTCGAATTACTAAATTAGCTGAGGCCCCAAGTTATGGTCAGCCAATTACAGAATATGCACCAAAATCTCGTGGTGCCAAGGTATATGATGATTTAGCAAAAGAGGTGTTAAAAGCTCATGACAAGAGACTCAAGAAGTAAAGAGCCAAGAAAAAAGGGCGGCCTAGGTCGTGGTCTTGAAGCCTTATTTGAGGATGAGCCTCAAGTTCAAGAGGCAGAAGAAGTCCAAGAACTCGATTTGGGCGATATTCGGCCGAATCCTTATCAGCCTAGAAAAAGATTTGATGATAAGAGCTTAAAAGAACTGTCGGATTCTATTAAGGAAAATGGTGTTTTCCAGCCAATTATCGTGCGCGAATCAGTTAATGGATATGAGATCATTGCTGGTGAGCGTCGTTTCCGTGCTTCTAAATTGGCTAAGAAGAAGACTATTCCAGCAATTATTCGCAAGTTTAACGAAAGCCAAATGATGGAAGTGGCAGTTCTAGAAAACTTGCAGCGTGAAGATTTAACTCCACTTGAAGAGGCGCAAGCTTATGAAATGCTGCAGAAGAATCTTGGCTTAACGCAAGAAGAAGTTTCGAAGCGGATGGGTAAGTCGCGACCATATATTGCTAATTATTTGCGTTTGCTCACTTTACCTAGCAAGACTAAGCGTTTACTCCAACATGGTGAACTGTCGATGGGACAAGCTAGAACGCTTTTAAGTTTGAAAGATAAGGAAAAGATTGATGCGCTGGCTAAGCGAGTAGTCAAGGAAGGGATGCCGGTGCGTAAGGTTGAAGCGGTAGTCAGTGAATTGAACGCTAAAAAACCTCGCAGCAAAAAGACCGTCAAGAAATCGGCCTTTATCCGGGCTAGCGAAAGCCAATTGGCTAATAAGTTTGGCTCTAGCGTCAATATTTCAGAAACACAAAAAGGAAAAGGACATTTGTCAATTGATTTTGCTTCAACTGATGAATTGAACCGCATTCTTGATTTGTTAGGTGTTGATTTAGATGGCTAAAGAAATTGTTTATAATTTGGCTGATACAGTTCAAATGAAAAAGCCTCATGCTTGTCAGACTAATGATTGGGAAATCCTGCGCATGGGTGCTGATATCAAATTAAAATGTATGGGTTGTGGGCACATAGTCATGATGCCGCGCAGCGAGTTTAACCGGAAGCTAAAAAAGCTATTAACTAAGGCGAATGATCCGGTTAATGCAAAAAAAGAGCAATATGTGCCAAAAGATCGTATCGCTCGGCCAAATTTTGGATAAAATAGACAAGTAAGTAAAAATAAAAAATTGATTTTAGAAAAAGAGGACAACAAATGTCATTAACTGCTGGTATTGTTGGTTTACCAAACGTTGGTAAGTCAACTTTGTTTAATGCGATTACTAAGGCTGGTGCCGAAATGGCTAACTATCCATTTGCCACCATTGAACCAAATGTCGGAATGGTTGAAGTTCCTGACAAGCGTTTGGCAAGAATTCAAGAATTGATTCCTGCTAAGAAGATTGTGCACACAACTTTTGAATTTACCGATATTGCTGGATTGGTTAAGGGTGCTTCAAAAGGTGAAGGTCTTGGTAACAAGTTCCTTGAAAACATCCGTCAAACTGATGCCATCGTTCACGTTGTTCGTGCCTTTGATGATGACAATATTACCTCAGTTACTGGTAAGGTTGATCCAGAAGAAGATATTAATACTATTAACTTGGAACTTGCTATTGCGGACCTCGATGCTGTTAACCGCAGAATCAATAAGGTAAAGAAGGTTGCTCAACAAGGCGATAAGGAAGCCAAGGCTGAAATGGCTGTTTTGAATAAATTGCAGCCAGTACTTGAAGAAGGTAATGCTGCCCGTTCAATTGACTTTAATGAAGATGAACAAAAGATTGTTAAGGGCTTGTTCTTGTTAACTTCCAAGCCAGTTATCTACGTTGCTAACATCGCTGAAGATTCAATGGCTGATCCAGAAAGCGACAAGTATTACCAAATCGTGAAAAAGCATGCTGAAAAAGAAGGCGCAGAATGCTTAGGTATTTCCGCTGCAACTGAAGAAGAAATTGCTGGAATGGCTGATGATGAAAAGAAAGAATTCCTTGAAATGGAAGGCGTAGAAGAATCAGGTTTGGATCGTTTGATTCGTGCTGCATATCATATCTTAGGCCTTAGAACTTTCTTTACTGCTGGTGGTCCCGAAACTCGTGCCTGGACTTTCCACAAAGGGATGAAAGCTCCACAAGTTGCTGGTGTTATTCACTCAGACTTTGAACGTGGCTTCATTCGGGCCGAAGTAGTTTCATTTGATGATTTAGATAAGTTAGAAACTATGCAAAAGGTTAAGGAAGCTGGTAAGTTGCGTCTTGAAGGCAAGGACTACGAGGTTCAAGACGGCGATATTATTGAATTTAGATTTAATGTCTAGGAGTAAGAATGGCTGAAGAGACAAAGAAAGAACAAGATCAAACCAAAATTAACACTGAAAAACAAGCTAAATTAAAGAAGCAAACCGAGCTTGACACTCAAGATGAAAAAATTAAGCAGGAAGATCCAAAAACTTTGCGTGAAAAATTGAGTAATAAGAATAGGGATTATGTTTTCCGCTTGGAAAAAGAATTACAAAAACAAGGCTCAATGTCACGCGCTGATGCGGTTGCAATGACTAATGGCTTGCTCAGTGAAATCATTATTGCCCAACGTCATGGACAACCAGCCAATGGGCTTTACCTGGCTTCACCAGCAATTAAAGCTGAACAAATGCTTCATCCTAAGAAAAAGCCAGTGGCTACACCAACTTGGCAATTGATGGTTGATGGTAGTTTGCTTTATTCAGCACTGTTTTTTGCCATCTTTGGGGTAATGGCTTCATTTGAAAGTGGCAAACAAGCTTACAACGCACAGTGGGGCGTGTTAACTTTAGCAAGTATTGGTATTTTAATGGGTATAGTAATGGTCAAGTACAATGACTTACTGGTACCACAGGCAGGAAAACGACCTTCATGGGTTAAACTGATTCTAGGTGGAGTAGTTGTTGTGGTAATTATGCTTGTTGTATTGACCGTTTTGGCAACTCCATTATTACGTCCTATTAACCCTGTTTTGCCAGGACCAATTGATGTGGCTATTGCGGTAGTTGCTTATGGTGTACGTTACTTATTTAGAAAGCACTACAACATTGTCGGTTCCGCATTTGCACCAAGGCCACAACAACATAAATAATTTACCTGTTTTGCAAGCGTGTTAATTGAATTTTTGAAAAAATAAGCACATACTTAACGTTAATAGTTAAAAAAAGATAAATGGAGATTATCCATTTATCTTTTTGTTTGCGAGATTAAAAGAAATGAATAGAAAGGTGGGTCTCTATGATCAAAACGTTGAGCAAATCAATCAGGCAATATAAAAAATTGTCTTTGCTCTCACCAGCTTTCGTTATCGGTGAAGTTATTATCGAAATGCTGATCCCATATTTGGTCGGTATTTTGATCGACAACGGAATTATGAAGGGGGATATGTCCTACATTAGCAAAATGGGAATACTGCTCTTAGTATTAACCATTATTTCACTAGCTTTGGGTGCAGGTGCTAGTTATGTTTCAGCGCATGCTGCCGCTGGCTTTGCAGCCAACTTGCGCCAAGATATGTTCTACCATATGCAGGACTATTCTTTTGAAAACATTGATCATTTTTCAAGTGCCAGTTTAGTTACTCGTCTGACTACTGATGTTAATAACGTGCAATTGGCATATCAAATGATTATCAGAATCGCTGTTAGGGCACCAATGATGTTCGTTGTTTCTATTATTATGTCCATCATTATCAGTCCACGTTTATCACTAATTTTTGCGGTCTTGGGACCAATTTTTGCGATTGCTTTAGGCTTGATTATCAAGGCTGCATATCCATATTTCCCTAGAATTTTTAGAGGATATGACCGCATGAACCAAGTTGTTCGTGAAAATGTCCGGGGAATTCGTGAAGTTAAAACCTACGTTCAAGAAGAACCACAAATCAAAGAGTTTAAGAAGTCTTCAGGCTTCATTTATAAACTATTCGCTACAGCACAAAAGATTATGTCTTTGAACGCATTAATAGTTGCAGCTGTTTTGAATATTTCAACGCTGTCAATCTGCTGGTTCGGTGCAAAAGAAGTGGTTGGCGGTAGTTTACAAACTGGTCAATTAATTTCAATGTTTACTTATTCAAACTCAGTTTTGTTTAGTTTAAACATTTTAGCTATGATTACTACGCAATTGGTTATCTCAGGTGCCAGTGGTCGTCGTATTGCTTCAGTGATTACGGAAGAACCAACAATTGAAGATCCTAAGAAGCCATTGAAACGTTTGACCAATGGTGAAATTATCTTTGATCACGTTAGCTTTAAGTACGAACCTGCGGACAAGGCTGATGCTTTAAAAGATATCAATTTGCACATTAGGCCAGGTGAAACAATCGGGATTATTGGTGAAACAGGTTCATCGAAGTCAACCTTGGTTTCAATGATTCCGCGTCTTTATGATGTTACTTCTGGTGCCGTTCGGGTTGCAGGACACAACGTTAAGTCATATGACTTGAAGACTTTGCGTGATAATGTCGCAATGGTTTTACAAAAGAATTTGCTGTTCACAGGAACAATTAAGGATAACCTCAAGTGGGGTAATGAAAATGCAACCGATGAACAAGTTGTTGCCGCTGCTAAAATCGCCCATGCTGATGGTTTTATTCGTGAAATGCCAGATGGTTATGACACAATGGTGGCACAAGGCGGTAACAACGTTTCTGGTGGGCAAAAGCAAAGAATTACTATTGCCAGAGCCTTGCTTAAGAATCCGAAGATCTTGATCTTAGATGACTCCACCTCAGCTGTTGATACCAGTACTGAACGACAAATTAGAACGTCTTTGGCTAAAGATATGCCAGAAACTACTAAAATCATTATTTCACAAAGAATTGTTTCAATTAAGGATGCTGATCGGATTATCGTCATGGATCATGGTCAAATTCAAGCTATCGGAACCCACGATGAATTGATGAAGACTAATGAACTTTATAGTTCAATCGCTAAATTCCAGGAAGAACAAGGAAAGTAGGTGAGCAATTTGGATCAAGCAATGGAAAAAAGTAAAAATCAAACAAAGGGTAGCAGAACCAAAATCTTATTGCGCCTATTGAAACTGGTTAATAGTACAAGTCCATGGATGCTCATCGTTTCCATGATCACTATTGTACTAGCAGCTGCCAGCAACGTTATTGGCTCGTTATTTATTGAACGTTTGATCAATAATTATATTGTGCCTTTAACTAAAGAAAAAGTTCCTAACTATGGTCCCTTAGCTACTGCAATTGCGGTAATGTTTGGGATCTATGCGATTGGTTTTTTGTCTAATTACCTTTTTAACATGCTGATGGGTGTTTTAGCTCAAAAAGTGCAATATCGTGTACGTAACGAAATGTTTGTTCACATGGAAAGCTTGCCAATTTCATACTTTGACCAAAATGAATTTGGTGATATCATGTCGCGTTATACTAACGATATTGATACCTTGATGCAGATGATTTCACAGTCAATTCCACAATTTACTAACTCAGCTTTGAGTTTATTATTTGTAGTAGTTGCTATGTTTTCACTTAGTTGGCAATTGACGGTGTTCTCCTTCATTATTTTTGCTTTATCATTTGGAATTGTGCGCTACTTAACGGTTAGATCAAGTCACTTCTTCCAAGTCCAACAAAAGAAGCTGGGCCAAATCAATGGTTATAATGAAGAAATGCTTAATGGTTTGAAGGTCATCAAGGTCTTCAGCCATGAGCCACAATCTAAGGAAGGCTTTGACAAATATAATGATGAGTTGCGTCAAGCCTCAGGTAAGGCTAACACTTACGCTACAATTTTATTCCCAATTATGGGTAACATGGGTAACTTGCTTTACGTTTTGATCGCCTTTGTTGGTGGTGCTGCCGCAATTAATAGTTGGGCTCCGCTTTCACTTGGTGCCATTGGTTCATTCTTACAGTTATCTAAGCAATTCAGTATGCCAATTGCCCAAATTTCGCAACAATTAAACTCTATTGTAATGGCTTTAGCTGGTGCAGAAAGAATTTTCAACTTGGAAGATCAAAAGTCAGAAGCTGACCAAGGTACAGTTACTCTTTCTAAGAAAAACGATGAAGTTGGCAGTAAGTGGTACTGGAATGTACCACAAAAAGATGGCTCAACCAAGAAGGTTCAAGTTCGTGGTCATATTATTTTTGATCATGTTAACTTTAGCTACGTACCAGATCATCAAATCTTGCATGACATTTCCATTAATGCCAAACCGGGGATGAAGGTAGCTTTAGTTGGTGAAACCGGTGCAGGTAAGACAACCATCTCTAACATGCTTAACCGTTTTTACGATATTGATTCAGGAACGATTACTTATGACGGTATTCCAATTAAAGACATTAAAAAAGATGATTTGAGAAAATCACTTTCAATTGTTTTGCAGGAAACCCACCTCTTTACTGGCACAATTATGGATAATATCCGCTTTGGTAATCCAGATGCTAGTGATGATGATGTCTACCAAGCGGCTAAGTTGTCACACGCTGATGAATTTATTCATGACTTAGATCACGGCTATGAAACTGTGATTGATGGTGACGGCGGCGACCTTTCACAAGGGCAAATGCAGCTGTTGTCAATTGCGCGGGCAATGATTGCTGATGAGCCAGTAATGATTCTTGATGAAGCTACCTCAAGTATTGATACTCGAACTGAAAAAATGGTTCAAGCCGGGATGGACAACTTGCTTACTGGTAGAACTAGTTTTGTTATTGCTCACCGTCTGTCAACGATTGTTAACTCAGATTTAATCTTGGTACTTGATCATGGTCATATTATTGAACATGGTAACCATGATGAATTAATCAAGCAAAAGGGTTACTACTATGAACTCTACACTGGCAAGAAGGAAATTCAATAAGCGTTAAACAAGGCAGCTGCTATTTATCGTCTGCGTTTATGTCGAAACTAAATTGCATGATGATAAGGTAAAGCAAATAGAATGAATACACGTTTTTCATGATGGAGAAACGTGTATTTTTTTAGCTTTTGTTTAAAAAGGATAATGAAAGCAGTATATTTTTCTAAAATGTGTAAAATATTCTATATGATATCTGCTAAACTGTAGATAGAAAAACAGAGAATAATAAACAAGAAGGGGGAACATTCCTCGTGAAAATTTTAGTTGTTGATGATGACAAAGAAATCGTAGAACTATTAAGTATCTACCTTAAAAATGAAGGATATGAACCTGTTGCGGCATATAGTGGTAAGGAAGCAATTACTAAATTGACCACTACGCCAGATATCGTTTTGATGATTTTGGATGTGATGATGCCAAATATGTCAGGAATCGATGTAATTAAGGAAGTTAGAAAAGACTCCGATATTCCAATTATTATTGTTTCTGCTAAAACCGGTGATATGGACAAGATTCAAGGATTAATCACTGGTGCCGATGACTATGTTTCTAAGCCATTCAATCCACTTGAAGTAATGGCTCGTGTACGTTCACTTTTGAGAAGAAGTCAAAAGCAAGTTAAGAATGAAAAACCAGATATTTTGGAAGTAGGACCATTGGTAATTAACCGTGATTCACATGAAGTTAAGACTATTGATGGTAAGACTATCCAATTAACTGCCTTAGAATTCGGTATCTTATACTTACTTGCTAGTCACCCTAACCGTGTTTTTTCAGCTGATGAAATCTTTGAACGTGTTTGGCAACAAGAATCAATTGTTTCAGCTAAAACTGTCATGGTACACGTGTCACACCTTCGTGATAAAATTCAAAAAGCCACTGATGGTGAGGATGTCATCCAAACTGTTTGGGGCGTAGGTTACAAGGTCGAGGCATAAGATGAAAAAAGAACGCGTCAAGCTAACTGGCGCCGAAAAGAGCGAATTGTTTGCAGAAGGGGTCGTAACGGTCGTCCTTCTGCTTTTATTAAATTTATCAATTATCATTCTGATTCACTTAGCTATTTTGCAGGATGAAAGCCTGGTCAACGGAATCTACTTTCTAAAAAAGACGATCACTTTTGCAGGTGGCTATCATCTCTGGTCCTGGCAAAACGTATTCATCGTCTTAATGGGAGTGGGCGACTTGGTTGTTTTGTACTGGCGCTTGATTCGACGCTATCACCAAATGCAGCTACGTCACATTATTTTGGAACTTCACTATATTGCTAATGGTCATTTTGATCATCGGATTAATTTTCGGGTACGACCAGAATTGCAACGAGTAGTGGATTCGATTAATTCGTTGGTTGATAGTACTGTAAATTCGATTAATGAAGAACGGGCAATTGAGCAATCTAAGGATGAATTGATCACTAATGTTTCGCACGATATCAGAACGCCGCTAACATCAATTATTGGTTATCTTGGTTTGTTAAAAGCAGGAGTGACTTCGCCAGAAGATCAGAAAAAGTATGTCAATATTGCCTATACTAAGGCAGAACAAATGAAAGCACTGGCTAACGATCTGTTTGAATATACTACTTTAAAGTCGACCAATACTAAGTTAAATCTGAATGATTTGCATATTTATTCAATGTTGGAGCAGGTAGCGGCCGGCTTTGAATTAGAAGCAGAAAAAAATGGCATTGAAATAGAGATTGAAGCGCGGCCAAAGAATCTAACGATTAAGGCTGATACGGAAAAGCTGGTCCGCGTTTACAATAATTTGATTTCTAATGCTTTCAAGTATGGTACAGGGGCAACTAAAATTAAATTGGTAGCCAATTTAGTCAACAAACGTGAAGTAGAGTTGCGCGTTGAAAATAATGGGGCACCAATTCCGAAGAAATCATTAAATAAAATCTTTGAGCGTTTTTACCGGGTAGAAACTTCGCGAAATACTAAGACAGGCGGAACTGGTCTGGGATTATCTATCACCAAAGGTGTGGTTGATTTACACCATGGTACAATTCGCTGTGAATCAAACGAAAAGTGGACTAGTTTTATTATTCGTTTGCCACTTGATCCGAAGAAAGCGTCACCAACACACTAGCTGTGTTATAATTTTGACTGAAATGTTTTAAATACAACGAGGAGAAAAGCTAATGAGTATTTCCTTAAATACCTGTATATTAATCTTAAAAGAGCATCACTTGCTCAAGTCAAGCGCAGTGCAAGATACAGTAGCTACTAAAATGGACTATGTGTCTTATGACTCACGCGATATTCAAACTAATACATTGTTCTTCTGCAAGGGAGCAGGCTTTAGACCAACTTATTTGTCAATGGCTAAAGACAATGGGGCCATTTGTTATGTAGCTGAACAACCATATCCAGAAGGAAAAGGAATGCACGCTTTAATTGTGCGCGATGTTTCTAAGGCGATGGCTCTTTTGTCAGCTGCTTTCTTCCGTTTTCCACAAGATGACTTGTTTGTTGTAGCTTTCACTGGTACAAAGGGAAAGACTACATCAGCATACTTTTTGAAAGGGATGCTTGATCAAGCAAATGGTGGTAAGACAGCTCTGATTTCTTCAGTTAATGATGTGGTCGGTCCTAAGCCTGAAGATAGCTTTAAGTCAAGCTTGACCACACCAGAGAGTTTGGACTTATTCCGAGACATGAGAACGGCTGTTGATAATGGCATGACTCACTTGGTAATGGAAGTTTCTAGTCAAGCATATAAGAAAAATCGTGTCTTCGGTTTAACTTATGATTTAGGCTTTTTCCTGAATATTAGTCCAGACCATATTGGTCCTAACGAACACCCTAATTTTGCAGATTATTTGCACTGCAAATTACAATTGCTTGTTAACTCACGTAAATGTATTATCAACGCTGAAACTGCACACTTTGATGAAGTCTACGCTGCCGCAACAACTACTACCAACCCCGATAGTATTTATTTGTTTGCCCGCGATAATTTTGAAAATCCAGACTTGAAGCAGCCAATTGATTTCAGATTCTCTTCTGAACAATTAGATATGAAAGAAACTCGGTTCAATTTAGTTTGTGCTAGTGATAAGGCACGTAAATTGCCAATTAATGGTGATTATACTTTAAAGATGCTGGGTGATTTCAACGAGTCAAATGGTACTGCCGCAATTATTGGAGCAGGCTTGGCTGGACTTAACCATGATCAATGTGCGAAGGGTATTCGCGATGTTACTATTCCAGGCCGGATGCAAACCGAAAGAACAAAGAAGCACGGCATGGTTGTAGTTGACTACGCTCATAATAAGGCCTCAATGATGGCTTTAATGAGATTTATGCGTAACGAATTCAACGATCCTAAGATTATTGTTGTTGTTGGAGCTCCTGGTGATAAAGGCGTGTCACGTCGTCCCGGTTTTAGTGAAAGTTTGACTGCATACGCAGATAAAGCATTTTTAACTACAGACGATCCAGGCTTTGAAGATCCAAAGAGTATTGCCGAAGAAATTGATTCAGGAATAGATCACTCTAAGTGCGACGTTACTATTGAGTTAGATCGTAAGAAGGCCATTCATGATGCGATTGCCATGGCTACGCCAGATGATGTTGTGCTAATCTGTGGTAAGGGGGCTGACGCTTTCCAAAAGATTCGCGGAGTAAATACCCCATATCCATCTGATATTGTGGTTGCACAGCAGGTAATTAATGAGTTGGAAGGTCAAGAAGAACACTTTAGAAAGTAAGTGAAAATAGTGAAACACTTCTTTAGTATTATTGGCGGCATGGGAACTATTGCCACAGAAAGCTACGTTCGATTAATTAATCACCGTGTAAAAATAGCTAAGGACCAAGATTATTTAAATTATATTTTGGTTAATGATGCACAAATTCCTGATAGAACGGCTTATATTAAAGATCATACTAAACCAAACTTTTTCTATGATTTACGTGACGATGTTCTGGGCCAAGCCAAATTGGGACCAGACTTCTATGTGATGCCATGCAATACCGCTCACTATTTTTATGATGATTTGGCTGTATTGACTGATATTCCATTTTTACACATGATGAGAATAGCAGTGCATCAATTTATTGAAAAATACCCACAAGAAAAGAAAATTGGCTTGATTGCGACTGAAGGGTCAATCTATGATCATTTGTATGTGGATGAAATTCATGCGGTTCACCGTGAGGCAGAATTAGGTGGTCCGGAAATTCAACCGATGGTTAATAAGCTCATTTATTCCGATATTAAAGAAAAGGGAATGGTTGATGGTAAATTGTACCACCAGATCTTGCAAAAAATGCATGATGATTATGGCTGCAACGTAATCTTGCTGGGATGTACAGAATTGTCGTTAGCTCAGGAAAAGGCACCAGATCATCCTTACAATGTGATTGACCCACAATCAATTATTGCGGATGTATCGATTGAATTAGCTTTGAAGATTCGTAATGGTATGGATTCTAAAAAAGCATGTGCTAAGTATATGTATAAGTAACTCTGCAATGAGGTAAAAAGCTCTGCTACTTGCAGAGTTTTTTATTAAAATAAATGAATCGATGAAGAACATGAAAGATTCTAAAATGGTTGTAGGGATGCATCCTGATATTAATGAAAAAGTCGAAAAAGAGGGATAAAAATGTATCAAGAAAATAAAGATGATTTAAAACAATGGCTATTAAGTAATATTACTGACCTACTAGTAAATGAAGATACTAAGCCAGAAGAAAGAAAAATCCTACTTGATGCAAAGCATGAGTTAGAAAATGGTGAATCAGCTAATTATGTCTGCAACTTAATTCGAGTTGGTCTTGATCCATTAAGCTGGCAGAGTAAATTGTCACATGATGTGATGAAGTTTCATTATGCAATTACTAGTGATGCTCGTCCCGTATCAGCTAAAGCAGGTGCATGTGGTGGTGCTGCCTTAGGAATGGCTTTTTCAGGTCTTATGGGCAAATAATTATTGATTCAAAAGGGAGATTAAGCGCCATATTTTGCTTAATCTCCCTTATTTTTAACCAAATAAGTCTAAAAAACGACCGAATCTGTCACTTTTGTTTATTGACCTTCAATTTGTGGCACAATATTTTTATGAAAGAGAAAACTTGATGAACAATAAAAACTCTAAACCTAAATTTTCAGGTTTAAATATGCTAATTTCAATTTTAATTGGCTGGGCGATTTTTTTCTTTGGGGCCTGGGCCTGTATGAAATTTAGCTCGGAATTTTTTGCTATGCCTCGCTTTATTGCAGTGATTATAGTTTCTATAGCTGGGGCGGTAGTGATCGGACCAGCTATCTATGGCTTTTTATACCTGGGGAGAAAAAAGTAAATACTAAAAGATGTTGACAAATTGACTAATAAATATTAGTGTATTAGTTAAGTAGTACAGAAAGGACGTGTAGACATGCTGGTAATGAAAATAATTTTTAACGTGCTAATCGCATATTTGGTAATTTGCACAGTAATTTCAATCATTAGAACTGTAGGTGCCAAACGCGAAGAGTGGCATGTTTACAACGGCCAGGGCATGAGCTTCAATCAAGCTTTCGTCAGATACTTCATTGAAGATGCGACTCTGGGTCAAGTGACGATATAGCGGGGGATAGATCAATGCTTTACTTAGTATATATTTTAATCGGTATGTTAATTGTCTTGGGTGTTAATTTGTTAATCACTGCATTTTGGGCTTTACATGATATGTATGTGAAAAAAGAAAATGCAGATTTACCTACTTTTAAAAAGTATTTTGTGAAAAACAATAATATTCCAACTAAGATGTCGGATTTATTTAACTAGAAACTGCCGTAAGGCAGTTTTTTTGTTTTCATATTTTGTGTAATAGTTATTTAAATGAAAGTCGATACTATCGCATTTTAAAGTGAGGTAGTATGGAAATTTGCTTTTTTAGATAAAAAAATCTTCAGTTCTTGTTTTTGACACCGCTTACAAAAGCGGATACATTAGTTAATATAGGATGTTTCAATTTGGAAAGAAGTGTCAAAGATGGACTTTAAAAAATTAACTGCAACAGATATAGATAATTTGAGTAAATTTATCTCAGATCCAGAGCGATTCATTACTAAGCCAACTGTTCATTGGGATCATGACCAATTTAAGACGGTTAGAGCAATGCCTGACTTGGTAATTCAACCTGAAACTAATGAAGAAGTCGAAAACGTTGTTAAATATGCAAGTGATCATCATATTCCTATCGTTCCGCGTGGTAATTCGACTGGTCTAATGGGTGGCAATTTAACCGTTGAAGGTGGCATTTCACTGGATATGGTGAAAATGAATAAGGTTTTGGAATACGAGCCAGAAAGTCTAACGATGACTGTGCAAGCAGGTATTCGGTTGAAAGATATTGAAGAATATTTAGCCAATAAACCATTTACTTATATGCCAGCTCCAGCAATGCATTGGGCTACAATTGGTGGTAATGTGGATACTAACGCCGGTGGGTTGAAAGCAATTAAATATGGCGTTACTCGAGAACATATCCGCGAATTGAAGGTTGTTTTAACTGATGGTAAACTTTACAAATTTGGCGCTAAGGCAGTTAAGTCCTCATCAGGTTATTCGTTAAAAGACCTGATCATTGGCTCAGAAGGGACTTTAGGTGTAGTAACTGAAGTTACCATGCGTTTATATCCACGTCCTAAACAATCGATCAATGCAATTATTCCGTTTCCTAATTTGGATGAAGCAATTAAATCAGTACCAGCAATTTTGGCTTCTGGTGTAGTGCCAACAACCGTTGAATTTATGGGTAGAAAAGTCATTAGTCTCTGGGAAAAGTATTACGATGAAAAATTCCCAATTGCAAATGGCGATGGCTTCATTATTCTAGGGCTTGATTCTTTAACTAAAGAGGAATTGGATGCGGAATTAAAGCTTGCCCTTGCAGCAACGAAGAAGTTTAAAGCAGCTGATGCGGTAATTTTAGATGCTAATTCAGAGGAAGCAAAGAAAATTTGGGCTTGTCGGGAAGCATTACTTTTGGCTATTCAAAAGTCCACGCCAAAGATGGATGAAGTTGATATTTGTGTGCCAATTAATCATATTCCTGATGTTTTGCATAGAGTTGATGAATTGGAACAAGAGGTTGGTATGCGAATTCCTAACTTTGGCCATGCAGGCGATGGTAATTTACATATTTATCTTTGCTCAGATGCAATGAGTGACGAAGAGTTTGAGCAAAAGAGTCATTATGTGATTACCGAACTTTATAAGACAGCTAAAGCTTTGGATGGAAATATGTCTGGCGAGCATGGTATTGGTTATGCCCGCAAAGATTGGTTTGAGGATTTCTATGGTCATGATTACACTGAACTTTTGAGAAAGATCAAGCATGTTTTTGATCCAAATTATGTTTTGAATCCAGATAAGATTTTTCCAATGGAATAAATTAAATAAAACTGCCGTAAGGCAGTTTTTTTGTATTCAAATACAAAAATTTCTGAAGATGTTTTTTCTGGTATGACCCAATTGATTAGCTTATTGTGCTAAAATTGAAAGCGAATACATAACTTTTGATTTTTTAGAGGTAAATTATGATTAATCAACTTACTGATTTTACTAAAGATGGACAAAAAATTACCTTAAACTATGAGAATGGACCAATGATTTTGACCGTGTTAACACCGGAAATTATGCGATTCTTTCAAGATCGAGGTAATGCTAGCAATTCTTATGCTATCGAAGGCGATAAAGAAATTAAAACTGATTTTACAGTTAAAAATAAAGGCGATCATATTGAAATAGCTACGGCTAAGTTGATAGTAAAAGCTTATGATGATGAAAAAATTGACGTCTTTGATGAACAAGGCAATCCATTGGTCGTAGATTATCGGGGAAAAAGAACCCCAATTGACCGACAGATGGATGAGGAACATTTGAAGTTGGCTGAATCTGAAGGCCATGATGTGGATAAATTGCTGGGGAAGCATGACGGCGATTATTATGAAGTGGTCAAGTCACTAGCAGATGACGAAGAATTTTATGGCTTGGGTGATAAAACCGGCTATTTGAATAAACGCCACTATGCCTATGATAATTGGAATACTGACAATCCTGATCCGCAAGTAGAGAGCTTCACCCGTTTGTATAAGTCGATTCCAATTTTACTAGGATTAAAAAATGGTCATCCTTATGGTATCTTTTTTGACAATACTTACCGTAATCATATTGACTTAGGTAAGGAAAGCAACAATTATTATTACTATTCAGCTGATAATGGTAATTTAGATTATTATGTTATTGGTGGGGCCTCACTCAAGGCGGTTGTCACGAATTATACCTACTTAACAGGCCGTGTACCAATGCCACAGAAGTGGACTCTGGGCTATCAGCAATCGCGCTGGGGCTATAGTGTTAGCCAAAAGCAGGTAGAAAAAATTGCGGAAAATCTGCGTAAATATGATTTGCCTTGTGATGTCTTGCATCTTGATATTGATTACATGAAGGGCTATCGTGTCTTTACTTGGCGCAAGGATACTTATGAAGCTCCAGAAGAGTTTATTAAAAAAATGCGTAAATTGGGCTTCAGGATTATTACTATTATTGATCCGGGCGTAAAAAAAGATGATGCTGATTATAAAATTTATCAAGAAGGTATTGAAAAGGGCTATTTCGTTAAGGCAGCAGATGGTACTGTTTATGTAAATGAGGTTTGGCCAGGGGATGCGGTATTTCCAGATTTCGGTCGCCAGAAAGTTCGCCAATGGTGGGCTAAAAATTGCAAATACTTAGTTGACTTGGGCGTTAGTGGCATTTGGGATGATATGAATGAACCTGCTTCATTTAGAGGTGAAATTCCAGGCGATGTTGTTTTCCATAATGAAGAAGAAGCTTCAACGCATAACAAGATGCACAATGTTTATGGTCACAACATGGCTAAGGCAACTTATGAGGGTTTGAAAAAGTATTCAGGTAAGCGGCCATTTGTAATCACGCGTGCAGCATATGCCGGAACTCAAAAGTTTTCCACAGTCTGGACGGGTGATAACCAAAGTTTGTGGCCACATGTGCAAATGATGATTCCGCAATTATGTAATTTGGGTCTGAGTGGCTTCAGCTTTGCTGGTACTGATATTGGTGGCTTTGGAGCTGATACCACGCCAGAATTATTAACACGTTGGATTGAGGGAGCATTGTTTAGTCCGCTTTATAGAAACCATGCGGCACTTGGTACGCGCTCACAAGAACCATGGGTCTTTGGTGAACCAACCTTATCGATATACCGTAAGTATTTGAAGTTACGCTACCGCTTTATTCCTTATTTATATGATGAATTTTACCGTGATACTCAAACTGGGCTACCAGTTATGCGGCCGTTGGTCTTAAATTATGAAAATGATCCACATGTGTATAACTTAAACGATGAGTATATGGTAGGCGAGGACATTTTGACAGCTCCAGTTGTCCAGCAAGGTCAAACTAAGCGTGCGGTGTACTTACCTAAAGGTGAATGGATTGACTTCTGGAACGGTGTAGAGTATTCAGGTGGGAATACAATTTTAGTTGATGCTCCAATTGATAAATTACCGCTATTTATTAAAAAAGATACGATTCTACCGTGGGGTAAGGAAGTCGACTATATTTCTGATGAACCAGATAAAGATATGACATTCAGAGTATTTGGTAATGGCGGCAAGTATAGACACTATCAGGATAACGGCGTTGACTTTGAGTATCAAAAAGGCGAGTATAACTTGTACGATATTGAAGTTGATCATGATCAAGTGACGGTCAAATTAGCGCATCATGGCTATGCACATGAATATCAACGAATTATAGTTGAATTAGCTGATCGTAAAGTAGTATTTAACTACTGCGAAGGCGAATATACAGAAGCATAATTTAAATGACAGGAATAACCCCAAATAACAGGGTTATTCCTGTTATTTTTGTTTTTTATTGTATTATTTAAAAAATATCTTTATTGGAGAAAACGTTGATCTATCAAGCTTTATGAAGGATGGCTTACGTGAAGAGAGAAATAAGTGATTGAGAGGTAATAACGATGATGACTGAATTAACTACTGAAACTGAATTAAGATTTAACGTAAAGACTATTTCAACTGAAAACATGATTAACATGCTTGAAGAAGACGGTTGGAAGCAAGAATCAATGCATTTTGCAGAAAACAAGATCTCAGCTAACGCAATGGCATCAATGCTTGAAGATTTAGGTTGGAAAGAAAACTAAGAGTCAAAATAAGAAAAAATCTAACTACGATGCAGTAGTAAGTCACATCGCATTATCAATCAACTAAGAGAGCTAGCATGGAAAATATTCCATGCTAGTTTTTTTGCATGTCAATAATGTAAAATACAATGTAAATAATTGTGATTTGAGATAAATGGAGTTGACTTAAATGAAAAATCAAAAATTTGAACGTGAAAATAAGAAAATCATCTTAGGAATGGTTATCGGCACAGTCGTAAGCGTAGCCTTATTATTATGGTATATAGGCAGTGGATCTGGTTGGCATTTAGACATAATGCAGATCATTATTGCTTTAGCGCTGGGATTGGTAATGGGAACATTATTTGGAGGTTTGATTGCTGTAAGCTTGATTTCAAATAAGGGTGAGCTTTCCTCATGGAATATTTGGTTCCAGTGTCTTGCTACAGGGCTTGTGTTTGTACTGCTTGATCTCATCTTTGATTGGATTACCAAGTCGAATAATGGCAGTCTAAAGACCATGATTTTTTCTAATGACACGTTATGGGCATTAGCGTTTGGCATGGCAATGGGTGCAATTTTCTTAAGGAAAAAGTAGAACTGAGGGATGGATATGAAGGTTATACTGTTAATCATTTTGCTGCTGATTGTATTATGTTGGCTGATCGCAATTTTTCAGACTTTACGTGGTAAAAAGGATAACAAATATGTTGTTACTTATCTTTGGAGAGGAAAAAGAAAAAAATTAACTTACATGTCATTCTGGCAAGCCTACTGGTATCATGGTTGGCTGAATATGGTTGACTGGATTGTCATTATTTTGTCCTTGTAAAAAATAAATCAAAAAAGTACCGAATTAGTCATATTTCTGACTGATTCGGTACTTTTTAACACTGTATGTATTATTTTTGCTAAAATCAAGTAAAAATAATATGAGTATTGATAATGTATAAACGCAAGAGGATATTATGAAAAACAAACAGTATGAGTTGATTTTGAAAGTTCAACTATTGATCGGAATATTGCTGACATTATGCTTTAGTTTGCATATTGGTCATAAATTTATTTTCTTAAAACAAGAGAGTCCGATCATATTATGTTCGTTAGTGGTGATTTTTGTTTTTACTTTGTTGCAGAATAAAAATCATTATTTCCAAGTAATGGCTAAAGGCTTGAGTATTTTAGTATTACCATATGTGTTTAATTTTTTAGTTTATAATGGTGTCTCTTTCTTTAATCAAGTCTTTCCGAATGAGGCAATACTTTTCTCAATTATGGGATGCATTCTTTTACTTGTAGTGAATATTCCCTGGGTAATGGTCGCAATGCCGATATTGAAGAAAGGCTTCCTCCGCGTACTAAGTATTGCAATCATTGATGTGAGTTGGACATTCAATATCAATAATTTTGTTAATTTACCAGAATCACTTCACTTTCTAGTATATGATGCCCTGATAGTTGCCTTAGAAAGCTTTGTGTTAGCTTTCTTTATAACTAAGGCATGGGGACTAAAATTTAGTTGGAATTTAAAATTTGTTAAAACAAGTAATTTTCAATTAGGATCTTGGCTGTTGCTTTTGGGACTAATGATCTGGCTTATTTTCTTTAATACGTATCTCAATATTGTAGATACGTGGCTAGAATTACTCAGTTTTTGGCATTGGAATAATTATGAAATTTCATATCATTTTACTGCAGATATATTAGCTTTTTCAGCTACAGCTGGTATTGGTGAAGAAACAATTCGTGGATTAGAAATAATAGCTTTGCTTTATGCTATGCGTAACTTTAAAAGCAGAATTACGTCAACAGTGATAATATCAGCAATTTTGTTTAGTTTAATCCATTTAAGTGGCTTGAATACTATTACAAATGGCACATATTATTCTATCGACATGATAGCACAGCAGCTTACATATGCTTTGGGCTTTGGTTTAATATTTGGTGTGTTTTACTTATATACTGGTAAATTATGGTTAGGGATGTTAATCCATTTTCTAATCGACTTGGAAACGACAAGCTCTGATGAATCGATAACTATGTTTACGGGTTGGCCGGCTGCAATAATTATATTGGTTGTTTCTGTGTTGATTTTCGGGTGGATGTTAACAGGTAAGAGACGAAAATTCATGGAGGATAATGTGGATAGAATTATTGCTGTTGATTGAGTTTTAAGACGAATTTGGTATTGGTACAACTAATTTAGTATAAAAAAGGCTAAATTGGTCAGCTTTAACTTTGAAATAGAGATTTAAGATATTATTTGATTGTAATCTTTTGAAAGGAGAAAAGAACAATGAAAAAGATTAGAGAAGTGAAAGATGTTGAGTTAGAAAAAGTTATTGGTGGTTCACTAGTTGGAATGAAAATCATTGGTCCGAAGCAAATGGGACCGGATGGGATGACAGGCAGTGGTGGAACTGGCGCTCCTATTGGTCATACGTATTATCATGCAGTCCATTAGACAGATAAAACAATCAATTCATTTTAGTTAGACAGCAAAAGATACCGAATCAGTCAGAAATATGACTAATTCGGTATCTTTTGTATATCGGAAGGCAAATCATGCTATATTTAAGGAGTAATGAATGATTCATGAAAGGATGGATTAATTATGGAAAAGAAAACTGTTAAAAAGATTGAATTGAAGGAAGAAGAATTGAGTAAAGTTGTTGGTGGAACAACAGCATTTTTTGATATTAAGAAGTTTACTCATAAGAATTTTACATTTGGGTGGTGGAAGAAGTAAGAGATAGTGTTTTTATTAGCACTGTGTTTGAATATATTTTATATTTTGGTTGATATTTGGAGTTTTTTTAGAATATCTGGAATAAAAATAAAAGTAGGTTTTTATTTCTATTTATTTCTGTTGCTTATTTTTGCAGTAGGAGTGATTGACTTTATCTGGAATATAAGTTTTATATCTGATGCTTTAGAAATGATATTATTTTATTTATTTTTCAAAAAGTATGGAGATATAGAATTAATATTAGGCTCCGGTATAATAGTTGGCATTCTAGATTTAATATTTAGTATTATAACTACAATAATTATGAAAGTAACAATGCTAAATTCTAATTTAAATGTAGAACTAGCATTTGGTTTAATAACATTAATTTTAATGGTATTTTTTGTAAAGCGATTTGGAAATAAATTTAAAATATATTTATCTAACCAAAATAAAAACATATTTTTAGGAGTTTTAATATATTTGTATGTTTCTAGTGCTGGTGTTTCTTTTTTATACTTATTAGATAAAAGAATAACTCCATTTACTTTATTCTTTACTATATTCGTTATTGTTCAATCTGTGTTTGCAATTGGAGTTTATGGTGAGATGGTTTATGTTCAGAATAAGTTATTGACCCAAAGAAAACAGCAAGAAATAAGACAAAAACAACGCCAACTTGAAGAATATGCAGATTATTTGGAAAAGAGTGAAGATGATTTACGGGCATTTAGACACGATTATAAGAATATACTTAATTCTTTAAAGGTGAGTGCTCAAGAAGGTAATGTTCAAGAGGTGATTCAAAAGCTAGATAAGTATACTGAAACTAATTTGAATTCTGATGCTCTGCTTAAGTATAAAGATGTAAATCATATTCATATTAAATCTATTAAGAGTATTATTATTTCTAAGTTAACAGAAATGTATAACCTAAATATTCCTTATAATTTTGAATGTAGAAGTGGTGTTTATAATTTACCTAATGAGATAGATGAGCTTGATTTGGTGCGAATTATAGGTATTACCTTTGATAATGCAATTGAAGAAAGTGAAGCCTTAGTAGCAGAAAAACATAAAATTAGAAGTGCAGATGTACAGATAATGGTTTATTCTGATGAGCCTGGAGAGTTTGAATACGAAATTAGAAATAAGATTCAAAATCAAAAAATCTCAACTACTCAAATTCAACAACGTGGATTTACTACTAAAAAGAATCATAAGGGGTTAGGATTAGCAAATATTAAAGAAATTGAAAATAAGTATCCTGATATGTCTATTTCTTATACAATTCAAGATGGCTGGTTTGATTTCTATATGGTAATTGATACGGAGGATGGTGAAAAAGATGGCTAAGTATCCTATTATTGTTTGTGATGATGATAAAGATTTAGCAAGTCAATTAGCTGAAGATATTAATTCTTCTATTCAGGATTTGATTGATGATAATGAAAGCTATGGTAAACTAAAAGAACAAGTTACATTCGTAGCTAATAATTTTGCTCAAACTATTGGTTATATTGTTGCAAATGATGTTAAGAACGGGATTTACTTTCTTGATATTGAATTAAGTCAGAAGTCTAAGGATAAGAACGGCGTGGATCTGGCTGAGTTCATTAAGAAACAAGATGAGAATGCTCAGATCATCTTTGTAACGGCGTACGATAAGTACGCGCCATTGACGTATCGCCGTCGTATTGGTGCAATTGACTATATTAGTAAATCTTTATCATCTAGCAAAATTATTCAACGTATTGGGGAAACGCTACGTAATGCTTTTGATAATTTGTCTAATAACTTAAAGTTTGGCAAACGTGACTTTACTTATAAAGTTGGTCGTCGAGTGTGTAAAGTGGCTGAAGATGATATACTTTTTATTGAACATAGTGATGTTCAACATAAAGTACATATGGTTACCGAAAATGGTGAAGTAGAATATAAAGGAAATATCAGTCAAATTGATAAAAGTGCACCATTCTTAGTAAAGGTCTCACAGTCTTATTTAGTAAATCCAAGTAATATTATAGCTATTGACTCGAAGGAGCATGCTATTATATTTGATGAGGATAAGATGGTGACTTATTCTAGAGCATATAAAAATGTAGTAAAAAAATTTATAGCTGAGTTTAAAAATATTGAAGTTATGTAATTAGAAGTAAAAAAATGAGCTAATCTCTTAAATTAGCTCATTTTTTGTTATAAATCAGGGGTAAATTCATAATGAGGTAAAATTCCAATATGAGTAATAGGATTTCTTGGGGTTCTAATAGGGCCAAACTTCACCGATGCCACCATAGCCGTTGATAACATAATTGATAATAAAATTTTAGGAATAAGCTTTTTCATAATAGTTGTCCTCCTTTGCTTATTGATATGCATTATTATATTGGCTTTTACTAACGATTAGGAAAATAGGATTGATTTGCTTTAAAATATGACGAATTTGGTTATTATGAACCAAATCAGTCATGTTTTTGTTTGCTTTAGTAACTTTGTCCTATTTTATTTATGTAGATGATATGCTTGGGTCAAATAAGAAAAGGAGTATGACAATAATGAATAAAAAGAAAATATTAACTTTAATGGCCAGTCCTATGGTATTACTTATGTTGAATTCTACAGTAGTTCATGCTGATGAAGTGGACTCTAAAACTAATCAACAAGTAAAGCAACAATCAAGTACTGAAGAAAAACAAACTACTGAATCTACTGAAAATAATCAAAAGGAAGGAGATAATACGACTAAGGAGGCAAAAGAAGATTCGGCTGAAGCAACTGATTCACAAAAGCAGTCAGATAATTCAAATTCTAAGGAAGATCAAACCGAAGATGAAGAATCTGATGAGGATGACGTAACTGTTGAAGAATATGAAAATAATGTCAAAGATTTTAAACGTGTTGATATGGCACAGGTTAAAGATTTAATAGCTAAGCAAGATAATCAGGATCGAGTAATGTACATTGGTCGTCCAACCTGTTACTATTGTCGACAATTCTCTCCAGACTTAAAGGATTTTAATAAGATTGATAAAGGAAAGTTATTGTACTTTAATATTGATGCTGAAAAGGGTGCTCATGAATATGCTTTTAAAGTTATTGGTATTCCTGGTACACCAACTACGATGCGATTCATAAATGGCAAGATTGTCAGTGCATGGATTGGCGGGGAGAAAACAGGACAGGAATTGTATGACTTCTTGTATTCTTCTGAAGCAAATAAGCTGGTAGAGAGTGTAACTGTCAAAGATGATGCGCAACAAAATTCAGAAACTAATTCAAATTTAGATGAAGTAGATGATCAACAAGTAGAACAACCTGTCGCTGATAATATGCAAGAAGATAATAATTTAACTGATTTTATACCTGGGACAATTTTTGCAGAAGCAAATAATGTAGCAAGTAGTAATAATGATTTAAACCAAGTTGTGAATAGAGAAGATGAACCGTCTTCTGTTAAGAGTGAGAATACAGAATCAAAAAAGATTTCTCATAAAGCAAAACCAATGAATGCTAGTTCAAAACCAAAAGTTGCTAAAAAGAAATTGATGATTAACTATGAAGGTAAGTACACTAAAGATACTCATGAAGAAACCATAAATTGGGATACTACTAAATTAGAAGCGAAAAAGAATACTATTAATCATATTGAAACTAGATATTCTCAATTACCTCAGACAAATAGTGAAAATAACCATATTTTGATTATTTTGGGGACAATGATCTCGATTGTTGCTGGATTATTGGGGTTGACAGAAAAATTTATAAAGAAGGACTAAATTGGTTTACAGATACCAAATTGATCTAAAAATTAACTAAATCAGTCTCTTTCAATGAAAGCGATACCATATATGATATTTTAATAATGTAAAAAGAAATGAGAGATGAGTTTCTCTTATTAGTTATTATGGAGGTAATAGAAATGAAAATTTCTAATGATTTTGATAAGTTGTATAAAGTAGTTAGTGAGGATGACTTAAGTGACGTTGTAGGTGGTAAGCGTAAGTTACCTGGTTGGGTAAAGTGGGTGAATGGAATTGGTGGTTTAATTGGGTCAGCTGCTGAACCTGGCTCTATTAATTGGAATTTGTATAAGTAAAATGATTGAATACAAGTTTCATAGTGCTAAACATTTTCAGCGGTACAAAATGAATAGTAATAAAAATGATGTTTTTCTTACAGGACTAATTATGGTCAAAAATCAAGAGAAGAATATTATTAATGCAATAAAATCTATTCAAAAGTATTGCGACCTATTGGTGATAGTAGATACAGGTTCTACAGATAAGACCGTAGAAAATATTGAAAGTTTAGCTTTAAAAAATTTGAAATTGTATAAAATGACTTGGGTAGAAAATTACGCTTATATGCGTAATAAGTGCTTGTCGTTAGTTCCAGATGGCTGGATTTTGGTTTTAGATTCAGATGAAGAATTCGACAGCAAAATATGTGATGCCACAGAGTTAAAGAATTTTTTGGGGCTGTTAAATCAGAAAAATAATCCTGTATGTACTGTAAAAACAATTAATTATGATGATACTGCTTTTACTAGAAAAAGAGTACTGTTCAGAAAATCTTCTAGCATTTGTTATCATGGATTAGTTCACGAAGAATTAATTTCAGTTGATAAGACTGCATTGACCGTTATTGATACAAATTTGAGTGTAGTTAATAAAGGGGTAGTGCTGTCAGAAATCCAAAAATTCAAAAAGCCAGAAAGATACTCTAGATTATTGATAAAGCAAATGAATCTAGAACCAAATAATCCGAGATGGCTAGCGATGATATCACAGGATTACATTGATTTAGGATTAATTTCTAAAGAACAATATATTGAGAAATTAAGAAAGTTTATATTTAAGGAAAAAGTCGATGACTTTTCGGTTAAAAATATTCAATTTAATGAATGGTCTAAGTATTTATTAGCTAGGTATATTTTAGTTTGGCTTTCATTAGGTGATTTTGATAAAGCAAGCCAATGTGCAAAAACGGCTATAAAATTGTTCCCTAATGATGTTAACTTTTTGACTTTGTATGCTAGTTCCATTAATGCTATTAATTCAATTCTTGCTGATCAAGCGGTTAATTACATTAAGCATTATCTTAAACAAGGATCCCAAAATTGGGATGAAGTTCAAGAAGAATCACAAGGAACAATATATTCAATTAAGCCGATGCTTGCTAAATTATTGATAACTGAAGGTAAGTATGATCAAGCATCAGAAATTTTAAATCAAATTGATAATTCTAAAGCTAAGCAAATAGTATATGATGAACTTAGATATTTTAGAATGAAAAAAACGAGGTAAAGATTATGTATCATTTAATTTATTTAGTAATTGGCATCCTGTTGATTATCGGTGGAGTATTTACTTTTCGTCATACGCAAGGCTATTTGAAGTTAAATACAACTTCTAAGACTGTTCAGGATAATCAATGGCGTGGTTTTGCTTTATGGTTTGGTTACATTGGAGCAGGTATTCTGACCTTGATTGGTGTGATCCTTATCTTAGTTTCACTATTTTAAATAAAGAGAAAATACTAAGCTGGTGTGAATGAGGGTGCCGGCTTAGTATTTTTGGTATATGAAGTTAATACTAAATTTCACTAAAAATATACTGAATTGGAACGCAAGTGCAGAATTGGTCTAAAACAAGGTTAAATCGGTCATGCACCAAAAAAATGAAGTAATTCATGGTACTTTAATGATGTAGAAAGAAATAAGAGATGAATTTCTCTTGAATACTCATTATAGGATGTATTTAAAATGAGTAAAGTTGAAGTTTTAAATGAAGAAGAATTGACTACTGTTGTTGGTGGTAGTAAAGGAAAGGGAAGAAACAATTGGGCAGGCAATACCATAGGTATAGTAAGTTCAGCTGCAACTGGAGCTGCATTAGGTTCAGCCATTTGTGGTCCCGGTTGTGGATTTGTTGGAGCACACTGGGGCGCAGTTGGTTGGACAGCGGTTGCTAGCTTTTCAGGCGCGTTTGGTAAGATTAGAAAGTAGGGATTTAAGATGAAACAATTGAATTCAGAACAATTACAAAATATTATCGGTGGAAATAGATGGACTATTGCATACAGCGCAGCTTTGGGATGCGCTGTCCCTGGAGTTAAATATGGAAAAAAACTTGGTGGCGTATGGGGTGCTGTAATTGGTGGCGTAGGCGGTGCAGCAGTCTGTGGCTTGGCGGGTTATGTTCGTAAAGGCTAACTTTTCTAATTAATGAAAAGTTTTAGATAGTTATCTAATGAATGAAAGATTGTTAAATATGATTTCTCAAGTATATATCGTATTTTCGTATATTCCATTGGTAGCATCTTTTATAGGATTTATATTATGGATGATTTTGAGTATAAAAAAGAAAACGAACTTTGAAAGTGATTCTCTAGGAGTTCTTTTACCATTGGTAATGGCTTCGGTTTATGTTACAAATAATAATTCAATAGGTTATTCTAATCTTGCTACCATTGCAGTTGGTATTTTTATACCAGTTTATTTCTTAGGTAAAGCATTCACTCTTTATCATCGGAAAAATAAGAAATGAAAATTCAAATATTTAGCAATATACTAAAATACCGAATCAGTCTGAAAACGGCTAATTTGGTATTTTTTATATAAAGACTATATATCAGAGTGTAGTAAAGAGACTATTAAAGTTGTAAAACAGTGCTAGATTTTACAAAAACTGTACTGAATCGGGATGCAAGTGCTAAATCAGTCAGAAAAAAAGTTAAATCGATCATGCGTCCTGAAAATAAAGCTATTTATGGTACTTTAATAATGTAGAAGGAAATAAGAGATGAATTTCTCTTGATTACTCATTGTAGGAGGTAATAAAAATGAATGAGTTTGAAATTTCAAACTAAAAATAAGTGACTAACCGTTGTATGTAAGTGAAATGAGATGAAAATTCTCATTTAGCAATATGAATAAGAATACGAGAGGATACAAAAATGAAATCAATGGATCATTTACAAGAATTGCAGAAATTAAGTAAAACCGAATTAGCAGAAACAGTAGGCGGTCAAAAGCGTCCAAAGTCAATTCCAAAATGGTTATGGGATTCAGTGCAACCATTAAAGTATTGGGGTGATGCAGTAGAATGCGCAGCACCCGCTTTTAGTTGGGGAAGAGTTAGATAGAAAATGATAAAGTATAAATTCAGTAAGTCTAATAGTTTTATGAATTACAATTATCATTGTAAAGATTCTGCCTTAGTTAAAATTACTGGATTAATAATGGTAAAAGACCAGGAAAAAAACATAATAAACTCAATTAAATCAATTTATAATCAATGTGACCATATTGTAGTTATGAAACTGTCAAATCTTTTGTGTAAATAGTTCTTTCTCGTAAATTGATTTTT
>OLPZ01000172.1_pt1 | contig 53460 bp, 56 predicted proteins | sample 1672711 | NCBI WGS metagenome assembly OLPZ01 (sample SAMEA3136716, study PRJEB25190) | human gut metagenome
GGTGAAAATCCTCCTCTACAATTCCTTCGGATTATGTTTAATATTCCGATTTCAGGCATGTCAAGCATTATTTTGCATATTTATGCGTAAATTTGAGTGCTTTATTCATAACTGAAAAAATATTTCATCAAAAAAAGAGCCTTACCTGTTGCCATGTAAAACTCAAAAATTCTTGGTTATGCTTAACTTAATGACATTGATTACCCCTCGGCATCTTTTTCTTTGTCATTTTTTCATGTTCATGAAATCTTCACATAGATACCATTTCTATTACACAATCTATCTGTATATTAATACTTGTCAGATAGAGATATCTGATTACATCATTCCCAAAACCTAACCCTTAAAAATAGAAAAGATGCCTACTCCCCCCTGGCATCTTTTTTACTTTGTAACTTTTAGCTTATATTCTTCAATAATCGCATTAAAGTCTTTCAAAGAAGTCACTTGTGTTAATGCATGCTTATAATGAGAAGCATGTGGCATACCTGTCAAATACATTGGCGCAATGCCACGGATTTCACGAATTCCCGTATATTCCGTTTCATCTTCACACAGTCTTCTCGCATATTCTTTACATAGATCCAGTCTTTCAATAAAAGAAACTTCACAATTTTCTTTTCCTTCAAGAACATTTTTAATTTCTTTAATTAAGAACGGCTTGCCAATCAAGGCTCTACCAATCATCACCGCATCACACTTTGTATATGCCATCATATCCAAAGCATCCTGTGGTGTTTTTATATCGCCATTGCCAATGACTGGAATCGATACAGACTCCTTTACCATTTTGATATATTCGTTATTGGAAGATCCCGTATACATCTGCGAACGTGTTCTGCCATGTACCGCAACTGCTTTTGCCCCAGCTTTTTCACAAAGACGTGCAATTTCGACACAATTAATATGATCATGATCCCATCCAGCACGCATCTTTACAGTCACAGGGCGATTTGTATGATCTACAACCGCTCTAACAACATCATATGCTTCTTCAGGATGTGCCATCAAATAGCTTCCCGCATGTGCTTTGATTACTTTATTGACAGGACATCCCATATTGATATCAATAATATCGCAATCTGTATGTTCACTTAGATACGTTGCAGCTTCTCCCATTGTAAGAGGATCATTTCCAAACAACTGCAATGCTACAGGATGTTCATCTTTATTTGTTCTGCACATATCAAAAGTTTTCGCATTCTGATAATGCAATGCCTTATCAGAAATCATTTCACTCACACATAAGCCAGCACCATATTCTCGCATCAAGCTACGGTAAACAGGTTTGGAAATTCCTGCTAGTGGCGCAGCTATGATTTGATTTTCAATTTCAACATTCCCTATTTTCCACATGTTTCTGTTTCAATATTTCCTTTAGATCTTCACTTGTAAATTGATATGCCGTATTACAATACTGGCAAACACACTCTGCACCTTTTTCATCATTGATCATCTCTTCAATTTCAGAATCTTTCAATGTCATCAAAGAAGCCGCAAATCTTTCCTTTGAGCACTCACAATGCCACTGTATATTACGACGATCCAGGATATTAGCATCGCTAAAATATGTATGAATGATTTCATCCAGTGAAAGACCGCTGTCAATCAGTTCAGAAACTGGTTTTTGTGTTGCGGCAACATTTTCACAGAAAGAAATTGCTTCTTCCGTTGCATTTGGCAACAATTGATAAATCAAGCCACCAGAAGCCTTGATAGTTCCATCAGGTGAAACAAGTACACCAACACCTACAACACTAGGTGTCTGTTCAGAAATCGCAAAATAATATGCAAAATCATCACCAACTTCACCAGACTGTATCTTAGATACACCTGTAAATGGTTCTTTCAATCCCATATCTCTAGAAACTGTCAAGTTGCCATCTGTACCAATTGCCTGTCCAACAGCCAGATGACCATCTTCTCTTACAAGGTATAAGTTTGGATCACCAATAAAACCTTTGACATTTCCTTTCGCATCTGCCTGTGCAAGAACAGTACCTGCAGGTCCATGTCCATTAAACATCGCAGTTACTTTTTCATTTTCACCTTTTAAATCAGATGCCATGATAGCAGTCACTGTTAATGTTCTGCCTAATGCTGCTGCACTTGTAGGCATACAATGATGATGTATGCGTGCCTGTTCAACCAAAGCTGTTGTACAAGCCGCATGAATTCTAATTTGACCATCTAATGCTTCCGCAATTACGATTTCATCTTTCATCATTTATTTAATCTCCTAATACATCTTTCATTTATTTTCTTGATCTTTCTCTCATCAACTTTGATGATTTCTCGATCAAATGTAAAAATACCATTACATTCATCTTCAACATCCGATAACTGTGTATAAATACAGCCAGATAATCCCTTTGGAATATTCTGTAAGATTTTATTTTGATATAAATCTTTCAATGCATCCATCAGTTTCAATTTATCTTCAAATTTTTTATATCCATACAGTTTTTCAATATTCGCATGTCCTTTTTCTAAATACGAATATCCTCCAAATTCACTCAGTATCTCAATACGAGATGCATTTTTTTTTGCTTTGTATGGAAAAAAGTAATTATGCACGCTATGAAAATCACCTGCACCATTATCATGCCATCCAGAAGCACTATCAATGAGTCTAGTATCATCATAGGATCGAATATGTTCTGTTACTTTCTGAGAATCAAATTGACCCCATCCTTCATTAAAAGCAACCCATGCAAAGATCGATGTCTGATTATACAACGCATCCATCATTTCATCTAATTCTGTATAATAGTTCTTCTGCAACTCTTTATCTGTTCTAACAAATGCTGCATCTTTTGTATCATCCATCTTTGTAAATCCAAGGTTTGGCAAATACATTGTTGTCATTTTATCCTGATCGATAAATCCACCACTTACCATATCCTGCATCACTAAGATACCAAGACGGTCACAATGATAATACCATCGACGCATATCAATTTTAGCGTGCTTGCGAAGCATATTAAATCCCATGTCTTTCACTTTCTGAAGTTCATAGATCATTGCTTCATCACTTGCATACGTATACATTCCATCAGAAGAATATCCCTGATCTAATAGACCACTAAAGAACAATGGTTCATCATTCAAGAAAAAACGCAAAATTCCATTTCGATCATTTTCTTTTGAAAACTTGCGCATTCCAAAATAAGAACGCACAACATCATCTTCTGTCTGTACATATAAATCATACAGAAATGGATCCTGTGGACTCCAAAGATGCGGCTGTTCTATAGGTGCAGTATATGTCTGATCCTTTGTTACGCCAGAATGAATGACATGACCATTGGATGCAATCGTTACAAGTGCCTGTGAAAAATCACCCGCCAGAGAAATATGTACACAGGAATGATCCACATCTGGTGTAATTTTCAAATCACGAATACCATGTTGCGATACATTTTCCATCCATACACTGCCCCAGATACCTGCAGTTGGCGTATACCACATGCCTCCATGTTCAATCTTCTGTTTTCCATAAGCATATTTCCCATAATTCGAATCATCAATACAGCGCACCATCAAAGAATTCTGATATTTGATATATTCCGTTACATCAAAGGAAAATGGTGTATATCCACCTTTATGACTGCCAACTTCCATGCCATTTACAAATATCGTACATTCACAATCTACAGCTTCAAAATTCATAAATGTTCGTAATGCATTTGGCTTATATGAGAATTGTTTCCGATACCACAATGCTTTACCTTTTGGCAGCTGCTGTTCTGCCTGTGATAATTCACAGCCCAAAGCAAATGGGACAATGATTTTCTTCCATTGTCCTGCTACCGGATTCTGTTTTCTTTCTGTGATCTGATACTCCCAAACACCATTTAAGTTATAGTAAGAATCTCTTTGCATCAACATGCGCGGATATTCTTGCCAAGGGCATTTTTCGTTAACGATCTTTCCCCATTTTGTCAGCATATTTCTGATTTATTTTAACACAAGAATCATTTCATTTTTCGATGAACGATACATCTTGCAAGCAATGAAAGAAAAGAGAGTGCATGTAAAATAGATGAATCCACGGGAGTTTAGGAGTTGTAAAAAATATCGAATTTTAAATCGTGGCTTATTTACCACGTTTTTTTATGCTTATTTTTGTCAAATTTTATGTATTTATTTATCGTATTTTATTGTATTTTGTGATATAATATTAAAGGGTGAATGTTATGCGTGTTACTACTACTAAATCCAAGAATTCTGAATCTTTCTATATCAACTATGCCTACATCGACAAGAACGGCAAAAGTACTTCCAGAATCTATAAAAAACTTGGTACCTTAAGAGATCTCAAGAAAATGCTCGGTACGGATGACCGTGATGAAGTCATGAAATGGGCAAGAGAACAGGCCCGCATCGCTACTGAGCAGCACAAGGCTGAATCTGAATCCATCCAGATTACTCTTTCTCCGAAGAATTTCATCAGTATCAATGAACAGCGTTCCTTCAACTGCGGCTATCTCTTTCTGCAGAAGATCTGCACCAATCTGAGAATTGACAACATCTGCAGAAACATCAGAGGAAGACACAGGTTCAGATATGATATTCATGCGATTCTTACAGATCTCATATATGCTCGCATTCTTAATCCTGCCAGTAAAAAATCTTCATATTCCTACTGTCAGTCTCTTCTTGAAGCTCCCAGATATTCTCTGAACAATGTCTATGATGCGCTTCAGATTCTGGCAGATGAATCTGACTGCATACAGAGCGATCTCTATCGCAATTCCAATTTTCTTCACCGCAGGAATCAGTCAGTGCTCTATTACGACTGTACAAACTTCTTCTTTGAGATCGAGCAGGAAGATGAACTGAGGAAATACGGTAAAAGCAAGGAACACCGTCCTTCTCCTATCGTTGGACTTGGTCTGTTTATGGATGCAGATGGGTTTCCGCTTGCCTTTGACATCTATCCGGGAAATCAGAATAAGCAGACAACATTGAAGCCTCTCGAGCAGAAAGTCATCCGTGACTTTGACTGTTCAAAGTTTGTATTCTGTTCCGATTCAGGACTCGGATCAAAAACAAACCGTCAGTTCAATGATATCGGCGACAGATCATATGTGATCACACAGTCACTGAAAAAGCTCAAGGCTGAAGACAGAGAAACCGCACTGAATCCTCAGCAGTACAGAAAGCTCGGCTCAGACAGATTCATCGACCTCAGAAGTCTTGACATGTCCGATCCGGAAGTATTCAATACTGTCTACTACAAGGAGATACCTGTTGTAAACGGTGCAGCGGAAGAAACAGTCATCGTTACATTCTCTCCGAAATACAGAGACTACCAGAGAAAAATCAGAGAAGGACAGATTGAACGTGCCAAAAAGATGATCACAGCAGACGGAAAGATCAGAAAAAACAGAAAGAATCCTAACGATCCTGCCAGATTCATAGAAGAGATACATGTCACCGGCAGCAGTGAGGTGGCAGATAATGTCATAGCCACACTGAATGAAGAGGCAATAGCGAATGAAGAAATGTATGACGGATTCTATGCGGTCATTACAGATATTGATGATGATCCTTCACAGATCATAGCGATAAACAAAAGAAGATGGCAGATAGAGGAATGCTTCCGCATCATGAAGACAGAATTCAGATCAAGACCTGTATATGTATCGACAGAGAAGGCAATCAGGGCACATTTTCTGACATGTTTCATTGCCCTTCTTGTATACAGAATTCTTGAATATCAGCTGAAGAATAAGTATACAGTGACGCAGATTGTAAATACTCTGTCAGAGATGAAACTTACAAACATTGGTGAAATGGGATATATTCCATCATATACAAGAACCGAACTGACTGATGCGCTGCATGAAAATGCAGGCTTCAGAACAGACACACAGATTGTTAAAAAATCAAAACTGAGAACTGTTATCAGATCCACAAAGGATAAAAAGTAGAAAATACGATAATCAGCTGCAAAGCAAAAAATAGCTTAAAAAGGCTTATTTATGCCTTCTAAAGCTATTTTTATTTTCTTCAACTCCTAAAGTCAGGAATATATCATGCCACAATTATAAATGCAACTGTTTTTAGAAAAATTATTACAAAGATTTTAGTCAAATTGTTTTTTGTACGATAAATTCAACACAAATAACGTCTATTCCATAGTCATTTCCAGTTGTTAATGCCTGATAAATGAATATATCTCCACATTCCTGATATCCTCTTGTATGCATTGTTTGAATAATCTGTTTGAGCTGTTTCATGGAAATGGTCTGGTTAGATGGAACTTCTACAATCGTTCGATAAAAAATGTGTTCTGCAATTTCTTGATATTTATAATTGTCATTTGGATGATTATATGCAAAAAGCAGACCTGTATCAACAGGATACGTTGATTGTTTTAACGATTCTAAGCGAATACGATAGACAGCACGTGCAATTCCAGAACTGACATAAGTAATTGTCTGCTCTGTAATATTCTGATTGTTGAGATAGTACATTGTTTTGCGTATACCTGTGTCATAGTTTTTATTGCTTTTATATGATTGCAGAATGAGTAAAAGATCTTTTGCATTTTTGTATTTTGCATATGCCCATTCTGCATCTTGTCTGAGTTGATCAATTTGTTTTGAGAATTGATCTGTTGTATCTTGATAGTTCTGATTTAAGAACATAGATTGAATTGTCGATAGAGGAATTCCTAGAGAATTGTATTGTTTAATGAGAATTAATAGGTGTAAATCATGAATTGAATAATCTCTATAATTATTCTCACTGCGTTTTGGATGAATGAGACCTTTCTTTTCATAGAAACGAATCATGTCTTTTGAAATACCTGTCTGTCTACTTGCTTCCTGAATATTCATAATCTCTTGTGAAATAATGAACAAAATCTATTGACCTTAGAACTGTTCCAACCTTTATGATTGTTATCATACAATACGGGAGGAAAAAAAGGAATGAAAAAAGTATTGAGTACAGTACTTTCTACAGCGATGCTTCTTAGTTTAGCTGGATGTTCTAGTAAAGAAACAGGAAAGTATACTGCAGGAACTTACACAGGAAGTGGCAAAGGGCATAGTTCTGATGTTAAGGTTACCGCAACATTCTCTGCTTCTGAAATTACAAAAGTAGAACTTGATGTGTCTGGAGAAACTGAATCCATTGGTGGTGCTGCCAGTGAAGAACTACAAAAGCAGATCATGGAAAAGCAGTCTAGCGATATTGATGGAGTCAGTGGTGCAACAGAAACATCTAACGCTGTTAAAGCAGCTTTAGAAGATGCAATTGCACAGGCAAGTGGTTCTGAAAACAAAGAAAAGACAGCTTTAAAAGATGGTACATATGAAGAATCAGCAGCCAGCTTTGGTGTTATGGGTTTAATGAAGGGTGAAGTTACAATTAAGGATAACAAGATCACAGACATTAAAATTACAGAAGAATCTGATTCTTTAACAGCACAGTGGTTCCAGGTTGCTGAAAGCAAATTGATCCCTAGAATCATTGAAGCACAAAGCGTAGGCGTTGATTCTATCACAGGTGCAACGACTTCTTCTGGAGCAATTAAGAACATTGTTTCTTCAGCAATTGAAGATGCTGGTGGAAAGAGCAGTGAATGGATGAGTGCTCCTGAAAAGAGCAGTGAAGTAAAGAAAATCGATGGCTATGATGTTATTGTTGTTGGGCTTGGCGGTTCTGGTCTATTGTCATACTGTTCTGCAGCAAAAGCAGGTGCAAAGGTATTTGGTTTAGAAGCAGCTGGTGAAATTGGTGGTAACTCTGCTTCTGTATACGGTCCAATGGCATTAAATAGTAAGAATCTTGCTGAAAAGTATAATGATGGCAAAGACTATATCAATGAAGACGATGTTTACAACACATGGATTGATTATGTTGGAACAGATGAAAAGGCTGATGTTATCAAGAAGGCTGTTTATGAATCTGGTTCTGCATTAGATTACTACATGAATAATTTTGATTTCTCATTTGATGGCATGGGTGGCTTACTTGGCTCTTTCGTTGTTCCATCATGGGATAAAGAATGGACTGTTTATACAGCAGATGAAGAAAACTCTAAGTGGTACGCATTTGGGCCTGACCATACATACCAGTTTCAGGCTGCTTTAGATAAAGCAAAAGCAATGAATGATAAAAATGATTATATGCTTGAGCTTACTGCAGAAGAACTTCTTACAGATAAAGATGGCAATGTTACTGGTGTAAAGGCTGTCAGCTATGATGGTACAACTTATGAAATTTCTGGCAAGTCTGTCATTTTAGCAACAGGCGGTTTCCTTGGCAATGATGAAATGTTGAAGGAAGTATATGGCAGCACAGTGAAGTCTATTGGTGATACAGTCAATGATGGTACAGGTATCAAGATGGGTCAGTCTGTTGGCGGTGCAACATATGCATTAGGTACATTGCCAATGATTCACGTATCTCAGATTCCAAATATCATTCGTGATGATTCCTTGACAGCTGATCAGAAGGCAATTCTTTCTGCAATTGCTACAACAACAGATGCAAAGGAAATTGATGAAACTGGCAAGATCTTAGGAACAAAAGATGAATCTGGTACAACAAACAGTGAATTAACAGTTGGAATTGCATATGCACCGGGTTTCCATTACTACAATGCATATTCTCAGGAAGAAATTGATTCTATGAAGAAGAATGGTTTATCAGAAACAACTGCAGCAGTTTCTATCTTTGGTTTAGGTCAGGGTGGAAAAGTTCCAGCAGCTGGTACAGCTATTGAAGATCTAGATCAGATTATTGATGTTGCAATTGATACAAACAATGCCTGGAAAGGTACACCAGAAGAATTGGCAAAAGCTTTGAACATGGATGAAGAAGCATTGACAAAAGCGCTTGGTGATGCGGATACAACATACTATTTATTTGAATGTGCTGGATATTCTTATGGTACAGTAGGTTCATTGGATGTAGACGAAAATATGAACGTATTGAAGGAAGATGGTACTTCAATCAAAAATCTATTTGCGGTTGGTCAGGATTCTGAAGGTGTTTGTAACAAGGAAGGAGAAGCATATTCTCCATGGGGTGGACAGGCACAGTCCTGGACATTCGTTTCCGGTAAGATTGCTGGTGAAGCAGCAGCTGCATTAGCGAAGTAAAATGAAAAGTCCTGCACTTAAAAATGCAGGATTTTTAATATGTAGTGCTATAATTTTCAGCAAATGGAGGAAAAAGGTATGAATTTGAAAAAACCATTTTCTTATTTTCTGATTGCATCATTGTTGAGTGGATGTGCGAAGCAGCCTGTCAACAGTGTTTCTAAAAATACAACTGCTACGAAAATGACACCTGGAACATATGAAGCAAGTGCAGAGGGTCATAATGGAGCGGTACATGTCAGTGTAACTGTCAGTGAAGATAAAATTGAAAATGTTGAAGTGAAAGACAATAGTGAAACAAGAGGACTCTGTGATCCTGCAATCCAGTTGATTCCTTCGCAAATTGTTGCATATCAGACACTTTCTACAGATGTTGTGAGTGGTGCAACGTATACAACGGTTGCAATTCGTGAGGCTGTAAAAGACTGCATTGAACAGGCTGGCGGAAATCCAGATGCCTATAATGCTAAAATACCAAATGATGAAAAAGGACAGGAAGAAGAATTGAGCAGTGATGTGATTGTTGTTGGTGGCGGTGCAGCTGGTATGGCAGCAACGATTCGTTTAGAAGAAGCTGGTAAATCTGTCATACTGGTTGAAAAAACATCTTCTTTGGGAGGTACGATCCGTGTATCTGGCGGCAACCAGGTTGTGCAGGGTTCAAAAGTACAAAAAGAAGCAGGCGTCACAAATGATTCAGTGAAAAGCATGGAAGAAGATTTCTTGAAAAATGGAGATCAGTTGAATGATACTGAACTGTTAGGTATCTATGCGAAAAATGTTGGAGCAGCGACAGACTGGCTGAGTGATGATGTCGGTGTTCGCTACAATATGGAAGGTGGTTTACATCAGCTTGCGGAATATGCAATGGATCGTGAACTTGCATATGATGGAGGCGGCATAGGTGCAGCAGAGACATTGAATGATAAAGTTCATGCTACGGATGCAAATGTGTTATTGAATACAGCAGCGAAACATCTAATTGTTGAAAATGGAAAAGTTACTGGTGTAGAAGCAGAAAGTCAGAAGGGCAAGAAATATACATTGAAAGCTGATGCTGTGATTCTTGCAACGGGTGGATATGGAAATAATAATGATCTTTTACCGGCAAGTGCTAGAAATGGTTTGTTCTATGGACTAGATTCTTCCAATGGTGAAGGTCTTGTCATGGCGGTTGAAGATGCAAATGCGGGTACTACACATATGGAATATATTAAAGAATATCCGAATGGTGTGGAAACAAGCAAAAAGCATGCGAAAAGTACAATTGCGGGAAATATTGCTGCTTTTTCAAAAGCTGCAATCTTAGTAAATCAAAAGGGTGAAAGAGTTGTGAATGAAAAGGCAAGCAATCATGATATTCTGAATGCTTTAAAGAAACAGCCTGGAGAAACATTGTATCTTGTGATGGATGAAGCAACATTCAATGAATGGAAGACAAAACTGGCATCTGCAGGATTGAGTGAAGATATGATTGATGCATATGTTGCAAATAACGGTAAGAGTAAACCTGTTTTTACAATGGGAGCCACAATAAAAAAAGCCGCAGAAGCAGCAGGAATTGATGGGAAGGCATTAACAAAGACAATTGAAAAGTTCAATACATATGTAGAGGATGGAGAAGACAAAGATTTCCATCGTGCAAAAGAATATTTGACGAGTACATTTGCTGAAGGAAATATCTATATTGTTGAACAGAAAGCACGTTACGCTACAACGATGGGTGGTTTAGATGTAGATGGAAACCTGCAGGTTGTAGATACGAATGGAAAAGTGATTGATGGTTTGTATGCTGCAGGTGAAATCATTGGTGGCGTGATGGGGGATGATTCTCCATCTGGTGCAAACAATGGATGGGCTTTAACGTCTGGCAAGTATGTTGCGGATTATATAAGCAAATAAGTGATAAGGAAACAGTTGCATTGACTGTTTCTTTTTAAGGAATAAAAAGTTCGTTTGAACTAATCTATAAATTATTAGTTTGCGTTAACTGACATTTATAACTTGAGGATGGTATGATATGAATATTGGAGAACTTGGAGAAACGCTGTCTGGTGGAGAACGCCAAAGAATTGGTATTGCAAGAGCATTTCTGCATGATGCACCATTGATCCTGCTGGATGAGCCTACAAGTAATCTGGATAGTTTGAATGAAGCAGTTATATTAAAAGCATTGAAGAAATCGTGTGATGAGAAAGCGGTATTGCTTGTCAGTCATAGAAAGTCAACAATGTGTATTGCAGATCGTGTGTATTCTAATGAGAATGGAAGAATGAGTTGATAATGGATATTACAGAAAAAAGAGAAAAAGAAAAACAAACAGTACAGTTTATGATTGCGCTGTACTGTCATAAAAAGCATTCTACAAAAAAGGGTGAGCTGTGTGAGGAGTGTGAGAAACTGTATGCATATGCATGTAAACGTATTGAGCATTGTCCACATATGGAAACAAAAACGTTCTGTTCCAAATGTAAGACACATTGCTATGCACCTGAAATGAAAGAAAAGATTCGTGATGTGATGAAGTTTTCCAGACCTAGAATGCTGCTATATAATCCAGTACTGGCAATGAAGCATATAATCAGTCAATAATCGTAATATTTAGAGAAGAAAAACATTGTCTTCTCTTTTTTTTAGATTGAAATACGGTAAACTATAGGTAAGCGCATACTTTTGAAGGGAGTTTATATGGAATACGATGAATACATGAAGAAATGTGAAGAGATCTGGGGGAGAAATGAAAAACTCATTGCTTTATTCAAGCAGGATATTTCAGATCTCTCAGAAAAAACAATTAATAATCATGTACGTTATGTGAAGTTTTATATTGATGATTTTTTAACATTCCGTGAACCGTTGAGTGTAGAAGAAGGTGTGGATTATTTAAATGAATGCTTTGATTATTTTGTACCTCAGAAATGCTGGTGGTCTTCTCCACATATGATACGTTCTGTTTCAAGCAGTGTTAAAAAATTCTATCACTCAATGTATCTACATCACATTATCAGTAAAGAAGAATATGAATCCGTTAGGCACACAATTAAATATTGCTTAGAGGACTGGATCCAGGATCTCATGGAGAGGAGATAATATGAATTCAAGTTTTCCCAAAGATTTTTTATGGGGCGGTGCAACAGCTGACTTTCAGTATGAAGGTGGATTCAGCGAAGGTGGAAGAGGTATTAACTCTCAGGATTTTGTAACGAGTGGATCTGTAAAACAGAAACGCCAGATTACATTACAATTACAAGATGGTTCGAGAGGAACTGTGAACTCACTGGAATCTTTTCCAGATGGTGCAGAAGCAAAGCTCTATGATGATGTATATTATCCATCACATAAGGCAGTGGATTTCTATCATCATTATCAGGAAGATATTGCTTTGATGGCGGAAATGGACTTCAATATTTTCCGCTTTTCAATTTGCTGGTCTAGAATCTTTCCAACAGGAGTGGAAGAAAAACCAAATGAAGAAGGTTTGCAATTCTATGATGCGGTAATAGATGAATGTAGAAAATATAATATTGAGCCATTAATTACGATCTGTCATGATGAAATGCCAGATTATCTTGCGAGAAACTATGATGGATGGAACAGTCGTGTTTTAATTGATGCGTATGTGAAATATGCGACAACATTATTTGAAAGATATCGTGGCAAGTGTAAATACTGGCTGACATTTAATGAATTGAATGCAATTCATGGATATGCAAAGCTTGGTATTCATAAAGAAACACCACAGACATTCTATCAGTGTCAGCATCATATGTTTGTGGCAAGCAGTAAAGTAATCAAGATTGGTCATGAAATGATGCCGGGTGCAATGTTTGGGGCAATGTTTGCAATGAGTGAGATGTATCCTGCAACATGCAAAGCTGAAGATGTATTTGCGTGCTATGAGCATCGTAGAATGAATTATTTCTTCATTGATGTTATGGCAAGAGGAAAATATCCAAACTACGCACAGAAGATCTTTGATGAGAAAAATGTACATTTGCATATGGAAGATGAAGATCTAGAACTGATCAAAGAATATCCATTAGACTTTGTGTCATTCTCATACTATCGTTCTAGTACGATTACCGCAGATCACTTTACGACAATGGACCCAATGGGAATTATGGGTGGGGAAGGAAATCCGTATTTACCATCTACACCTTGGGGATGGCCAATTGATCCGCTTGGATTGCGTTATTGTTTGAATGAATTGTATGACCGTTATCAAAAGCCATTGTTTGTGATTGAAAATGGATTGGGTGAAATCGACCGGTTTGAAGATGGAACGGTACATGATTCTTATCGTATCGAATATTTATCCAAGCATTTTCAGGCAATGAAAGATGCCATCAATATTGATCATGTTCCATGTTTTGGCTATACGATGTGGGGACCATTGGATCTTGTTTCATTGAGCACAGGTGAAATGAAGAAGAGATATGGTTTTGTATATGTGGATATGGATGATGAAGGAAATGGAACATTGAAGAGAGTGAAGAAAGACTCCTTTGCATGGATGAAGAAAGTGATTGCATCCAATGGAGAAGATCTCACATATTGAAAAGTTCTTTCATATACATGACAAAAAACACATAGAAAGATGAAAAACCATCTTTCTATGTGTTTGTATACGGTATATACTTTTAAGTAATTTAAGGAGGATTCTCAGCTTTTTTGAGATACATATCATATGACAAATCAATGGTTAAATCATGCGGTATTTTATGAAATTTACCCACAGTCTTTTTGTGATTCTAATGGAGATGGGATTGGAGATATCCAGGGGATTATTTCTAAATTAGATTACATTGAAGAACTTGGATGTAATGCAATCTGGATGAATCCTTGTTTTGATTCTCCATTTGTAGATGCAGGGTATGATGTTAGAGATTATTACAAAGTTGCACCTAGATATGGTACAAATGAAGATTTGAAGCAGTTATTCATAGAAGCACATCAAAGAAATATGCATGTGATTCTAGATCTTGTTCCAGGACATACATCGATTGAAAGTGACTGGTTCAAACAATCATGCAAGGCGGAAAAGAATGCATATACAGATCGTTATATCTGGTCTGATACTGTATGGAATGCACCTGTTGGTGTTGGAAGCATTACAGGATGGTATCGTGGAGGATATGATCGTGATGGTGCAGCTGCATTGAATTTCTTTACAGCACAGCCTGCATTGAATTATGGATTTTACGAGAAAGATGAAGGACAAGACTGGCAGCAGGATATGAATGATGCAGGTCCACTTGCAACACGTGATGAAATCAAAAACATCATGCGTTTCTGGTGTGGACTTGGATGCGATGGATTTAGAGTGGATATGGCTGGCAGCCTTGTAAAAAATGATCCAGATAAAGCTGGAACCATTGCATTATGGAAAGATGTGTCTGGATTCTTGAAGAAGGAATTTCCAGAAGCAGTTATGGTTTCTGAATGGGGTGAACCTGATAAAGCATTAGAAGCAGGATTTGACATGGACTTCCTTTTGCATTTTGGTCCATCACATTATCCAGATTTATTTAGAACAGAACATCCATTCTTTTCGCATCTGGCACAAGGAAATCTAGATGCATTCTGGAATATTTACCAGCAGAATTATGAAAAGGCTGTAAAGAATGGTGGTTTGATCTGTATCCCTAGTGGAAACCATGATATGGATCGTATGGCTAGAACATTAGACAAAGAAGAAAGCAAGATTGCCTTTGCATTCTTATTATCTATGCCAGGAGCTCCATTTATCTATTATGGAGATGAAATTGGCATGCGTTATGTAGATGTACCACATTCCATTGAAGGTGGATATGACCGTACAGGCTCTAGAAGTCCAATGCAGTGGGATACAAGTACAAATGCTGGCTTCTCTAGTGCTAGAAAAGAAGATTTGTATATCATGCAGGATGAAGAAAGTATGAAAACAATTAACGTTGCAAGTGAAGAAGCTGATGAAAATTCTTTGCTTCATGAAGTACAGGATCTCATTGAAATTCGAAAAGAACATTCTGCTTTAGGAAATTGTGCATCTTTCAAGCTTGTGCAAAATGGATATCCATTGATTTATGAAAGAGAAAGTGAAGATGAGAAGATTCTAGTTATATTGAATCCAGGTGATCAGGATCGGAAAGTTGATGTTGATCTGAATGGAGAAGTAATTTATTCCTATAATGGCAACAGCATTCATGAAAATGTTGTCAGTTCTAGAAGTGCATTCTTTATTCGAAAATAAAGAAAGGTGAGAAATCATCTTTCTTTTTTTTAGGGGTTGCAATAAAATTGTATACGTATTTAGGAGGAATTTTTCAAGATGGTAGAATGGAAAAATCTTGATGAGCTAAATTCTTTTAAAGAATTAGAAGCTTGCGAAAAAGTGGATTTGAAAACAGTCATGAGTGGAAATGAAGGTGCAGAAAGAGTAAAGACTTATTCTTGTGCAATGGCTGAAGGACTTACTTATAATTATGCCGCAAAAGCAGTTGATGCTAAAGTTTTAGAAGCAATCAAGAAACTTGCTGAAGAAGCACAGCTGAGTGAAAAGTTTGAAGCTCTCTACAATGGTGAGATGGTAAATACAGGTGAAAAGAGACTTGTATTACATCAGCTATGTAGAGGTCAGTTAGGTGAAGATGTCATTGCTGATGGCGTTAACAAGAGAGAATTCTATGTAAAGCAGCAGAAAAGAATTGCTGAATTTGCTGAAAAAGTTCATAACGGAACAATTACAAACGCAGCTGGTGAAAAGTTCACAACAGTTGTACAGATTGGTATCGGTGGATCTGATCTAGGTCCTCGTGCGATTTACATTGCACTTGAAAACTGGGCTAGAAAGAACAACACATTAAAGATGGAAGCTAAGTTCATCTCTAACGTAGATCCAGATGATGCTGCGGCTGTTCTCAACAGCATTGATGTTGCACATTCCTTATTCGTTCTTGTTTCTAAGTCTGGTACAACACTTGAAACATTAACAAATGAAGCTTTTGTTAAGGATGCATTAAAGAATGCTGGTCTTGATCCAGCAAACCATATGGTTGCAGTTACATCTGAAACTTCTCCACTTGCTAAGAATGAAGGTTATTTAGATGCTTTCTATATGGATAACTACATTGGTGGTCGTTATTCTTCCTCTTCTGCTGTTGGATGTGCAGTATTGTCTCTTGCATTTGGTCCAAAAGTATTTGCTGATTTCCTGGATGGTGCAGCTGCAGAAGATAAGCTTGCATGTGAAAAGGATGTTATGAAGAATGCAGCAATGCTTGATGCATTGATTGGTGTATATGAAAGAAATGTTCTTGGATATGAAAATACTGCTGTACTTCCATATTCTCAGGCATTATCTCGTTTCCCTGCACACTTACAGCAATTGGATATGGAATCTAATGGTAAGTCTGTTAACCGTTTTGCTGAACCTGTAAATTATCCTACAGGACCAGTGATCTTTGGCGAACCTGGTACAAATGGTCAGCACTCTTTCTATCAGTTACTCCACCAGGGTAAGACAATTATCCCTCTACAGTTTATTGGATATAGAAATTCTCAGATTGGTACAGATGTAGTGATTGAAGGTTCTACTTCTCAACAGAAGCTATGTGCAAATGTTGCTGCACAGATCGTTGCATTTGCCTGTGGTAAAGATGATGCAAATCCAAACAAGAAGTTTGACGGTGGAAGACCATCATCTATCATCATTGGTGATAAATTAACACCTGCTAGCTTAGGCGCATTACTTGCTCACTTTGAAAACAAGGTAATGTTCCAGGGCTTTGCATGGAATGTGAACAGCTTTGATCAGGAAGGTGTACAGCTTGGCAAGGTACTTGCTAAGAAGGTACTTGCACATGAAACTGATGGTGCATTAGCTGTATATTCTGATTTATTAAATATCTAATGATTGAGCACTTCAAATTGAAGTGCTTTTTTTCGTATAATGGAAGCATGAAAATATTATTTTTAGACATTGATGGTACTGTTTTATCTCACACAACAAATACAATTCCTTCTTCTGCATTAAAAGCAATCAATACAGTTAGAAAACAAGGAATCAAAGTATTTGGCTGTACAGGTAGACATACTTTAGAATTAGAAAAACTGCCTTTAGAGCATTTAGAAGTAGATGGCTGGATCACAATGAATGGAGCATATAACTATACAGAATCTTGTGTAATTAGTTCTTATCCAATTGAAAAGCAGGATATTCATGCATTGTATGATTTCTTAAAGAAAGAATCATTTCCTGTACAATTTCTAGAAGCAAAGTATATGTATATGAATATGCATTCTTCTCTTGTTGAAAAAAGTCTGGAAAAGATTCATTCTGAGCAAGATCCAATTGCACCACTTGAAAGAATTCTTGAAAATAATATCTATATGTTTATTCCATGGGTCGAACAGGAAATCTATGATCAGATTTCTTTTGAAAATGTGAAAGAAGTTCGCTGGAATGCATATGCGGTAGATTGTTTTCATAAGAAATGTGGGAAGAAACATGGCATTACAGATGTACTCAATTATTATGGTATTTCAAAGGAAGACAGCTGCAGTGTTGGAGATGGTGAAAATGATATTTCTATGTTTGAAGCGTGTGGAAAAAACGTAGCAATGGGAAATGCTGTAGATTCTTTAAAACAGCGAGCTGACTATATTACAAGTGATATTGATGCAGGTGGATTAGAAGAAGCAATAAAATTTCTTGTAAAATGAAATTTTATTTCGGAATATATTTAGTAGAATATAAGTAAGTTTTTTAAGAGGTAGAATTTATGTTAGAAGAAATGAAAGTTGTCATTGCGGATATTGATATGACGTTGACCGCAAAGGGCGGAGAATTACCAGAAATCACAAAGGAAGCATTTGAAATTCTGCACCGCAATGATGTTAGAATCGGCTTAGGAACAGGAAGAGAAATCAATCAGGCTTTAAGAGAAATGGGTAAGAAATGGGGCTTATCTTTTGAATTTGATTTTGTTGTGGGAATGAATGGTGGTATGGTTCTGGATCATAGAAATGATAATTACTGGCAGACAGACTACCTGACAACAGAGGAAATGAAGAATATTCTTTACTACATGGAACCATTGATTGATAAATACAAAGTTGCGGTGAACTGTGAAGGAAATGAGAATCATAATGCGATGAATATTTCTGGAGAGTTACTGGAATCTTCTAGAAGACATGGTTTTGATTTTGTTGATTGTACAGGAGATATTGAACGTGTCTGTGAAAGACCAACATTCAAGTTCCTGTTCCGTGGAGAAGCAGAAAATGAAGCTGAACTGAGAGAATATTTCTTGAAGAAGTTTTCTGACAATTATCAGATCATCAGTACATTCCCTGGTACTGTAGAAGTTATGCATAAAGGCATTGATAAAGGTTCAGGATTGAAGAAATATGTTTCCTGGGAAAATATTGATTTGAAAGATGTTATTGCATTTGGTGATAATGAAAATGACAATACAATGTTGATGGATGCTGGATGGGGCGTTTGTCTTATGGATGGTTCAGATGGTACAAAGAAGTGTGCAGATGACATCACAGAATATGATTGCGAAAGTGGTGGTGTTGGTCATTATCTGTTTGATCATTACATAACACCTAAGAATCTGAAGTGAAAAGATTGGGAAAACCAGTCTTTTTTTATGAGAATAAAATAGTTGAATATATGAACAAAATCTATTAGAATCTTGTCATAGAGAACGAATATGAAAAATGAAATCAATGAAAAAGTATTAACATCCTGGTTGAATATGACAACCGCTATTAATAACGATAAAATGACATCTTCTTTGCCATTTAATGAAGCAATGGTTTGTAGATATTTATATCAGCATGCAAGTGAACATGTGATTGCTTCACAGTTATGTGAATGGCTTGGCATGCAGAAATCACAGATGAATCGTACGATTATGAATATGGAAAAGAAGAATCTGATTCATCGTGTTAGAAATGAAGAAGATCGTAGACAGATCTTTCTTGTATTGAATGATGAAATGATGGAAATCTATCGTAAACAGCATAAACATATCTTAAGAATCATCGATGCGATCTGTGATGAGTTGGGTGAAGAAAAGAGTAATGAGGTTGCTGGTTTGTTTGAACAGGTTGCCATGATTGCAAAAGAAGTGATTGACTGAAAGTGCGGATGCACTTTTTTTCTTGCATTTCTTTCATTCCTTTGTACAATAGTACATGTCTTTTTGACCGAGAGTAGCGGCTACCTCTCGTTAACTAAAATAAGGAGATGAAATCAATGAACACAAAAACATTCGCAAAAGTTGCGATGATTGCGGCAGTATATACTGTCTTGACACTTGCGTTAGCACCTATTTCTTACGGTAACTTACAGATTCGAGTATCTGAAGCATTAACAATGCTTCCACTCATCTATCAGCCAAGTATTTATGGTGTAACTCTTGGATGCTTCTTGAGTAACTTAATTGGAGCAATGAGTGGAGTAAATCCTACAGGCTATATCGATGCCGTTGTTGGTACTGCAGCAACATTCTTTGCGGCATACTGTACTTGGAAGCTAAGAGATAAGAAAGTTGGAAAATATCCACTATTCGCAATCTTAATGCCAGTGATCTGGAACTTCTTCCTTGTAGGAGCAGAACTTGGCTGCTTGTTTATGCCGGAAAACTTCCTTCTTGGAACAGTGATCAATGGCGCATGGGTTGCACTTGGTGAAGTCATTGCGGTGATTCTTGGTGTGATCTTAACGAATGTATTAGATAAAACAAAAATCTTTAAAGACTAAATAAAAACAAAGATTCGTATACTAGCCGTAATACGAATCTTTATTTTTGTGATAAGACATATTCTGTATGTATTTTATATACGATACATTGAATGACATGTTCCATGAGTTTCTGCTCTTGATTGGTGGAAATGAATGCATGCTCTGTTTCATTCAGAGAGAATAGATCATTGAGTGAATCTTCAAATAAAGAAATAAATAAATCATATGCCTGTTCTACAGATGAATATTTCATATGTGTATGGATTTCAATCAATTGAGAAATCTGAGACATGGAATAACAGCGTTTTAATATTGTTACAACCATGAAATAGGCAATATGTTGTTTTGTGTAATGTTTCTTGATTGGTGGAGCAACAATGGATGTTTTAACATAATTGTTGATCATTGCTTTTGTAATGAATTTTTCATCAGAAAAATATGTACTTTCTAAATTGCTTTGCAAGTACGTGATAACCTGATCCATATATAAGTCTAACGATGGCAGTTCATTCCATCTTGGAAATTGAAATTTATTCATGAAAATAAGGTAACATAAAAATAATTATTTTACAATCTAGAAATTAATACTAGATGTATTGACATATCATATTAGATAGATTACTCTTATGATGATAAGAGGAGCGATTATGATAAGCATTGTTTCAGATACATCTACATTATATTCCATTTCCGAAGGACAAGAAATCGGATTATCCATTGTGCCTTTAAATATTACAGTTGATGATCAGTCTTATAAAGACTTTGAAGATATCACAGACCACCAGTTATTAAAAATGATTGAAGAAAAGAAGGTTCCTAGAACTTCTCAGCCATCTCTTGGTGAAAAAATTGATATTTATAATGAACTTTTAAAGAAGGGTGAAGTCATTGATATTACAATGGCATCTGGTTTATCAGGAACATATCAGACAGCGTTGCTTGCGAAAAATGCATGTGATGATCCTGAAAGAGTAACTGTGATTGACAGTATGACACTGTGCGGACCACATCGTGCACTTGTTGATCTTGCATTGGAAATGAGTGCGATGGGTAAGAGTGCAGCTGAAATTACGCAACAGATTGAGAATATGAAGCGTCATGAAATCTCATTCTTGATTCCAATTGATTTTGAATTCCTTGTACGTGGAGGCAGACTCAATGGTATGGCTGGTGTATTAGGCGGTTTATTAAAACTGATGGCAGTCATGAAAAAGGGCGAAGAAGGCAGAGGCTTAGATAAATTTGCGGTTTGTAGAACAACGCGTAAAGTCGGTCATGATATCACAGAAGAAATGAAGAGAGAAGGAATTGATAATTCTTATACATTCTATATTTCTCATGCGGCCAATGAATTGTTAGCATTAAAGATGAAGGAAAAAATTGCTGAAGAATTCCCGGATGCAACAATTCATATCTATCCATTGTCTCCATCATTTATTACACAGGGTGGTCCTGGATGTGTAGCAATTCAGGCAATTAAACTTTAGGATCTTACAGAAAGATCCTTTTTTGTAAAAAAACAGCTCTTTTTAAGAGCTGCAGAAGACTTTATGTGGGGCGGAGCACAAGACAATACCTGTTATGATCCGTATAAAGTCATATCAGGTATTAATATAGTTTGATAGGAAGCTCTTGGGAATTGACGAGCTTCTTTTTTTGTAGAACTGGGAGTAAAAGGTTTAATACTACAACAAGCAATACAATTTCAATTGGCAGTAGAATTGTATTTTTTATTAAACTCTTTGTTGCGTAAACAATATATGCATTTCCATAAAGCATGCTTGACCATAAGGAACCAATCGCTACATTAACAAGATAGTTATTGATTGTCTTTGCGATTGCAATTCTAGTAATTGTGATCTTTTTCTGGTATAGACATAAAGAATAAATCAGAGAACCTAGCATTGCAGTTAATGTATAGCCTGGAAAATATGCTCCATCTGGATACAGGATAAAGCTGAGATTATCCGTCACAAATGCAGATACCATCCCGGCAGCAGATCCAACAATTGTACTTTCTAATGCAACGACAATGTATGTCACTGTAATTCTTAGATTTTCACTGACTGGAATACGAATAGAACCAACTGCAATCTTTAGTGCAATCATACATGCAATTATTGCCAGGTACTTCACGCTTTTTAATTTTTTTGCTGAAGAGAGCCAATGCTCTTTTGAAAACATAAAAACACCTTCCTTTCTCACTCCATTTTGAGAAAATGTGAAGATGTTTCTTTCTCGCAATGGGTAACGATACATGACCGCAAGCATATGCTTTTCGTCCATAAGAGCCCCACTCTTATAGCACTTAACGCCATCTATCGCAAAAAGAGTAACATTTCATGATAGAATATTCAAGATGAAAATATTAACAGTTACATTAGAGAACAGAAATCTTTTAAAAGATTACATTGATCTTGGGGTCAATGAAGTTGTATTAGCAAGTGCAGGCAATACATTTTCTGCGCTGCATGAATTTACAGGCGAAGAAATCAAGGAGATCGTTGAAGAATGCCATATGCATCATATGACTGTTACAGTGTTAATGAATCGCTTGTATAGTGAAAAAGATATTTATGCCGCACAGAAGGAAATGGAAGAAATTCTTCATTTAGGTGTTGATGGTTTGATGTTTGCGGATCCTGGCTTATTGAAGTATGCAAAAGAAAAACATCTTGAATCTTATTTGACATATCGTCCAGAAACATTGATGACATGTAATGAAGATGCTTTGTTCTGGAAGGAACAGGGGCTTCGATCTGTTGTTATTCCTTGTTTGCTGACAAAAGATGAAGTGATGGATATCGCAAAATATACGCCAGATACAACCGTGATCATTCATGGTTCAACATTGATGTCTGTATCTAAAAGAAAACTTTTAAGTGCATATAAACAAGTGAATCAGAAAGATTTTGATGTGCATTCTAAAACACTTTCTCTTAAGGAAAAGCAAAGAGAAGCATATATGCCAGCATATGAAAATGCAGTAGCGATGATGATCTATACGGATTACATTCAAGAATCTTTTGATGAAATGCATGCATTTATGGATGCACAGGTGACATATTTTGAAATTGATACACCATTTATGAGTGAAAAAGCAGTGATTGATGCAATCAGGATCTATCGCATGTTACTGGACGAAAAAGATGCATCTTGTGAAATACAGGCATATAGAGACAAGTATCAGGACAAAGAATTATCGGATGGATATTATGGACAGAAGACAGTTAAGTAATCGATTTCATAAGCCAGAATTATTAGCTCCTGCTGGTGATTTGAAGCGTGCGAAAACCGCAATTTTATATGGAGCTGATGCTGTATATTTGGGTGGACAGTTTTTTTCACTGCGTTCTCGTGCATCAAACTTTACATTAGAAGATATTCAGGAAGCATGTGTATTCGCAAAAGAGCATGGTGCTAGAATTCATGTTACATGTAATATCATTCCTCACAATGAAGATTTTGAAGGATTGGAAGAATATTTGAAGAAACTGGAGGAGTTTGGTGTTACAGCGATTATTGTCGCTTCTCCTTCCATTATGAAGCTTGCTAGAAAGGTTGCGCCTAAGCTTGAAGTTCACTGCTCTACACAGATGTCTATTACAAACGTTGAAACGGCAATCTTTATGCATGATGTATTTGGGATTGATCGCGCAGTTCTTGCGAGAGAATGCAATATGGAAGACATTTATGGTATTACGGAAAAGTGTCCTGTAGAAACAGAAGCATTTATTCATGGCGGTATGTGTGTAAATTATTCTGGCAGATGTACATTGAGTAATCGTATGACATTGCGTGATGCTAACCGTGGAGGATGCGCACAGTCTTGCAGATGGGCATATCATCTGTATGATGGAAAAAATGAAATCAGTAATGATGCATTATTTACAATGGGTTCTAAGGATCTTTTTACAGCGGATTATATGTATGACCTGATGAATGCTGGCGTTTCTTCCTTGAAGATTGAAGGTAGAATGAAAACGGAATACTATGTTGCGACAATTGTATCTGGATACCGTCATTTGATTGATGAAATCTATGAGAATCAAGGTCCATTATCGCAGGAAAGACTCGACTATCATAAAAAACAGATTCTCTATGGTGAAAATAGAGAAGTATGTTCAGGATTCTATGCTGGCAATGCCAATGCTGATTCTTTGATTTATCATGAAACAAGCAATGCAGATGTGAATCATGACTTCTTAGGTACTGTTGTTGGAATTGATGGAACACATGTAACGATTGAAACAAGAAATAAATTCAATACAGGGGAAACATTAGAAATCTTATCTCCATACAATACTGTTCGTCAGTTTCATGTAGATTCCATTCTAAATGCAAAAAATGAAGTGATTGAAACAGCCAATCAGCCGATGACACGTGTACAGATTGATATTCCATTTGAAGTACATGAAAAAGATATTCTCAGGAGATCAAGATGATCATTGAAGGAAATGTGAGTGTAAAGGCAGCAGTACTTGGAAATAAGAGAAGTGTTGAAAGAGTCATTGTGGATGAAAAGAAACATGATAAAGATACTTCCTGGATCCTGCATCGCTGTGAAGAAAAGAATATTCCCGTTGTTTATAAGACACGTGAAGAAATTGATGCATTAGCAAGTGGAAAAACACATGGTGGTTTGATTGCAGAATGTGGAAATCGTCAATATCAGGATATTTCTGCATGCTTGAATGAAAATCCTTTTCTTTGTGTACTGGAAGGGGTAGAAGACCCGTTTAACCTTGGCTATGTCATTCGTACATTGTACAGTGCAGGATGTTCTGGTTTGATCATAAGAAATCGTGACTGGTCAAATGTTGAAAGTACGATTATGAAGTCTTCTGCAGGTGCGAGTGAATATCTGAATATTGTTGTGAGTGATGATATTCCTTCATTAATCAAAGATGTGAAGAAACATGGTGTGAAATGCTTTGCGGCAATGAGAAAAGATGCAATTTCCTGTTTTGATGCAGATTATACAGGTCCTTCACTCATTGCGATTGGTGGAGAAATGCGAGGTCTATCAAAAGGTGTACTGGAACAGATGGATCAGAATATTTATATTCCATATGCCAATGATTTCCATATGGCATTAAATGCTTCTAGTGCAACTGCAGTGCTTGCTTTTGAAGTATTACGTATGAGAAACAATTGTATTTGATTCAAAAACAAACAGGAATGAAAGATTTTCAATCCTGTTTTTTTAAACTTTTTCTATGAAAGCGTTTTTAAATGCATTTTTTCACTTGATTAGTTTTTCATAACTGATAAGATTATCACGGACGCAAAGTGGAGGGCTTATGAAAGAATCATTTTATTTTCATGATGACACTGTCATCCTAAACTATTCAAAGCAGTACGTTACAAGTAAACATGGTATTATTCATACGGATGTGTTTGATGCATTTCTAGATGGATTTTTAGTTTATCTGGAAAAAAATCATTATGATCTTTATAAATATCTTGAAAAAGATGGTTTGAAGAATCATGAACGTATCAAAAAAGAAATCAAATTCGTTTTAACAGCTTTACTTGTTGAAGCTCCATCTGAAATTCATGATGAATACATAAATTTCCCAACAATTTTTGAAGACATTATTGAACAGGGATATTCCTACTGGAGAAGTTTACAGAGATATTCCGTTCTTTATACAACAAATGAATCTGGCTTTTCTGATCAGTCATTCTTAGCAGCAGATGCAAAGGTTAATGAACGTATCAGAGAACTTTATAGAAGCTTACAGGAAAGAATCCAGGGTGAAAATAGAGTTTACCGTCAGTTACAGGCTGGTACAAATGCGGCAATGTTATTGAGCTACTATGAACCAGAATTACCTGCAGGATATGAAAAGCTATCTCATATTCCATATGTTGCAAAGATCAGTTTAAGAACACCATTGATCCTGCATCCAAAGTTCAACAAGAGAACAAACAAGTTTACAGATGCTACTGTAAATCCAATGGATGAATTTATTCCTGGTGATGAAGAATGGATCTGTTATCCAGCAATGGTTGGAACAATGCTGATTTATTGTTATTTCCATAGAAATTACATTTCTTCCTGTGTATCTATGGCTAACCTGTTTGAACTTGCAAGCAAGGAAGATACAAAGAATAGAAAACCAGATGCAATTATGTTATTTGGTAATCCTGATGGAAAGAAAGATACAACATTCTATCATGATGAAGTCAATGATATCTGGATTGGCAAGAACTCTGCTGCTCCTGAAATTGACTATTTCGGCTATACAAAGAAATCTGTTCTTACATTGCATAACTTAGCAATGATGAAGAAGGGATGGCTGCCAATCCATGGTGCTATGGTCAATATCTATTTGAAGGATGGTACAAAGAAGGGCTTAATGTTTATGGGTGACTCTGGTGCTGGTAAGTCAGAAACACTGGAAGCATTGTCTACTTTGGCATCTGATATGATCGATCATCAGGAAACTGTATTTGATGATATGGGTACTTTGCATCTTGATGCTAATGGCAAGATCCGTGGCCAGGGTACTGAAATTGGTGCATTCGTAAGACTGGATGACCTGGATAAGGGTACAGCATATAAGGATATGGATCGTTCTATCTTCTTCAACCCTGAAAAGAGCAATGCACGTGTTGTTATCCCAGCTGCACCTCATTCTGTAGTTACAACAGAACATCCAGTAGATATCTTCCTATATGCAAATAACTACACAGATAAGCGTGGTATGCATTTCTTCAAGACAAGAGAGGAAGCTGAACCAGTATTTGTGGAAGGTAAGAGATTTGCATTAGGAACAACACAGGAATCTGGTCTTTCTACAACATTCTTTGCAAATCCATTTGGACCAATGCAAAGACAGGAAGAATGCCAGGTATTGATTGATAAGATGTTTGATGCTTTATTTGATCAGGATATTCCTGTTGGTGAAGTATATACATGTCTTGGTCTTCCTAATAAGGGAAACCACGGTATTGACGAAGGTGCTGCTGCACTGTTAGATTTCGTTAAGAACGGTAAGAAAGATATTTAAGGTACTAGCTTTGCTAGTATCTTTTTTTAGGGTGTTGTACAATAGTCACATGGAAACAATTACATCGTTACAAAACAGCAAAGTAAAAAAATGGACAGCTTTGCATAAGAAAAAAGAAAGAGATCTGACAGGATTATTTTTGATTGAAGGAGAGCATCTGATTCAGGAAGCTTTGAAAGAAGGAATCGTTGAAACGATTATTACAGATACATCTTCTCCATTTGATTTTGAACATACAGTATTGGTAACGGACAGTATTATGAAGAAGCTGTCTGAAAATGTATCACAGGTTCACTTGATTGCGGTTTGTCATAAACTTGATCAGCAGGTAAAAGACATGAAAAGAGTTATCTTGTTAGATGGCGTGCAGGATCCTGGAAATCTGGGTACATTGATTCGTACAGCAGTATCATTCAGCTTTGACTGCGTCTATGTGAGTGAAGAAACTGTGGATCTTTACAATGACAAGGCAATACGTTCTACGCAAGGGGCATTATTTCATATTCCAGTGATTCGCTGTAATTTGAATGATGTTGTAAAAGAGCTTCAGCATGATCACTTTACGATCGTTGCAACTTCTTTAGAACAGTCAAAAACAATATCTGAAATCAAACCAGTATCACGGATGGGATTTATATTTGGTAATGAAGGACAGGGTGTTTCTAAGCAGCTGCAGGAAGCAGCAAATGAAAGATTGCGTATTGAAATGCATGGATTTGAATCTTTAAATGTTGCGGTAGCTGGTGGTATTGTCATGTATGAATATCGAGGAAAATAAACTACAAGAAGAAAACCAATCTGAGAAGATTGGTTTTTTGTGTGGAATCAGTCTAAATGATTTGTCTGCTTATAGATACCAATTAAAGCATTTTGTAATATTTCAGAAAGAGATAATTGATTTTTGGAAGCAAATGTATCGAGCCAGGAAGGAATCGTACAATTCTTTCTGACTGCTTTTTGACTGTATTTTTCAGCATATGCGCCAACATCTAATGGAACAAGTGTTACGACACCATTGTCATATTCATCTGCTTCAATAGATTTGTAATCAGATGGTTCTGGAAGAGGATTTCCATCTTCCAGTTCACCTAGTATCCATCCACATCCTGCATCATTTAACATAAATAAAAGCTCAGAAAGTGTATCTCCTTCAGTAACACATCCTTTTAAATCAGGAAAAATCGCAGTATATCCACCTTCATCATTTGGATATACACATGCTGGATATATAAATTTAAGCTCATTTTGTTTTTTGTTTTTCATAACTGTCTCACTTTATTTTAGCCCTGCTTGTTTTAAAATGGAATTTGCTGTTTTCAAGGCAAGATCACCTCTATGCATTGGAATTGTAATTTTGCCTTTTTTGTTTTTGTGTTTGTATTGATAGTGGGATCCTTTGATATCTATTAAAAACCATCCATCTTTTAATAATATCTTTTCTAATTCTTTGAATTTCATTTTCCTTTCTTCATGTGTATAATACACATTATACACACTAAAAACAATACAATTATATTGTTTTTCTCTCCTTTTAAATATATTTATTCACAAAAATTGATTCAATTCCCTGAAAAAAAACAAAAAAATCTTGTTTTACACAAGATTTCTACCATCCATATGAGAATCTTTTCTCTTTTTCTTCAACAGGACATTCTTTGATTGACATATCTTCTACAAGAATAAAACGATCTCCTTCTTTCACTTTTTTGAGAAAGGAATCTACCTGTTCCTCATCACCCTGAACAAAGATTTCAACCATTCCATTTGACATGTTTCTGACACTGCCAGTTAATCCTCTTTGTTGTGCCTGTAATATACAGAAGCTTCGAAAACCAACGCCTTGTACTCTTCCTTCTACAATAACATGATATCTTTTTACCATTTGATATACCTCAGTAAATCAATTATATGGACTTTCTTTTGAAAAGAAAATGGCTATAATAACTTCTATGGTTAATATTTTAGTAAATGATACAAATTTTGATGCCAATTGGGCATATCCATCTTTAAATGAATATTTTACAAAGAATTCTAAAGTTGTTGTTGTTCCATTCATGCATTCTGATGAATATAGCAGTGATGAAGAAGAATGGGATTACTATTTTAAAAAGGGAGGAAAGATCTATGAAAAGATCGTTGCACCTTTTAAAAACTATGGAATCAAAGAAAAGAATATTACATTCTTCCATCTGTTTAAAGATTCCAGTACTGCATTAGAAACATTGTTAAATGATGCAGATGTTTTATATCTTTATGCGAGTCAGTCGGAAAGCATGATGCAGAATATTGTGGATGCCGGGATTGGTCGTTTACTGGTGCAGTTTGATGGTGTAATGATCTGTAATCATGCGGCAAGTCACGTCTTACTGGAACATTTTGAGAGTCCTTATGAATGGGAAGAGGAAGAAATAGATGGTCTTGGATTACTAAGTGACTTTGCTTTAATGAGTGATTATGTTGAAGATGTGCAGCATTTAAGGCGTTTGATTCGCAATATTGAAGAGAAGGGTAGAGCTGTCTTTGCATTTGGAAAAGATGGTGGTGTTGTGATTCATCATGGACACTATGAACTGCTTGGAAATGCATTTACTGTATCTTTTGATGACCTGGATGCGATTTATCGCGCATATGAAGATGCAAAAAGCAGATATGAATATTACGGAAGCAATGGTTTGTGGGATGAATGAAAAAAGCCTATTGCTAGGCTTTTGGAAATGCAACTGTAAACGTACTTCCTTTATTTAATTCACTTTCTAATGCAATTGTTCCATGTGATAATTTCACTGCGTGTTTGACAATAGATAGTCCTAAACCTGTACCACCAGTTGCACGAGAGTGTGATTTATCTACACGGTAGAATCTTTCAAAGATTCTGCTTTGATCTTCGAGAGGAATGCCAATGCCGTGATCTTTCACTTTTAAATAAGCATGGTGTATATCAGTATATGTAGATACTTCAATGGAAGAATCGTTGTTTGAATAACGGATTGCATTATCAATCAGGTTGTAGATGATTTCATAGATCAATCTAGAATTTGCTTTAATGAATGCTTCATTCATATTTGTATGAATCTGAATGTTTTTCTTTTTTGCACTTTCTTTTAATGAATTGATTGCTTCTTTTGCGGAATCATTGATACGTAATATATTTTCTTCTACCTGAGATGATTCATCTAATTGTGATAAGCGAATAATATCATCAATTAAAGTAAGCATTCTGCTAGATTCCTGATGGATTTTCTCATAGAAAGAATGGATATCATCTTGTTTGACAAGATGATTCTGTAATAGTTCAGCACTTCCCATGATTGTCTGCAGAGGTGTTTTCAGTTCATGAGATACATTCGCAGTGAATTCTTTTCTTGTACGTTCTGCTTCATATGTATTTGTAACATCGAATGCAAGAATGGAAATACCAGTAAATACAGAATGGGAATAGATTGGATTGGCAATGATACGGATAATTGCTTCATCTTTTCTTAGAATTGTTTCTGCTTCTTTTCCTTGCTTTGCTTTTTCAATCAAATCTTTAATTTCTTCTGAAGATAAGATTGCATTTTGATTTTCTGTCTGGAAGAGCTGACGTGCAGCGTTATTGATGGATACGACTTCAGTTTCTTTGTTTAAGAGAATTAATCCTTCAGAAATGTTATCTGTGACGGAATTGAATTCTTTTTTCTTTTGGTGAAGATCAGCAATCTGTTTTTCAATTTGTTTGTTTTGTGAATCAACACGTTTTAATAATGGCTGAATTTCTTCATAGCTTGGTTTAGATAATGGATGATCCAAATCAATTTCATTGATTGGCTTGGAAATTCTTTTCGAAAGATAATTTGCCAGGAAACCAGAAATCGCAATTGCGAGAATATAGATCCATAAAATTGGTGTTAATAGACGAAGTGTTAAAGATAATACAGAATCATACGTTTCTGCGACTCTTAATACTGTATTATCGTTTAGTTTTACAGCGTAATAGATATTCTGTTGAAGCATTGTAGAACTATAACGAATCGAAGACCCTTCTCCTTCATTCATTGCCTTTTTGAATTCTTCACGTGAAGAATGGTTTTCCATTGTAGCGGAATTGACTTGTGTATCATAGAGAACATTTCCTGCACTGTCTAACCATGTAATTCGATAATCAGGATCGTTAATACTTTCAAGATAGCTTTCACCATCATTTTCTACACCACTGCTGGCAAGTACAGCTTCTTTTGCGAGCTGACCAATTTCAATCTTTACGAAATTTTTATTTAATACAAGAATCATTAATGACATACATACTGTTAATGTTACGACCATACTTAACAATATGTTTTTAAACAGTTTCTTTTTCATACCATTGCCTCATAACGGTAACCAACTCCACGTACTGTTGTAATACGGTTACCTTCTTCCATTAATTTGGAACGTAATGTACGGATATGCACATCTACGGTTCTTGTTTCCCCATAATATTCCACTTCCCAGATTTTATTGAGAAGGGCTTCTCTGGAATATACAATACCAGGATGAGAAATGAACAGCTTGAGCAGTTCATATTCTTTGAGTGTGAGATCAACCTGTTCCCCATTGACTTTTACAATATGAGAGTTGAGATCCATTTCAATGTTTCCTGATGTTAAGTTACTTGAAATAGCATGTGAGCTTCTTCTCAATACTGCTTTAATACGGGAAATCATTTCCATCATGCCAAATGGTTTGGCAAGATAATCATCTGCTCCTGTATCCAAACCTTTGATTTTGTCATACTCTTCACCTTTTGCAGAAGCAATAATGACAGGGATATCATTTGTATCTGGATTTTTCTTCAGCTTTGTCAGAATGGAAATTCCATCTTCATCTGGCAGCATTACATCTAATAAAATGAGGTCTGGTTTTTCTTCTTTGAGTTCTTCAAAGAAAGAATGTCCATCTTCAAATCCCTTTGTTTCAAATCCTGTGGATTGTAAAGTATACATTTCAATCTCACGGATACTTTTATCATCTTCTACACAATAGATCATCGTCATATTGATACCTTCCTTCGTAAATATCGTATTTGTACTATGTAAAATACTATACAATTGAATTGTAAAAAATGTGTAAAGTATTTAACATCTGCTTCATTTTAAGTGATATTTACGCTATTTTATGTAATATGAATAAAGAACGAATTGTAAAATAATTGATATTTGTTATTGATATTGTTCTAAATAGAACAAAGGAGGAGATAGTTGTATGAATACTGGTGCGTGGGCGTGTGGGATTCTTGCCTGTATCTTTGGAATCCTGGTAATCATATTGAGTCTTTTGAAAGAAAAAGGTGCAATGCTTGTATCTGGATTTAATACATTATCGAAAAAAGAAAGAGATATGTATGACTCTGAAACAATCGCAAAAGATACAAGAAATCAATTTTTTATCTGGACTTGTATCATGCTTATAGGAATGATTCTTTCAATACTGATTTCATCCTATATGGCAATTGCAGCATATGTTATCTGGAGCATTGCGTTTATCAAAGATGTTCATTTAGATGCAAAAGAAGCATTTGAAAAATATAGAAAGAAATAGCTTGTCTGGGTTATTTCTTTGCTTTTTATGAATGTTAAATAATGGCTTATTTATGCTGTTTTTTACTATTGCAAATAATATAAAATACGGTACAATATGCTTATATCTAGACGTGCCAAAGATCAAAAATCATCATCTATAAATACGAGGATCAGGACAACTAGATGCTTTGTTTACAGGAGGAAAGTGAATGAAAGCAGTCAATGCTGTTAAACTTAGAATTGTTATGAATTGTATGACGCAGCCACCGTTTTATTATCACAAAGAGCATACGAATCGCTTTGCTAGAGCTATTGAATGTTGTCGCTATCTGGATGAATTATTTTCTCAAAGAAGAGAAATATTAAAGAAAGAAGGAAAGATCTAATATGAAAAAGCAACGTGATTGTTGCTTTTTATTTGGGTGTGCCGGGCATGGCGCTAATTCAGTCAGAGATAAACTGACCACAGGTCTTTACCGCCAAGTGTAGTAAACCACAAGCTGTTGGCAGTGATGCCATGAGTGAAGGAAGTGGTGTAGCGATTCTTTCGAGCGTACGGATAGAAACTTGATACAAGGCTAAATGATGGGTAAGGTTGCCCAACAAACTGAAGCCCAAAGGGTAAACGTAAAATCAAACCAGTAAATCAAGACGTTGTGAAAGAAAGAGGATTAGTGAATTACCCCGGGAGGCCTTGTAGGCGATAAGTCCAAAATCTTTTAAATCAGTGATGGTAATTTCGTTCGATAAAAAGTTAACTACAAGGAGTCAGCTGAGACTATAGTAGCGATGAAGTTCTGTAACAGGAATGGATGCGAAGAGTCTAATGTTTGTATAGTGTCTTTCACTGTACGCAATATCTGAACAGTCCGAATAAGAGGATAGCCAGGAACAGAGAAACGTAATCTCTGATGGTGAAAGGAATTGGGATGATTTCAGAAGTATTTACAAATAGAAGGAAGGACAGCGACAATGGAATTAATTAAAGTGATTCTAAGTGAAGAAAATCTGGATGAAGCTCTCAGAAGAGTTAAGGTCAACAAAGGTGCACCAGGTATAGATGAGATGCCTGTCAGCAAGCTTGATGAATATTTCAAAGCACATAAAGATGAAATCAAAACTTCAATTATGGAAATGAAATACAAGCCTTTACCGGTAAGAAGAGTATGCATTCCAAAATCTAATGGCAAGAAAAGACCATTAGGCATACCGACAGCAGTAGACAGAGTAATTCAACAGGCCGTTGCACAAGTACTCAGTCAAATCTATGATTCATCATTCAGTGAAAACAGTTATGGTTTCAGATCGAACAGAAGTGCACATGATGCAATAGATAAAGTACTAGAGTATCTGAATGAAGGCTATGAGTGGGTAATAGACTTGGATATTGAAAAGTATTTCGACACAGTAAATCATGATAAATTGATTTCAATTCTTAGAGAGAAGGTAAATGATAAAACCACATTACACCTGATACGTTCATTCTTAAGAGCAGGAGTAATGGAAAACGGTTTAACATCACCAACAGAAATTGGGGTGCCGCAAGGAGGTCCGCTTTCACCAATATTGTCAAATATCTATTTAGATAAATTTGATAAAGAATTAGAAGAAAGAGGATTACGATTTGTAAGATATGCCGATGACTGTGACATATTCGTCAAAAGTGAGATGAGTGCAAACAGAGTGATGAAATCAGTAACCTCATGGCTGGAAAGAAAACTGTTTCTGAAGGTCAGTGCTACTAAAACAAAGGTAGTAAGACCAAACGATAGTAATTTTCTAGGATTCACATTTTGGAAAAATAAAGACAGCTGGAAATGTAAACCTAGCAGTGACAGGAAAGTAAAGCTATACACGAAAATCAGAGAAGTACTGCAACGAAAAGCAGCAGTAGCTAGACCACTTTCTTATACATTTACAAAAGTGAATCAGATTGTTCGGGGATGGATAAACTACTTCCGCATAGGAAGCATGAAGAAGTTCATGAAAGAGTTTGGACAATGGTTGCGCCACAAGATACGTGTAGTCATAATCAAGCAGTGGAAAAAGCCAATGAGAGTCTATACGAATCTGCAGAGAATCAACAAGAGATTCAAATGCAATTTCACAGACGAAGATATATTCAAGGTGGCAAACACAAGGCTTGGACTATATCGACAATGTGGATTGAATGTAATCAACTTTATCATCAGTCCAAAAGTGCTGGCCATACAAAAAGCGGAAAGACCAGGTTTAGTCAATCCGCTGGAATACTATCTAAGATAGTTGTGATTTTAATACAAATGTAGCGCCGTATACGGAACCGTACGTACGGTGCAATGAGAGGGTCGAAGTAAATTATTTAATTTACTTCACTCTACTCTATTTTTTTTGATTTTTGTTAAAACGGAATTTGGAGAACGGATTCCAGAACCATTATATGCAATTGTTGGTTCTTTTATCATGTTTTTGATACATTCTCTAAATGTTTTGGAAGGATTTCCAGAGTATCCTAATGATTCATAGAGTGCTCTTTCAGAATAATCATTTTCTTCTAGTGCATTTAGTATTTCTTCTCTTAATTCTTCTTTTGTTCTTCTTGTTTTCTTTTTAAAGGTAATTGTTCTAAAACTTTCATGAATAGGAAGAATGACGGTAAAGAAAGAACGATCATCATCTGTGAGAAATTCTGGCAGAGGAGAACCATTTGCTTCAATACTTCTAAGAGCTGTTGGTATTCCTGTATTTCTTCCTTCAACAAGATGTAATTCTTTTAGGAAATCACCAATTCTTCGATTTCTGTATCTTCTTGAACGCATATGTAATTTCATGAGATCGTCATCTGTAATGGAACGATCTGGCCCTGGGGTACTTGTAATTTCAATACATTCTTTTTCAATGCGAATCGTAACTGGTTCATGGATCTGATAAGAACGGTGATAGATTGCATTGGAAATGAATTCTTCTAGAGCTTCATAGCTATAGTTTTTGACACGAATGGATTCCATTTGATCAGGCAGTTTAAATACTTTTTCTACGATTACATTATTTTTAATATAGCGAAGGGTATCTCTTAGCTGTTCGTCAATTGGACCGGAAAATATTCTTTCTTCCATGCCTTGTCCTGTTGCATCAGGAATATTGATGAGTTCAATGCGACTATAAGGAAAAAATTGTTCAGGTTCATCATTGAAAAATAATAGACCAACATTAAGTGGTTTAAAGAATTCTTTTGGTCCATCCGCAATTCTTAGACTTTTGGCAAGATCTTCAATGCTTTTATTATCGATTCCAATGAGAAGATTGCTGTTGATGTTTTGTAGATAGTTTTTAATAAGCGGAAGCTTTAAATCAGTAATGTCTGCACGCATATGAATACGATCATCAAATGGGATGTTATGAGATAAGGAAATTAATTCTTTCACATCCAAATCTGATGCTTCAATTGTGCTTGATAATTTCCGAATGTAGTATGTTTTTTCTTTTTCTTTTGATGTAGGTTTTTTAGGACATTGATATGGTCTTTCATATCCGCCAGGACACCATATTAGAAGTAAAAGCTTTCCTTCATAATATACTGGCTCACTTTGCGGAATATATTTTGGTTTTAGATAATTACAATACTTTAAAAGATCTTTTTGTATTGCATCGATAGAATCCTCATTTAACCCCTTGATTGGATGCGTGAGTTTTCCATTTTCTTCTTTGATGCCAATGACAATATAGCCACCACCCCAGTTATCAATGTCATTTGCGAATGCACTGATTGTTTTTAATGTTGTATCTGGGTTCCATCCTTCTTTGAATTCAATTCTTGCCCATTCTACAATATTGTCATTTAGTAATTTGTTGATTGTAATTGGAATTGACATATGATTCTCCTAACTTACGACTAACATACGACTAACTTACGACTTAATTATATGACAGATATCTAGATGTGTGTATGAAAAAGAAGTGAAATATAAGGAATATAAAAACCACCAAGGATATTACACCTTGATGCTTAATGTATATGTATATAAATCACTGTTATAAGATGTTTCAACATATTCATACGGGAGAATTTCTCCATGAAAATCACCATATGTTGTATGTGCACTTAAAAGAAGAGCTTCCTGATTGTTTAACTGCAGAAGCTTTTTTTGTTCTGAAGTAGGAATTTTAGCAGAAAATTCAAATTCACCATGTTCTGGTTTTATGGAATATTGTTCTACTAAGTATGTTATCAATGAATGCTCCAATTGTGCAGGTGGAATAACAGGAATTAGCTTCTCACTGATTCATGTATGACTGGTGGCAATTGGTGTGTCATTTCCTGTTCGTAATCGAACAAAATCATGAACCAGATCATCATCTTCTAATTGCAGCATTTGTTGAACGGTTGGGTTTTCTTTTGCTTGAATGACAGAATATGATAAAAGCTTTGATCCTGCTTTTAATCCAATGCTTCTCATATCATCTGTAAAACTTCTGAATTGTGAAATCTGTTTATGTACAGAAGGGGAAGCAACAAAGCTTCCTTTTCCACGTGTTCGAACAATGTGTCCTGCATTAGCTAAATGATTCAATGCTTTATTGATTGTCATTCTTGAATATCCGCTTTGCTTGCATAATTCAATTTCTGTTGGAATTTTATTTCCGGGTTTTAAGTTCTGTTCCGCAATTAAATTTAAGATGTATTGTTCAATTTCTTCGTATTTCTGGACTGTTTTCATATATCAATTATATCGATTTGCCTAACACTTTAGAAGTTATAGTAATGAAACATTGTTCCACAATGCCTAAAATGTATATACAAGTAATAAATGTATATACATAATATTGTCGACAGATGTAAAAAGTGTTGACAAAAGAAACGATATAAAGCGTTTTCAAACAAGATTAGTGTCGAAAACAAATGAATCTGTCTAATTTCTAACGAAAAATTATGGTTTTTGTTGGAAATGCGGTACAAAAAAATTTTAAGGATTCTCAAACGTAGAATAGAAAGCGTAAAAGATATGAACAAGACAACAAAGGAAATGATCAGTGAATATATCACTGACAAAACAAACAAATTTGATCTGGTACATACTGATATGTTTACAACCGTATCGATTGCGGATGCATTACATATCTCAAGAAGCATCACTTCTCAATATCTCAATGAGCTATGTGAAGAAGATGAAATTTACAAGGTCAAAAGCAGACCAGTCTACTTCTTTGATGGCGTTGCACTGGAAAAGAAATTCCACGTTTCAATACGTAATCAGGAATTCCTGGATATGGAAGAAATGATTGAGTATCTAAAGAGATGCGGAAATATCTCTGATGTTTTTACTTCAATGATTGGACATGATGGTTCATTAAAAAGAACAATCAAGAAATGCAATGAAGTATTCAATTATCCTCCAGATGGTCTTTCGTTCATCATTTACGGAAATGAAGGTTGTGGAAAACAGACACTTGCGGAACTGGTTTGTAAAAACTCTCAAGTGAAAAAGGGAATTCTTCAAAAAGGTGCAAAGATCGTTCATCGTGATCTTTCCAATCCTGATCCATTCCTTGTTGAAAAGATACAGTCGTATATCAATGAAAAACAAAATGAATCGATTGTATTGATCCTATCTCATTTTGAAAAAATGACAGATGAAATTAGTTCATATTTATTGCAGTTCTTTGAAAAAGGTATAAACAAAAATGTCCATTTTATCTTTCTAGCTTGTAATAGACCGGATGATTTCTTGCCTGCAGAACTTGCAAAGTATATTCCAGTCGCAATTCATATGAAAGACTTCGATGAAAAGCCAAAAGAAGAAAAAGAGGGAATTGTCATTGCATTGTTCGCCAGGGAATCTGATCTGCTTGGCAAAAACATTCAGATCTGTTCCAACGTATTACGAGCTCTAAGCAATCGAAAATATGAGAACAATATTGATCAGTTATCTAAAATGATCAAATTAATCTGTGCACAGGCAATGAGCAGAAATGATGATGAAATCATCGTTCATACATATGACTTGCCAGAAGAAGTATTGGAAAACATTGAAATCACAACAGAAGATGTTCGATATATTGATTGTCATTCTTATCAAGTAAGTACAGAAATCAATGAGTATCTTACATATTTCACAAATGTATTAGAAGCAAGTGAAAAGAAATCTGTTGCGGAAACAATGGATGCCTATAACAAAGTCTATGAACAGATGGCTGAAAAGCTATTAAGAAGTGTTGGTAATGATCGTACATTACGTGGAACAGAAGCCGCAATTTCATTGATTGTAAATCGTGTTGCACAAAAGTACTTCATTAATATTCCAGGAAGTTTCTCATTCTTAATTGCAAAATTACTTGTTGTATACAAAGAAAACAGCCTTCAGATTTCTAAATGGGAAGACGAATATGCTAATGCATTGATCAAAACAATTCAAAAGATGAGACGCATTTATGTCAGTGAAACAATGGTGAGTGATGAATTTTCACAGCTGCTCATGATGAATCTTGAAGAAGAGATTCCTGAAATCTTGAAAATTATTATGAATCTAACTATTTCTTCCTATAACGCAGATTTCAATAAAAACAAAACGTTTGGAATTGTAATCTGTCATGGATACTCAACAGCTTCTTCCATTGCAAGTGCAGTAAATACAATGATTGGTTCTTATGTATTTGATTCCATTGATATGCCAGTCATGACAACTGTTGAAGAAATCAAGATGAAGCTTCGTGACAAGCTTTCAAGAATTAATCAACATGCTGATATCTGCATCATGGTAGATATGGGATCCCTGGAAAAAATTGCTGATGATGAATTTGCAAAAAATAGAAACTTAGCAGTCATTAACAATGTCACCACAAAGATGGCGTTGGATATTGGCTACAAAATCAAAAATGCAATCCCAATCGAAAAATTTTTTGATAACGCAGAAGAAGATTACAAGGTTGAATACAAGATGCTGAAATCCAGGAAGAAAGACGCAATCTTATTCACAAGTGAAAGCGGAATTCAGACAGCACAGAGAATGTCAAATCTGTTCTATGATTCCCTTCCAATTGAGATTCCTGTATCGCTTCAAATCATTTCTTTTACAGAAGCAAAACAAGAAGTTCAAAAGATACAGGAAATATACAACGTGCTATTCGTGAGTGGAACTGAAGATCCAGGGGTGAACGGAATTCCTTTCATTCCTCTGCAAGATATTATCACCACTACAAACCTGGATCTAGTTTCCACAAAGCTGAGTGGATATCTCAATGAAGATAACTTGAAGCAGTTGATTATCAATGTCAGAAGAAACTTTACATTAATGAATATATTGAATTATCTGACTATCTTGAATCCAAAACCATTACTGGATGCAACAACTGCAGCAATTGATACATTGCAGACAAGAAGAAAAGTTAATCTTGAAGGCAGGACATTAGTTGCAATCTATATCCATGTATGCATTCTCATTGAAAGACTGGTTACAAAAACATCAGTATTTCAAAATGACAATGCGACGGATGAATTCATAAAGAATCATCAGGATTTTATTCAAGATATTCATGCATCATTCAAAAACATTGAATCACATTACAGCATCGTTATACCAGATTCAGAAATGAAATACATATATTCGTTTTTCGAACATGAGGGAGAAACAAAATGAAAGAGAGAAAGATAGTCATCGCAACACATGGCACATTAGCAGAAGGTTTTCGATCAGCATTAAAAATCATCGCTACAGATGAAGGGGTAGAAACATACTGCTGCTACACAACACCAGATTTCAATCTGGAAAAAACGATTCAAACAATCATGGATACATATGATGAAGAAACACAAGAATTATATGTATTTACAGATTTATATGGCGGTTCCGTCAATAACGGATTTGTGAATGCATTAAAAAATCATCAGTTTCATCTCATCACAAATACAACGCTTGGCGTTCTGATTGATTTCATTCTGACAAATCCAAATCAAGATGAAATCGAAACAAAACTAAATTCAAATGACTTCAAAGCAGTCTATTGCAATACAGCATTAGTAAACATTGAAGGGATTGAAGAAGATCTGTAAAGAAAAGGAGGTGTAAGAATGATTAAAGCACTACGGATCGATCATCGTCTGGTACATGGACAGGTAGCATTTACCTGGACACACTTCTTATCAGCAACAAGAATCATCGTCATTGATGATAAGGTAGCAAATGACGACTTCCAGAAGATGACGTTAAACATGGCAAAGCCAGCAGGATGTAAACTCAACATATTCTCTGTCAGCAAAGCACTTGAACGCGCCGATAAAATTGACTCACTGAACGATAATGTATTCATAATTTTCGGAAATTGCAAAGATGCAGCAGGATATATCACTGGTCATCCAAAATTCAAAGAATTAAATCTTGGTGGCATTGCGAAAAAAGAAGGTTCTAAAAAATATGGAGATGTTGTTTATCTCGCTCCAGATGAAGAAGAAGAACTTAGAAAGATCCAGGCAACAGGCTGTGAACTGTTTATTCAGCAGTTACCAACAACAAAACGTGATCCTCTGAAACTATGATCACAACCATTCACTATCGAAAGGGGGTTAATAAATAATTATGCAATTAGTACAAACATTGATAGTGACACTTATTTCGGTTCTGATGATTCTTGACTCCCGTATGCTGGGAAGATTGAACTTCGAAAGACCTCTTATGACATGTACCATCTGTGGTGTATTACTTGGTAATTTACCAGTCGGCTTAGCAGTTGGTGCACAAATGGAACTGGCTACATTAGGTATGATGTCCATCGGTGCTTCTGGTATCGATATGAACATGGGTTCCCTGGTAGGATGTGCAATCTGCATCATGACTGGTGCGGATATTGAAACAGCTCTTACAGTAGCAGTTCCTATGACTCTATTATCCACATTGTTAAACACAATTTCTTCTGTCATCCGTATTCGTTTTACACACATGTGTGATGAAGCAGTTGATAAAGGAGACTTCGCAAAAGCAAAGAGAGTTGACATTGTATATGGTCCTGTACTCTATGTCCTGTTTACAATCATTCCAGTATTCTTATCCGTTTACTTCGGTGCTGATGTAGTACAGTCCATTGCTTCTTCCGTTCCAACATGGCTGACAAAGGGTATCTCACTAGGTGCAAATATCATTGCCTTCTACGGATTTGCAATGTTGTTATCCACAATGGTGAATAGAAATACAGTCGTATATTTCTTCGCTGGATTCTTATTAGCCGCATATTCAGGACTTGGCTTAACTGCTATAGCCTTGATCGGTATCGTTATCGCAGTTGTTCTATATACAGTCAAGTATACAGGTGGTGGATCAAACGCAGCACCACAATCTGCTGACAGCACATTAGATGATCTGGAAGATCTAGATAATTAAAGGAGTAAATGATTATGTCTCAAAAAGGTTTAGAAACACAGAAAAATTATCCTTTAAATAAAAAGCTAAAGGAAATCTTCTGGGGCGCATGGTGCATGCAGACAAACTGGAACTATGAAAGACAGATGAATACAGCATTCATGTATGGCATGTCTCACTGTATTGACCGTCTCTATCCAGAAGAAGATGAAATTGAAAAGAAGAAAGAAGCATATCGTAGACACTTGGAATTCTTCAATATCACTCCACAGTGTGGTGCATTGACATTAGGTATTGCACAGGCTATGGAAGAAGAATATGCAGAAAATCCAGATACATTTGATCCAGCAGCAATCAACGCAGTTAAAGTTGCATTAATGGGTCCTCTATCAGGAATTGGGGATTCCTTATTCCAGGGAACAATTCGTATCATCGCAATGTCTATTGGTATCTCACTTGCTCAGCAAGGCAGTATCTTAGGACCAATCTTAGCAGCATTGATCTCTGTATCAACATCTGTATCTATTACATGGTTCTTAGGAAAACTTGGATATACAAAGGGACAGGAATTTGTTAGACAGATGTCTCAATCCAATCTTATGGAAAAAGTAATGTTCGTTTGTTCTATCGCAGGTCTATTCGTTATCGGTGGTATGTCTGCTTCACTTGCTAACTTGACAACTCCAATCGCATTTGGTGAAGCATTCGTATTACAGAATGTATTAGATGGTATCTTACCAAAAATGCTTCCATTAATTATGACATGGGTCATGTATGGCATTATCAAATCAGGAAAAGTGAAACCAATGGTAGTTATCATCGGCTGCTTCGTAGCAGGTATCATTCTAAATTATTTTGGAATCTTAGCAGTCTAATTGCTTGATTCATACAAAAAGAAAGGTCAAAAAAGGGAAAAAATTATGTACGACGTAAAATCAATGATCAATGAAATCACATCTAAGAAGGAAATCAATAATATCAGCTTTACAGGATGTGGTGGATCACTCGCTTGCTTCTTTGCTCCACATTACTATGTAACACATGAATCAAAGAAACTCACAACTGTTTATGAAAATGCAAATGAATTTGCCAATGACACTCCAGCAAATGTAGGTGAAAACTCACTCGTCGTTTGTGCATCCCGTAGAGGTGATACACGTCAGACAGTTGCAGCTGCTAAAAAGGCTAAGGAAGTTGGTGCAACAGTTGTAGGCTTACAGCTTGAAACAGGTACTCCACTTGAAGAAATCTGTGACTATATCATTCAGTTCAAGGACACAGGTGCTGATGGAGCTCTCTATGAAGAATCTAAGGGTGCTTATGCATTAAAGATTGCTTATGAACTTGTTAATGCTGTTGAACATAATGACAAGAAGTATGAAGAAATGGTAGCTGCTATGGAAAAGATGAACACAATCGTTCCAGAAGCACAAAAGGCAGTTGTACCAGATGCAATTAAGTTCTCTATCAACTATGCGAAGAACGAAATCATTTACACAATTGGTTCAGGTACAGCTTGGGCTGCGGCACATCAGCAGACAATCTGCATCTTCATGGAAATGCAGTGGATCAACTCTTCCGCAATCCATTCTGATGAATTCTTCAATGGACCATTCGAAATTACAGAACCAGACACAGCATTCTTGCTCCTCAAATCTACAGGTGCTACAAGAGCTGTAGATGAAAGAACACTTGCATTCTTAGGTAAGTTCTCTGAACATACAACAGTGATTGATGGTTTCGATTATGGTATGAAAGAACTTGGTGAAGTATCTGGATACTTCGATCACAGCTTCTACAGTGAGATTCTAGGTGTTTATAACCATCTTCTTGCTGATCGTCGTCAGCACCCACTAAGCTGGCGTAAATACATGTGGAAATATAATTATTAATTCACATACATCTTAGTAGTACAGCCTGCTTACTCTCCTTATGCAGGCTGTATTTTTAGAAAATGGAGGTAAGTACAAATGAGGGATACAAAAAAACTGGATCAAAAAATATTACGTATATTAGTACCCGCAATTCTTGAAAATGTTTTCCTGATTCTTTCTGACATGATATTAACAGGATATATTGGTAGACTCAGTGTAACGGAAATCAGTGCGTATGGGATTTCTACACGTGTCTATGGAATATATTTCTCGATATTAAAAGGATTTGCGATTGGTACAATGGTAATTTTTGCTAGAGCCTTTGGTGCTGGAAAAAGAAAAGAGGGTCTCAATTATTATTTTCAGGCTTTGTTTATCGCATTTCCAGTTGCTCTTGCTGCTGCTGTTTTGATCTGGGTATTTCCTCAACCGCTGTTATCAACGATGAGTTCAGATTCAACGTTATTGACATATGGTGCATCCTTCCTGCGAATTCATGTATTGACCTATCCTTTCCTGGCAGTTATTCATTTGAATTCTTCCATGTTCCAGGCTGATGGCAATACAAAAACGCCATTGTATATCGCAACGATTGGAAACCTTGTCAGTATGGTATTGGGATATGTGCTGATTCTTGGGATTGGTCCAATCCAGGGTATGGGATTACAAGGTGCCGCAATTACAAACAACCTTCGTATTATTGTAATGCTGCTTGTTGGAGTTTATCTGTTATTCAATCGAAACAGTGTCTATCGTTCACATGAATTATCTGAATTCAATTCAGATATGAAAACAATCAAAGATCTGATTCGATTTGGTGTTCCAACAGCGATAGGAAATTCTTTCTGGAACTTTGCGGCTGTATTCCTGTCCACATATATCTTGAGCTATGGTCAACAGTTCTATGCAGCGTATCAGATTGGACTGCAGGCAGAAGGGTTCTGCGACATGATGAGTTCAGGTTTCCTGACTGCTGCGATGTCTTTATCCTCACTGGCCATCGGTGCAAAGGATGCAGATATGTTTAAGACCTCCTATAAGCGATTGAATTATTATTGTTATATCATCTGTGGAATTAACATGTTGTTCTTACTTCTATTTTCTAAGAATGTCTTGCATTTATTGACAGACAAGATGGAATTGATTGATATTGCACATGTGTATCTATTATCTATGATTGCATCACAATTCCCGGAAATGAAATCGAAAATTGAATATGGATATATACGATCCATTGGTTTCAGTACATTGCCAACGATTATTGATATGGTTGGAATCTGGGGTGTGCGTGTATTTGGATGCTATCTCGTGAGTTCTGTATTCCATTTAGATATTTTCTGGATCTGGATGATTGTCAATGCAGATCAATGGGTGAGATATCTATTATCTGCCGGTGTGATTGTTTCTAAAAAAGTATTGCGATACTTGGATCAGCCACACTTTCCCTTTCAATGTGAAGGAAAAGTAAATGCATGTAAATAAGAGGAGAGAAAATGATGAATGAATTAAAAATGGTTATCTTTGATGTTGATGGAACGTTATTAAACACAGAATTTCTATGGGAAAAAGCGTGGGCAGATATTGCGGAGAAGTATCATGTACCTCAATTTTCAGCTGTCTTCCATAAAGTTGTAGGAATTTCTGGAAGTGATGTAACGAAAGTACTGGATGAAAATCTTGGAGATATTGAAAATAGAGAAGAACTGTTAGATGCAGCTAGAAAACTGGGAACAAAGTACCTGGATGAAAACATTGAATTGATGCCTGGAGTATTGGAACTTTTAGATACACTTGAAAAACTGCATATTCGTAAAGCCGTAGCTACAACGACAAATCGTGAAGCTACAATGAAACGTTTAACGAAAATGGGAATCATTGATCGCTTTGAATATATTCTTTGTGGAGATGAGGTATCAAAAAGAAAGCCTTCCCCTGAAATTTATTTGAAAGTATTAGAAGCAGTTCATTGTGATCCAGAAGATGTCCTGGTATTGGAAGATACAGGATATGGTGTACAGTCTGCATATGAAGCAAATGCGAAAGTAATCATGATACCTTCTATCAATCCTCCTAAGGATATAGATAGAGAAAATGCTTATAAAATTGTAAATAGTTTGTATGATGTTCAAAAAATGATTGAGGAATTTTAGTATGAAAACAATGGTGAATTATGTTTTAGAAACGCCACAGGCAATTCGTAAAATGATATCTGATACATCCAATATAAGTGAAGTATTGGAGTATCTGATCAATCGTAAGATCGATCATATTTATGTTGTTGGTTCTGGAACAAGTTACTCTGCAGCTTTAACTTGCATTGATCCATTGGAAACAATGCTTCATATTCCAGTGTATGCATATTGTGCAATGGAATTTGTAGATAACGTGAAAGTCATTGAAGAAAGTTCTTTGGTCATTGGTTTTTCACAGGCTGGACAATCTAATTCAACGATTCAGGCGTTAGATAAGGCAAGAAATCATGGGTGTCTTACAATTGTTGTTACGGCAGAAAATCCTTCACCAATTGTTAAACATGCAGATGCCTGTTTGAAAATGGATATTGAAGAAGCAATTGGACCAAAAACAAAAGGATATTATTGTTCGACGGTTGAGGTGATCTTGTTATTTGCACAGTTATTAAAATTTACAAACGTGATATCCCATACGGAATATGTTCGTATGATTTCTGAAATCTTAGATGTATTTGATGATTTTACAAACATTGTCAATAAAGCACAGGAGTGGTATCTAACATCAGAAATTCCATTTGATCAATATGACAATATCATTGTGATTGGATGTGATCAATGTGTTCCATCAGCACTAGAAGGTGCTTTGAAGATTCTTGAGACTGTGAAGTGCTGTGTGAGATATTATGAACTGGAAGAATTCATGCATGGAATTTATCATGCTATTGATGATAAGACACTTGTCATTGCATTAGGCAATCAATCACGTCATCTTGATAGAATGATACGTTTACTGAAATACTTAAAAGAACATAAAAATGCTTGTTGTTTGTTGATTACAGGAAGTGAAGCAGATATACTTTCTTTCAAATATTCATTTAAAGACAGCAATCCATATGTATCTTTCGAATATTTAGCTGTTTTACAGGTATTTGCTGAATGTATGATGAAACAGCGTGGAATGAATCTGAATGACCCTTCAGATCGCAATTTCCATAGATACATGAATAGTTATGTATATGAAGATGGTGAAGAAAAATGACTAGATTAAAAACAGGAGACACATTTCCGGATTTTCGGGTAACAGAAGCTTTTGCGGGGAACACAAGTATTGCTGAACTGATGAATCATAAACCAATGATGTTTGTGGTATTGCGCTATATTGGATGTACTGTCTGTAGATATGATGTGCATCTGTTGACACAGAGAATCAATGAATTTAAAGAGAAGGGTGTGAATGTTTGTGTAGTCATGCAGTCTACGAGTGAAAATGTGAAGCATGATTTAGATGGACAGACATTACCATTCCCATTGATTTGTGATTCTGATATGCATGTATACCAGTCATTAGACATTGCACCAGCTAATAGCATGGAAGAACTTGTTGGTGAAGACATGGATGCATTAAAGGCAAAGGGTGATAAAGCAAAGGCATGTGGTTTTGTGCATGGTGTTTATGAAGGGAATGAGCAGCAGCTTCCAGCTTTCTTCTATGTAGATGGAAATGGAAAAGTATTAGTATCACATTATGCGAAAACAATTGTTGATATGCCGTCCATTGATGAGATGCTGGCAATGATCATTTAAAAATCGTATGAAAATAGTAACTATTGCGTTGATTATATTTTTTGCTTCCTTTCTATACGCGGATGCGAAAAGAAAAGGATATGCGAAACAAGTACAGAATCAACTTGTTGAATTATTAAATCATAAGGAGTTTGCCTCCTTTGAAAAACAACTAAAAGATGCTGAAGAGCATGGTTATATTCAAGAATATAATGCAAATTATCTGAGAATGAATGCTTCTATTCTTCAAGATGATAGAAAAGCATTGGATCATGTTTTATTAAAGTTTGATGCCATGGGATTATCTGATGTACAGTGTTCTGCGGTATATTCTAATATCATGATGTTTGCGGTGGAAAAGAAAGATAAGGAATTGTGTAAAAGAGCATATTCTAATATCATGTCATTGAAAAAGAATGATCAGCTAAAAGATATGGCTACACTTGTATACAAAGTCTTTGTGACAATGGATTCTTCTGTGAAAGATGAAATCCAGCAAAGATTGTGTAATGCATCCAGTGAAGAACGGATGTTTCTTACAAAGCTTCAAAAATTAATCCAAGAAATGTGTTAGAAGGTAATCACAGTGTGATAGCCTTCTTTTGTTTATGTATTAAAAATCATCGTATAATAAAATAAAAGAAAGAAGAATTTTATATGATTTATACAATTACATTAAATCCTGCAATCGACTACTTCATCACATTAAATGAAACATTGCTGGTTGATGAAGTAAATCGAGGAAGTCACGAAATCTACAAGGCAGGCGGAAAGGGACTGAATGTTTCTAAGATCCTAAGTGTAATGAATATTCCATCTAAGGCAATTGCAGTACTTGGTGGATTTACAGGTCAGTACATTCAGGATTCCTTTGAAGAAGATCCAAATATTGAAATGATTCCAATTCCAGTGGATGGAATGAATCGTATCAATATGAAAGCAAACTATGGAAAGAAGGCATTATGTATTAATGGCAGTGGACCAGTCGTAAATGAATGTACTGTTCAGCTTCTATTAGATGAAATTGCAAAGATCAATGCAGATGATATTGTGATTATTTCTGGTTCTATGATGCATGGCTTTCCAGAAGATTTTGTAGTTACATTAGCTCAGGCAATCCATCAAAGAAATGCGAAAGTGGTGATCGATATGGAACAAATCACAATGGAACAGCTGAAAGAATGCAGACCATATCTAATCAAACCTAATCTGTATGAATTACAACTGTTAATGAAGAATAATGAGATCAATGAATCAAATATTGAAGAATATCTAAGAAAAGCAAATGCACTTGGAATAGAGAATATCCTTGTTTCTTTAGGCAAAGATGGTGCAGTATTATCTAATGCACAGGGGATTTATAAACTGGAGCAGCCTCGTACAGTACTTGTCAATAAAGTAGGTGCAGGGGATGCAATGCTTGCTTCCTTTATTGGAAAACTTTCACAAGGATATTCCAGTGAAGAAGCACTGCAGTGGGGTGGTGCAGCTGGGAATGCAACCGCTAGTAAACTGGAAGATATTACACTACGTGATATTGAAGGATATCTTTTACAGATGAAGGTAAAGAAGGTTAAGAAATATAATTGAGATAGTTAGGAGAATGTATGAAATTATTCAAAGGATCAGCATTGATACTTGCAGGAATGCTTTGAATCTATGATAAATGGTTTAGCAAAACATTTATTAGATAATCAACACTTTGCATCTTTAACATTGTCGATGATTGGAATTGAATCTGCATATCTTGATCCATCTATTCATGAAAAGTGTAAAGAAATCTATATTTCCTGGCAGCAGTTATATGTTGATCAGTTCTTGAAGTTTGGATATGAAAAAGAAGAAGCAGTTGAAAGAGCGCAAAGTATCTTTGGTATTATCCATGGAGCATTGATTTCTTCCTGGATTAAACAGAGTAATGAAGATTTGTTGCTTGTAAAAAATACATTGAAGTACTTAATTAAGTGAGACAAGTATGTGATGATTCATGCTTGTTTTTTTGATAATCATTTATAATATTTGGTATGAATGCTGATTTTTTATCTTTCTGCAAGAAATATGATATTCATTTAAATTCTCAACAGGCACAGGCTGTACAGGCGATTGATGAGAATGTTTTATTGCTGGCTGTTCCTGGTTCTGGAAAGACAACGGTTCTTGTTGCAAGACTAGGATACATGATTCTTGAAAAACATATTGATCCTGAAAAAATATTAGCGATTACATTTAATACACAAGCTGCAGCAGAAATGAAGCAACGCTTCTCATTGAAATTTGGAAGTGTGTTGGCCAATCAAATATCATTCAAAACAATTAATTCACTTGCATATCAGATTTATTCACAGTTTTGTTTTGATGTGCATTATCCAAAAAGAACGATTGATGAAAGAAGAGAAAAAGCAATCTTGAGAAATGTATATCAAAGTATTACAAAAGAATTTCCTGGTGAAAATGATATTCTGAATCTGCAAAGTGAAATTACATATGTGAAGAATATGAGACTTGATACATCTCAAATTAAAGAATTAGAAGAAGATGATTCCTTTTTCCCTAAGATGTTTGAAATGTATGAGAAAGTAATGAAAGAACAAGGTTTGATGGATTTCAATGATCAGATGGCATTTGCGATATGGATCTTAGAGAATCGAAAGTATTATCGAAATTTGTGGTCACATAAGTATGAATATATCTGTGTTGATGAAGCACAAGATACTTCTAAAATTCAACATGATATTATCAAGATTCTTTCTTTGCATAATCATTTATTCATGGTAGGTGATGAAGATCAGAGTATCTATGGATTTCGTGCTGCGTATCCACAGGCATTACTGTCATTTCAAAATGATCATGACAATGCAAAAGTGATTCGTATGGAAACAAATTATCGTTCTACACCTGAAATTGTTTTGAAGGCACAAGCTTTCATCTCTAAAAATAGAGATCGTTTTGAAAAGAATATGTGTGCGGATCGTCCATCTGGACAAGATGTTAAAGTAAGAACGGTCAAGGATCGTAGACCGCAATATGCATACATGATGAAAGTGCTGGAAAATGTGAATACACAAACAGCTGTCTTATATCGTGAAAATGACAGTGCTGTTCCACTAGTGGATCAATTATTGAGAAAGAATATTCCATTTTTTATGGCTGGAGCAAAAACAGACGTGTTTGGTGTTCCATGTATTCGAGATATATTAGCATTCATGAGATTGGCTTTAGATCCATATGATACAGATGCTTTTGACCGTGTTGCAAATAAAGGATATCTGTTTTTGAAAAAACAGGTGAAGGAACAGATTATTCTTGATTGTAGAACAAATGCCATATCTGTTTTTGAAGCTTTAGATAAGTATAAAGAAAAAGTATCGATGAGTAATATCGAAGCATTTGAAGCTATGATCAATCGCTTATGCTATGCAAAAGTGAAAGATGCAATCTGGATTGCTTCTAATGATCGCTATAAGAAATATGCGAAAGATATGAACATAGATCTTACAAAGTTAGAAACATTGCGATATATTGCAGAAAGTGAGACGAGTATTTCTTCATTTTTGAATCGCATTGAATATTTAAGAGATATTATGAGAAATGGTGTGCATCCTGAATCTTCTAATATTACATTATCTACAGTGCATGCAAGTAAAGGTAAGGAATTTGATACAGTTTATTTGATTGATGTCTATGATGGCAAGTTTCCAGCAGTACAAGACAATGAAGAAATTCTATGCATGTCTAATCAACAATTGGAGCAGGAAGAAAGAAGATTGTTCTATGTTGCTTTGACACGTGCAAAGAACAATCTGAATCTGATTAAAATGGAAAATAGATACAGTTCCTTTATACAAGAACTGTTTCCAAAACAAGAAAAGACAGCAGTAACGTCTTCTCATCCTGTTAAGAAAATAGATCCAGAAGAAGCTGAAAGAAAAAGGGTAGAAGATTTTAATCTGAGAAAAGAAGAAATTCTTCCACAGATTTCTCAACAGGAAGAACCTGTATTTGATCATACAGGAGAGAGATGGTTTCAATGTGAAATATGCAAAAAAGTATTACCTAGAGAATATTTTTCTTCCTATGGTGGGATGAATCATATGAATCTAGGTGTGTGTCTTGAATGCAGAAAAAGTGGAAAAGGGTAAATAGATTCAGAAGGTTACTGCTATGGATAAATTAACACAAGGTAAACGAAGCTGGAATATGAGCAGAATCAAGGGAAAAGATACATCTATTGAAGTAGAAGTGAGAAAGTATCTTTACCATCATGGATTCCGTTATAGAAAAAAATGTGAAGGAACTGCCAGGCAAACCTGATATCGTTCTTTATAAATATCGTACTGTGATATTCATTAATGGTTGTTTCTGGCATCATCATCCGCATTGTAGACTTGCATATATTCCAAAATCAAGAACTGCATATTGGATGAAAAAGTTTAATGACAACATGGAACGAGATATTGAAAAGCAGAAACAGCTGGAAAGCATGGATTACAAAGTAATTACAGTCTGGGAATGTGAGTTAAAAGATTGTTTTGATTACAGAATGCAGAAACTTGTTGAAGAAATCCTGGATGGGTCGTACTGAAAGTGTCATTTTTACACCATTAAATAAAAAACTAAGAATAAAAGATATAATTTCAATTGTTAACTGGTAGATAAAAAAGTATAGTGTATGTATATGAAAAATAAATATGAAGGAAAATCAATCATTGACATGCTGAAGGGAATCGGTGATTTCTCTAGTGAAGGTGATCCTGATGGATCTATGAAAGCTGCAGCGATTGAATATGCACAGGATATGGGTGTGGATATCAATAACAGAGATGCAATGATGGATTTATCATGTGCAGTAAATGATAAAACAACAGAGTTATTAAGACAGTGGAATGATTCAAAAGAACCAAAGGAGAATTCTGTTTTGTACAGCATGTACAGAGATTATGAAATCATTGCACATGGATTAATGTATTTGAATTTTGAAAAAATCAGTGAAGATGCTGAGCAATTCGAAGAAGATTTTAAATGAAGAGAAAGGAATGAAATATTTCTTTCTTTTTCTTATGCAGAATTAAGAAAATGCTAGAGTATAATTCTTGACTTCAATATAAAGAATATTCATTTCATGGATCAAAAGACAAATCGAGCAGTGATTGGATACCATGCTGGTTTAAACATCACCGTAATCATGCTTTTTATTAGAGGTGTATTACAGGTTACAGCAGCAGATACACTTTCTCATGGGATGGATGCTGCTATCTCTGGTATTGCAGGTATTGGACATCTTGTATTAGGTGTTTCTATGATCATGATCTTGTTATCAATCAAGAAAAACTGCGAAGAATAATTGGATAGATAAAAAGAAGAGAAAACAAGGGATGGTACATTTGAATGTACTGGGCCTTGTTTTTATGTTTATCAATTATTAAGAAAAGTATAAAAATATTATTATAAAACAGAGTCATCTTTTTAGTGTCCTAGTTTACGGACAATGATAACGAATTATCGTGATAAAATAAATATGAATGTTTGAAGGATAAATGTAATGTTATTGAATGTTTGAAAATGTTTATTCCAAAGAGATATCAAAACAATAACTTGTGTTTATAATTAATTATTCTTCAACTATAATTAAGTTAACAATTTCAGAAGGGTAATATTATGGATTTTATAAATCATATATTTAAAGAGATTAATGATAATTATTATGTTTATTTGAGAGAAACAACAAAAAATACAATTCGCTTTAAAGTTCTTTCAGATGAAGAAATTACGAGAAATGTATATTTAGAAAAGCTATATGATTATTTAACAACAGTAAATATCAAAAATAATATTGATGCTGATAAAAAAGAATCGGCTAATCTACAATCGTGTGGTTGCAGATTAGCTATTTTTGTGAATGAACAAAATAATAAGATATAATAAATGAGCCAAAGAAAGTTAATGTCTAAGCAATTATTCAGAACTTTGTTTGGCGACAATCCTCACTGGATAACTGCTTAGACATGTTGAGGATTTTTTTATTATGTCTAAACAGATAAATCCATATCTGGATTTTGTGCTTGGTTTAGATGCAACACAGTTTGATT
>OLPZ01000177.1_pt1 | contig 52551 bp, 50 predicted proteins | sample 1672711 | NCBI WGS metagenome assembly OLPZ01 (sample SAMEA3136716, study PRJEB25190) | human gut metagenome
TCGAGTCTGACAGCCGGAGTAAAGGTAAGAAGGAAGCGGAAGGCTTCCTTTTTTTTGTTATTTTATGAAAATGAAATTATTCAACCAGCATATATTTTAATAGGAAGCCAAATTTGTGAAAAATGATTCAATTCATGAAAATAGGCTTTCTTTTTTAGTAGACCAATTTTTATCTTTGCTTGTCAGGCAAGGCATTTGGGCTAGTTGAAACAAATTGTCACTATATGAAATTATTTTCAAAAAACGCTTTTTTAAAGTCTATATTTATCGTATAATAAAAGCGGATTCATTTTTTGATCTAGAGGAGGAAATTACATGGTAGGAATTGTTTTAGCCAGCCATGGTGGCTTTGCCGATGGTATTGCACAATCTGCGCAAATGCTTTTCGGTGAACAAGATAATTTTGCACATGTTATCTTAAAGCCTGATGAAGGTCCAGATGACATTCGTGGCAAAATGGAAAAAGCAATTGCTTCATTTGATAACCAGGATGAAGTTTTGTTCTTGGTTGACTTATGGGGTGGTACTCCATTTAACCAAGCAAATGGACTTGCTGAAAAGCATGATAAATGGGCAATTGTTGCTGGTATGAATTTACCAATGGTTGTACAAGCATTAACTGAGAGAATGATGGATGCTAATGCAACTGCAAAGCACATCGCCACTGCAGTTGTTCAACCTGGTAGAGATGGAATTAAGACTAAGCCAGCTGACTTAATGCCTAAGACGGCTGCTGCAGCTCCAGCAGCTGACAAAGCTGCTGCTAAGGGCAGTAAGAAGAGCATTCCAGAAGGTACTGTTATTGGTGATGGTCATATCAAGTACGTTTTGGCAAGAATTGATTCACGTTTGCTTCACGGTCAAGTGGCAACTGGTTGGATTCCAGCTATGAAGCCTGATAGAGTAATTGTTGTTTCAGATAGTGTAGCTAAGGATGATTTACGTAAGAGTATGATTCGTGAAGCTGCACCAGCTGGTGTTAAGGCTCATACTGTTCCACTCAAGAAGATGGAAGAAATTGCTAAAGATCCAAGATTTGGAAACACTCATGCACTTCTTTTGTTTGAAAATCCAGAAGATGTATTGAGGGCTATCAAAGGCGGTATTGATCTTAAGAATATCAACGTTGGTTCAATGTCATATAAGGAAGGCGATGTTAACGCCAACAACGTATTATCAATGAATCAAAAAGACGTTGATACATTCCGTGAACTTGAAAAGATGGGCGTTAAGTTTGATGTAAGAAAAGTTCCTTCAGATGCTCCAGGTAATATGGATGCTATCTTGAAGAAGGCTCAAACTTTACTTGACGAAAAAAAGTAATAAATAATTAGGAGTAAATAAATGAACGCTATTCAAATGATTTTGGTTGTGTTTGTTGCCTTTCTTGCCGGTATGGAAGGTATCTTGGATGAATGGCAATTCCACCAACCATTAGTTGCTTGTACTTTGATCGGTTTAGTAACCGGTCACTTGGATTTAGGTGTTGCCTTAGGTGGTTCATTACAAATGATCGCTTTAGGTTGGGCTAACATTGGTGCCGCTGTTGCACCAGATGCTGCCTTAGCATCAGTAGCTTCAGCTATTATCTTGATCGAAGGTGGTCAGGGTATTAAGGGTATTGGTACTGCTACTGGTATCGCTATCCCATTAGCTGTTGCTGGTTTGTTCTTAACTATGATCGTACGTACTATTTCAACTGCTATCGTTCACATCATGGACGCAGAAGCTAAGAAGGGTAACTGGCGTATGATCAACTTATGGCAATGGATTGCCGTATGTTTACAAGGTTTGAGAATTGCTATCCCAGCTGCACTTCTTTTAGCAATCCCTTCAGGTACTGTTAGAAGTTGGCTTGCAATGATGCCACAATGGTTAAACGAAGGTATGACTATCGGTGGTGCGATGGTTGTAGCCGTAGGTTACGCTATGGTTATTAACATGATGGCAAGTAAGGAAGTATGGCCATTCTTCGCAATTGGTTTTGCCCTTGCTGCTATCAAGGACTTAACTTTGATCGCCCTTGGTGCTATTGGCCTTTCAATGGCTTTGATGTACTTAGCTCTTGAAGCTAAGGGTGGCAACGGTGGAAACAATAATTCTGGCGATGCCGGCACTGGCGATCCACTCGGCGATATCATTGATGACTATTAAAATGAACGCATAGAGGAGGATTTATATAATGGCTGATAAGAAAACTAAATTAACCAAGCGCGACCGTTTTAACGTTATGTGGCACTCACAATTCCTTCAGGGTTCATGGAACTATGAAAGAATGCAAAACGGTGGTTACGCTTATTCAATGATTCCAGCATTGAGAAAGTTATACCCAAACAAGAAAGATTTATCTGCTGCCTTACAAAGACACTTAGTATTCTTTAACACTCACCCATACTTAGCATCACCTGTTCTTGGTGTTACCTTGGCTTTGGAAGAAGATAAGGCTAACGGTTCAGAAGTTACTGATGACGCTATCCAAGGTGTTAAGGTTGGTATGATGGGACCTTTGGCCGGTGTTGGTGACCCTGTATTCTGGTACACTGTTCGTCCAATTGTTGGTGCATTAGGTGCATCAATGGCTATTGCAGGTAACGTAATGGGTCCTATCTTGTTCTTCGTTATCTGGAATATTATCAGAATCGCATTCTTATGGTACACACAAGAATTTGGTTACAAGGCTGGTTCAGCTATCACCAGTGATATGTCAGGTGGTATGCTTCAAAAGGTTACCCGTGGTGCTTCAATGATGGGTATGTTCGTCTTGGGTGCCTTAATTGAACGTTGGGTAAACATCAAGTTCACTCCAATTGTTTCTCAAACTCCTATTCAAAAGGGTGGTTACATCGAATGGGACAAGCTTCCATCAGGTGCTAAAGGTATCCAATCCGCTCTTCAACAATGGGATATGGGTAACGGTAAAGCTTTAAGCAGTACTAAAGTTACTACTTTACAAGACAACTTGAACCAATTAATTCCTGGTTTAGCTGGTTTGCTCTTAACTTTCTTCTGTATGTGGTTATTGAAGAAGAAAGTTTCACCAATCTGGATTATCATCGGTATCTTCGTTGTTGGTGTTCTCTTCCACGTATGGGGCATTCTTTAATAAATGGCTAAGTCAATTAATACAAAAGTCGATCTCACTGTTGATGCAACCTGGTTTAGAGGAATTGCATCATACGGCAAAATCATGATCGGCGATAGAGCTTTTGAATTTTATAACGAACGAAACGTTGAAGATTATGTTCAGATTCCTTGGAATGAAGTAACTTATGTGGTTGCAGATGTCCGCTTTGGTGGACGTTATATTCCGCGTTTTGAAATCAGAACTAAGTCAAATGGTAAATTTATTTTTGCGGCACGTGATCCTAAAAAGGTATTGCGAGCAATAAGAAAATATGTACCAGCTGATCATATGCGCAGGGCATTAAGCTTATGGCAACGATTGAAGCAACGTTTTAGTCGTAAAAAGAAATAAAGTAAAAAATAACCTAGATCAATTCGATCTAGGTTATTTTTGTTAATCGTCATCAATTGATGCTCGTAAACGATTTAGGAATAAATCAGCTACAGGTGATAAATTGGTTTCTCGCTTCCAAATTACTGTGACCGGCTGTTTTAACATTGGAGTAATTGGTCTAAAAGTTAGATTGGATTCATCTGATATATTGGCTAGCTTATCGAGTGTGAGCATAATAGCTGCTTTATTTTTAACTAAAAGTGTACCGTTGAAATTCAAGTTAACAGTACCGATGATATTAATTTGCTCTTTATAATTACCGAACCATGAATCAAAGTACTTTCGATTTTCAGCTTGTTGTGAATTTAAGACGTTTCGTCCAACTAAATCTTCAGCTGTAATAGCACTCTTTTTTGCTAGAGGATCATCCTTAGTCATTAAAACGCCCCATGTATCCTTCTCAGGAAGCTGCAGAGAAGCATAATTATCTAAAGGTAGATTACCAATGATTACGGCAAAATCAACTGCACCCGTGTTTAAACGCCTTTCTGCAAATTCATAATCGCCACTTAGAATATGAATTTTAACTGTAGGATAATCCCGAATAATGTTGCTGACGATATTCATTAGACGTTGCATGGCAAAACTTTCGCCGGCAGCAATAGTTAGGTCACCACTGATGACAGCACTAGATTGTAGGTTACTCTTGGTTTTGGAAGCTAAAGTAAGAATTTCTTTTGCTTGTTCATATAAATACTGTCCTGCAGGAGTTAAGGTTAAGTGCCGCGGCTGGCGGTTGAATAACTTAACGCCTAATTCATCCTCTAAATCTGCTATCTGACGCGATAAAGCAGGTTGTGAGACTAATAGTTTTTGTGCAGCTCGCGTCATATTTAATTCTTGCGCTGTAGCGACAAAATAATTTAAAACACGTAATTCCATTTAAATCACCTATAAACAATTGTTATTATACTTCATACCTTATAAGCTTTGTACATTGATAAGCTTACCCTTTAAACTGAAGTAGAGCAAGAAAAAGGAGTGGTAATAATGGAAACAGAAGATCACGATTTACGTCGAAAACTAGTCCAACAGAATCAGCGATTATTGCAGAATTTAAATACACAACGGCATTGTAGCTGCGAAGTTAGACAATTGGTTAGTGAAATAATTGGTCAAAAAATAGCTGCTAGTACAGTGATTCGGTTACCATTTTATTCTGATTATGGGCACAACATCAAATTAGGCGAGCGCGTGTTTATTAATGCCAATGTGATGATGGTCGACTTAGGCGGGATTACAATTGAGAACGATGTGTTGATTGGGCCTGGAGCCTACCTGATTTCAGTTAATCACAAGCTGGATCCACAGCATAGAAAAGAACTGGAATTAAAGCCAGTTGTTATCAAACAAAACGCCTGGATTGGCGCTAAAGCAACGATATTGCCTGGCGTTACGGTAGGTAAAAACGCCGTTGCAGCGGCTAATGCCGTTGTAACCAAAGATGTGCCAGCTAATACGATAGTTGCCGGAAATCCTGCTAAAATAATTAAAAAATTGCAAAATAAAAGGTCGAGCTAAAAAACTCGACCTTTTGCTTTAAACAGCTTTTTCATTACTCCAAATTTTGGAAATGATGTATAAAACAATAAAGATTGCAATTGCAGCGACCATTGGTACTCGGTAGCTTGGTAAAATCAATAGCAGGATAATCATTAAAACGAAGAATGACAAGATTACATAATCGATATAAGGGTAACCTGGCATTTGAAAATCGTTTAGCCGATTAGCTGGTGTTTTTCTCCTGTAAGCCATGTGAGTTAAAATCATCAAACTCCAGATGATTAAAAACATACTAGTTGAAGTTGATGAGATAAAATTAAAGGCCTGATCGCCAATAACCAAGGTGATTAGTGGTGCACATCCCATCAATAATGCGGATAAAATCAATGCATTTTGTGGAAGCTGCCTTCTTGATAAATGTCCAAAAGTTTTGTTCCATTTTCCTTTACCATCAAAAGTAACAGAGAAAAGTAATCGACCAGCACTATACAAAAAACTGTTAGTTGATGAGACGGCGGCTGAAATAACTACAAAGTTAATAATAGAACTAGCATTTTTAATGCCAGTAGCGCCTAAGGCCTCAACAAATGGGCTAGCATTAGTAGCAACTTTAGACCATGGAATTACTAATAAAATGCCTAAAATAGCCATCACATAGAACAAAATGATTCGAACTGGCAATTGGTTAATTGCTCGCTTTAAGGTTGTTTCTGGCTTTTGGGCTTCAGCTGCGGTCAAACCAATTAATTCAACGCCGATAAAACTGAAGATAACCATTTGGAATCCTTGCAGGAATCCTTTGCTACCACGAGCAAAAAAGCCGCCGTGATCATCTAAATTAGCAAAAGTTACTGGACCAAAAGTAGTTTTTCCACCTGTTAGCAATAGATACAGAATCAAAATAACAAAAGCAACAACTGTCACAATTTTGATAATAGCAAAACTGAATTCAAGATTTCCAAATACGCGAGCAGAAATCAAATTAATTACTAACAAAAGTGCAATCGTAATGATTCCAGGTATCCACGGCTTCAATGTTGGAAACCAATATTTGAAATAAATTCCTAACGCGGTCGTTTCAGCCATCCCTAGGGTAATCCAGCTTATCCAGTAAAGATAACCTGTGATAAAACCAATGTTTTTGCCTAAATATTGTTCAATGAAATCAATATAAGTGTGCTTATTTAAGTCGGACATAATTAGTTCTCCCAATGCCCGCATTAGGAGGAAAAGAAAGACGCCGACAATAATATAAATTAGGATAACGCTAGGACCAGCTCGGTGAATACTGTCACCCACACCTAGAAAAAGGCCTGTCCCAATTGTTCCGCCTAAAGCAATTAATTGAATATGTGCATTGCTTAGGGTTCGTTTATAACCAGAATCGGTCTTTGTTTTTTTCTCACTCATAAAAGCCCTCCAGTGTTCTCAATCTTTTCACATATAATTAATATTTTATCATTATCAGTTAACAAGACCAGACTCTAAAGCCAGATTTAAAAAAATATAAGAAACTAGCCAAACAAAATAAGTTTGTTAATTCACAAGCGAATAATTTGGGAATCGCTTTCATTATTATGAGAGTTAAAATGTACAGCGATATGGATCTTTGTTAATTCAGGGTTTTCATAAATTCAAGCATTTACAAATAAAGTTATTGTGCTATAGTTGACATTGTAAATTAGTTCACAAGAATTAGTAGATCTTAGAGGTAATAATACAATGGCTAAGACACAACAAAAAGAGACTCTTACAGAGGACGAAAAGAAAAAGCAAATCTACGACATGGTCGATAACTTAGTAAAGAAATCACATGTCGCTTTAGATCAAATGGCTAACTTCACACAAGAACAAGTTGATAAGATCTGTGAAGCAGTTGCTACTGCAGGTGAACAAAATGCTTACCCACTAGCTAAAATGGCTGTTGAAGAAACTAAACGTGGTGTAGTTGAAGATAAAACTACCAAGAATATGTATGCTTCAGAAAATATCTGGAACAGTTTGCGTCACGAAAAGACCGTCGGCGTAATTGAAGAAGACAAGGAATTAGGTTTGACTAAGATTGCTGAACCTAAAGGTGTTATTGCAGGTGTTACTCCAGTAACTAACCCAACTTCAACTGTTATTTTCAAGGCAATGCTTGCTTTGAAGACGAGAAATACCATTATCTTTGGTTTCCACCCACAGGCTCAAAAATGTTGTGTAGAAACTGGTAAAATCATTCGTGCGGCTGCTGTTGCTGCAGGTGCTCCTGCGGATGCCGTTCAATGGATTGAAGAACCAAGCCTTGATGCAACGACCGATTTGATGACTAACCCAGGTGTTCAAACTATTTTGGCAACTGGTGGTCCAGGTATGGTTAAAGCTGCTTATTCATCAGGCAAGCCAGCTATTGGTGTTGGTCCTGGTAATGGTCCTTCTTACATTGAAAAGACTGCTAATATTGACCGTGCAGTTTATGACATTGTTTTATCAAAGAACTTTGATAACGGTATGGTTTGTGCTTCTGAAAACTCAGTTGTCGTTGATGATGAAATTTATGACAAGGTCAAGGAAGAATTTAAGAAGTGGAACTGCTACTTCTTGAACAAGGAAGAAATTAAGAAATTTGAGGAACACTTTATCGATCCTCGTCGTGGCACTGTTGCTGGTCCTGTAGCTGGTAAATCAGCATATGACATTGCTAAGCTTTGTGGTGTTGATGTACCAAAGACAACTAAGGTAATCATTGCTGAATACAAGGGTGTTGGTAGAAACTTCCCACTATCAGCTGAAAAGCTTTCACCAGTCTTCACTTTGTACCGTGCTAAGAACCATGATGATGCATTTAAGATTTGTACTGACTTGTTAAACTATGGTGGTCGTGGTCATACCGCTGGTCTTCACTCAAATGATAAAAAGATCATTGATGAGTTTGCCATGAAGATGGATGCTTGTCGTATCTTAGTTAACTCACCAGCTGCCCTTGGTGGTATTGGTGATCTTTACAACAACATGTTGCCATCACTTACTTTGGGTACTGGTTCTTACGGTGCCAACACCTTCTCACACAACATTGGTGCTAAGGACTTGTTAAACATCAAAACAGTGGCTAGACGCCGTGATAACATGCAATGGGTAAAGGTCCCATCAAAGACTTACTTCGAACATAACGCTGCTAACTACCTTCGTCACATGCCAAACGTTAACCGTTTCTTCATCGTAACTGATGAAGGTGTAGCTGACCAAGGCTTTGCTGATGAAATTACTGATATCATTTCTAAGCGTTTAGGTCAAAAAGAATATGAAGTCTTTAAGGCTGTAACTCTTGATCCTAATACTGATGTGATCAAGGATGGTGTTCACAGAATGAACATCTTTAAGCCAGACGTTGTAATTGCTATCGGTGGTGGTTCAGTAATGGACGCTGCTAAAGCAATGCGCTTATTCTACGAAAACCCAGAAATGAGTTTTGAAGAGGCTTACCAAAAATTCTTAGACATTAGAAAAAGAGTAGTCCGTTTCCCAAAGATTAATGGTGTACAACTTGTATGTATCCCAACTACTTCAGGAACTGGCTCAGAAGTTTCCCCAATTGCTATTATTTCTGATGCTAAGACTGGTATTAAGCATACTTTATGTGATTATGCATTGACGCCGGACGTTTCAATCGTTGATGATCAATTTGTTCAAACTTTGCCCAAACGTTTAATTGCTTGGTCAGGTTTTGAAGCATTAGGTCACGCTATCGAAAGCTATGTTTCGACTATGGCTACAGACTTTACCCGCGGTTGGTCACTTGAAGCTATTAAGACAATCTTTGCTAACTTAAAGAAGTCTTATGACGGTGATCTTGACGCACGTAAGAGAATGCATGATGCTGCAACTTTGGCAGGGATGGCTTACTCAAATGCCTTCCTTGGTTTGGAACACTCAATTGCTCACACTGTTGGTTCAACCTTTGATATCCCAAGTGGTGTCAGCGATGCAATTGCATTGCCACAAGTTATTCGCTTTAATGCTAAGCGCCCAGAAAAGCTTGCTATGTGGCCTCATTACTCAGTTTACCGTGCTGATAAGGACTATGCTGAAATTGCTAGAGCAATCGGCTTAACTGGTTCAAGTGATGCTGAATTAATTGAAAAATTAGTTCAGAAGATTATTGATTTGGCTGAATCAGTTGGTATTAAGATGGCCTTCAAGGATTATGGCGTTGATAAGACTGAGTTTGACAAGAAGGTGGACCAATTAGCTGTTGAAGCTTATGGCGACCAAAACACTGTTACTAACCCATCAGCTCCATTAATTAGTCAAATTGCTCAATTGATGAGAGACTGCTATGAAGGTAAGGGTATCAAAAACAAGTAATAAAAGTTAAAATTGACTTAAGTAAAAATAGCTATCGGAGCAAATTCTGGTAGCCATTTTTTATGCTTAAAATTATCATACCAATTTTGAATATTTATACTTGACCGATTTTTGTAAAAAGACTATTATACCTACTGTAACAATAAAAACAAACTAGTCCATTAATAGAAAACGAACTAGACCAAAGGAGAAAATTATGTGCGGAATTGTAGGAGTTGTAGGTAAGCCTGCAAAAGATATTATTTTAAATGGATTAACCAACTTGGAATATCGTGGCTATGATTCAGCTGGTATTTATTTGAATGACTTAAATGGTCATGAATATTTAACTAAAGCTGTAGGACGTATTTCAAATTTGAAAGAAAAGTTGGCTCCTGATGAACAAGGCTTAGTAGGTATTGGCCATACTCGTTGGGCTACACACGGCAAGCCAACTGTAGATAATGCTCACCCTCACTTTGATGAAACCAAGCGCTTTTATCTAGTTCATAATGGTGTGATTGAAAACTACACAGAATTAAAGGAAAAGTACTTGCAAGGGGTTAAGTTCCACTCAGATACTGATACTGAAGTAGTTGTTCAATTGATCGGTAAAATTGCACGTGATAAGAACTTAGACGCCTTTTCAGCATTTAAGGAAGCTTTGAAGTTGGTTAAGGGTTCATATGCTTTCTTGCTTGTTGATAATACTGAACCAGATCATGTTTTTATTGCTAAGAATAAGTCACCAATGATGTTAGGAATTGGCGATGGTTTTAACATTATCGCTTCTGATGCGATTTCAGTACTTGATCAAACTAAGACATTTGTTGACTTACAAGACGGTGATGTTGGTGACATTACCAAGGACGCTTACACTATTGAAACGATTGATGGTAAAAAGGTTGAACGCAAAGCTCGTGAGCTAGATATTGATCCTAACGCAGCATCTAAGGGTACTTATGAGTTTTACATGTTAAAGGAAATTGACGAACAACCAGGCGTAATGCGTCATATTTCTCAAGATTACTTAGATGAGAACAATAGTACTAAGGTAGATCCTAAAATTGCTGCCGCTGTTGCGGAAAGTGATCGAATTTATATTTTAGCAGCTGGTACTAGCTACCATGCAGGTTTAGTAGGTAAACACTTATTTGAAAAGTATGCTGATATTCCGGTTGAGGTTGGTTTAGCTTCTGAATTTGGCTATCACTTCCCTAAACTATCTAAGAAGCCATTCTTTATTTTCTTAACTCAATCAGGTGAAACTGCCGATTCTAGAGTTGTCTTAAAGCAAGTTAATGAACGCCACCTGCCAAGTTTGACGATGACCAATGTGGAAGGCTCAACTTTATCAAGAGAAGCTACTTACACTATGCTTTTGAAGGCTGGTCCTGAAATCGCGGTTGCTTCGACTAAGGCCTACACTGCTCAGATTGCGGTACAGGCAGTTTTAGCTAAGGCAGTTGGTGAAAAGAAAAATATTCAAATTGCTAAAGATTTTGATTTGAAGCACCAATTGGCTTTGGCAGCCGTAGGGATGCAACAATTGGTTGATGGTAAAGAAAAGATTGATGAATTGGCTAAGAAGTATTTGGCTAATACGCGCAATGCCTTCTACATCGGCCGTGGCATTGATTATGCTGTTGCTCTTGAAGGTGCTTTGAAGTTAAAAGAAGTTTCCTACATTCAAACTGAAGGCTTCGCTGCAGCCGAATTAAAGCACGGAACAATTGCTTTGATTGAAAAGGGGACCCCAGTCATTGCCTTGATCAATGATCCTGCTACAGCAGACTTAACCCGTGGCAATATTCGTGAAGTAGAATCACGTGGTGCTAATGTGATGGTCTTCGCAGCTAAAGAATTTGCTCAAGCAGGTGATGATGTTGTTTTACCAGAAATTGATTACTACTTATCACCATTATTGACTATTGTGCCAGCACAATTATTGGCATACTATGCATCTAAGAATAAAGGCTTAGACGTTGATAAGCCACGTAACTTGGCTAAGAGTGTTACTGTTGAATAAAAATAAAATTTTTACCTCTAGCGACGAATACCGCCGGAGGTATTTTTTATAGATTTTCTTGTTAATAAACTAACAAAATAGGCTTATTTTTTTTAATATTAAAAATATAAAATTTAAGCAAGTACAAGGAAACTATTTTAATAGAAGGCTTAAAGAGCTATACTAGTAAATTAAAATTAACTTGTGAAAAACATAACTAAAGTAATCGGGGGATTTTAGTTTATGAAAAAGGTTTTGGCAGTAAATTCAGGGAGTTCGTCATATAAATTCAAGTTATTTTCACTTCTAGATGAAAAGGTGATTGCTAAGGGGATGGCGATCGGATTGGACTCGATGGCTCTACCTTTTGTATTACCTTGGCAGATGGCAATAAGCATTTAAAGAAAGTTGCAATTCCAGATCAAGAAACTGCGGTAAGTATTTTGATTGATGATTTGAAGAAATATCATGCAGTAGAAAGCTTAGATGAAATCGTTGGTGTTGGTCACCGCGTTGTCAACGGAGGAGAATACTTTAAAGATTCGACTGTAATTGATCAAGAAAAATTACAAAAAATTCGTGATTTATCAGATTTTGCACCATTGCATAATCCAGCAGAAGCACGAGGAATTGAAGCATTTATGAATGTTTTACCTGATGTTCCTCAAGTTGCCGTGTTTGATACTTCATTTCACGAAACGCTTGATCCAGTTCATTATTTATATTCAATTCCTTATGAATACTATGAAAAATACCGTGCCAGAAAATATGGTGCCCATGGTACTTCAGTTCATTATGTAACTTTGAAAACAGCAAAAATGCTACACAAAGATCCTAGTGAATTAAAGATGATTATTTGCCATTTAGGTTCAGGCTCTTCGATTACTGCCGTTAAGAATGGTAAATCGTTTGACACTTCAATGGGATTTAGCCCCTTGTCAGGTATCAAGATGGGTACACGTTCAGGTGATATTGATCCGTCGCTATTGCAACATTTGATGCATAAGACTGGTATGTCAATTGATGAAATGATCAATGTTCTGAATAAAAAGTCAGGGTTACTGGGTATTTCTGGCATTTCATCTGATATGCGGGACTTGAAGTATAATAAAGCCCCACGTGCAGTTTTAGCACGGCAAATCTTTTTAAATCGAATTGTTCGTTATATTGGCTCATTTATTGCAGAAATGGGTGGAACTGACGTCATTGTATTGACTGCTGGCGTCGGTGAAGCCGATGTAGGGATGCGTAAGGCAATTATGGATGCCTTTAAATTTATGGGTGTTGTTCCTGACTATGAAGCTAATGAGCATAATGGGTAGCATGCAAGCACTAAGCCGGGTTCTACAATAAAATTCTTGGTTGTGCCAACTAATGAGGAATTGATGATTGCACGAGAGGTTGTTCGCCTGACGAAATGCTCAACTTTAGCTAATAAAAATTAGAATATTAATAAAATAAGCACTTTCTGTTAACAGTTGTAGCTAATAGAACTACAATAAAGTCGTTATCAGAAAGGAAGCTTTTTATTATGGCAGATGCAAAAGAAATTGAAGAAACTGCATTAATTGATAGAAATATGGATCAAGTTTTTGACTGGGCTAAGGGCAATGAGATGCCTATTCGTGACGCTATTTGGGACCACGAAATGGAAGCAAATGGTCGTGACACGATGAAGACCGAAGCAGCAGTTGAATGGATTCTTAAGGCCGATGATGACAAGGTTAAGGATTACTGCGAAAAGAACTTGAAGAAGTAACTAAAATATTCTATCAATAGACTTAACAATTTCGTCTGCGAGTAAAATGACTAGATCGCCAAAGATCTGGCCATTTTTTTAATTTCAATCGCTTGACCTACATTAATAAATATTTAATAATTGTTCAATATAAAGGTTGGGTGACAAAAATGAAAATGGAACATTCTGCAGGTGCAGTTATTTACAGAAGACGTGTGACTGGTGAACTGGAATATTTGATCGTGCAGAGCGTCGTAAATTATAATTGGGGCTTTCCAAAAGGACATCTTGAAAATAATGAAGATGCTGAAGAAGCTGCTAAAAGAGAAGTCTTTGAAGAAGTTGGCTTAAAGCCGGAATTTGATTTTAACTTTAAGGAAAAGGTCAAATATCAATTAACAGAGAATAAAGAAAAAACGGTTGTCTACTTTATAGCCAAATATCTTGCAGGACAAGAAGTCAAAACGCAAAAAGAGGAAATCTTAGCTAGCAAGTGGGTGAGTCTGGTCGAGGCCCAAAAGTATTTGACTGAGCATGGAAAGATGGATGTTTTAACTAAGGCGCAAAATTACATTGAGCAATAAAAAAGACGGGAGCTGAATTTCAACTCTCGTCTTTTCGTCATTAAGAAATTAAATTTTAATTGAATGAGACACTAATTTATTTCCTTAATATTAGCTCAATTCCTTGATGATAGCTTCCAAGGTCTTCTTAGCTTCATCTTGGATTGGTGTTCCTGGGTGTTCTTCATCGTACTTGTTGAGCCAGTTCAAACGATCTTGCATTCTCTTAGCTAAGGTCTTTTGGTATTCTGGGTCTTCAAGGTGAACTTCATAACCATCAATAGGTAAGTATGATACACCCTTGAAGTTACCGAATGGCTTGAAGTCGCTATCCTTGATGTTGCCGTTAGCCAAGTCTTCGATTAACTTCTTAGTAACTTCCTTAGGAATGTCTTTACCCATAAATGCGTCGGTGTTCAAGCTGTAGCAAGCTGCACCACGCTTAGTGAACAATTCCTTGAAGTCTCTGTAGTCACCTGAAACTGGGTAAGCTCTGAATGGGTCTGCGAATGGTTCGATAACCAAAGTGTTCATGTCAAAGCCCTTAGGTAAGTTTTCAGCTGAAGTACGCTTGGTTGCTAAAGTACAACCCATAGTAGTTGCCAATACTGGGTCATCGATCTTGATGATTGGAGGTAATGAACCGTCCTTCATAATCCAGAACAATGCAGTAATTGGTGACTTTTCAAAGTCTACACGGTGAGGACTAGTGTAGCGGGTCTTGATAACACGACCGTTGTTGTTACGTAAGTCTTCGGTTACGATAACTTTCTTGCCGTCTTTGTCTAAGGTTACATCACAGTTCATAATAGTGGTGTAGTACTTAGTCTCGTGGTGGCCTGCTGGGTAGTCGTGAGTCTTGTCAAAGTATGAAGGTTCAAGAGCTACTGAAGAACCGTCTTCACGTGAAATAATGAAGGCATCATCGTGTAAAACAGTGATGTCATATTTACCATCGTACATTTCGTGAGTCAAAGTTGACTTACCTGAACCTGACAAGCCGTAGAAAGCAAAGGTCTTATCATCTTTGTCGTCAAAGTGGAATGACTTTTCACCACCGTGACATGCAGTGTAGCCATGACGGTGAGCAATTGCCCAAGCTAAGGTCAAAGTACCTTTCTTAAGTTCACCGAAGTAGCGTAGGTTGAAGACAGCAGCACAGTTATGTGGAGCGTCAAATACGCCTAAGCCCTTAGGGTAATCTTCGTCTTGAACATTTGGATCGAAGTAGAAGTAAATATCTGGTTCATCATAGAATTTTGATTTTTCGTATAATTTTTCAGCTTCATCGTCAAAGAAGTGGAAGTTAAGGATGTATGAAAGAAGGTTAAAGGCTTGATCTTCGGGCATCATGATGTGAGCTTTTACAGTGAATGATGGGTCAAGACCTACTAAAACAGTAGCCTTTAAGTATTTTTGTTCATGTCCCTTGTAAATATCTTCACGTAAGTTGCCGTCTAATGCTTCAGCATCTTCATTAGGATTGTCAACAAAGTGACGAGCGCTAGCAGTTCTACCTAAAATCTTGCCGTGGTTGTAAACCAATTGGGTTGCGCCATGTGGCAAACCTAATTCCTTAGTGTGTAAGATTGGCAAGTCAGTAACAATAACGCCTGATTGCTTCTTAGCTAAGTTATAAGCTTCTGCAACACTGGTTACTTCGTGGACATTGTTGCCGTAAAATGCACTTTCAATAGTGGCACGAGTGCGGCTAAACATTGGATTATCTTTTCTTAATTCATCTTGAGAATAACGTTCTTTTGTACTCATATTAAGTTTTGTCCTCTCTAGGAAGCTTTTATAAAAACGCTTTCAATAACTTACATAAACTATAGTAACATAATTGTTTGTTAATAACCACACAAATATAAACTTTATGAAACTTAAAAATATACATGAGGAGCTGACATGCGTGACTTTGGTAAAAAATAAATCGATGATATAATGAACGTACGTGCGAAAAAAAGGAGACAAAATGGATTCAAATCAACTCTTCAAATATGTCTATGCCAAATATGGTTTGAAATTTAAGCCTGCTGTACCAGGTTCCACTAGCGTTTACGTTTTAATGTCACCAGTTGATAGTGGTTATTTTGCGATGTTATCACGTGGGCAAGGTCAGAGTATATTGGACCTGAAATGTGGTGCAATGGCTGCACTAATAAGAGATTTGCCTGGCTTCACTGATCCAATGAAGATCAAGGCGGCAGATTGGGTTGGGGCAATATTAGAGAAAGTTAGTGAAGATTCACTCAAAAAAGCACTTGATTTTGCTTTTAAACTGGCGATGAATGGTGATGAAGTAAATATCGCCCAGAATCAATATTTTTATATTGCACCAGATAAAGTAGATGACCGCTATCAAGCCCAAGCAATTAAACCAAGTGAAAATCTTCGCAAGAAGCATAACAATAGTCTGGTCCCAGATAGAATTAGAAAGATGCTAGAAATTTATGACTACAGCATTTTGCCCAGTCGTGGCCGAGCTAAGAATTTTTATCAACAGGCTAGGATGATGGCCGACTATGATGATGATTATCCTGAATTTTTTGCCTTTAAGCGTTTTTATCCAACTTATCACGATATGAATACTGGGCAGCTTAGAAGTTACTTTACTTGGCGTAGCAAGATTCGCCAGCATGTTTTTGAAAAAACGAGTACATCCTATGCCTTTGTTTATATTTATGAATTACTGAACAATATTGGTGTTGATGACGCACAAGATGGATATGAAAAGCTGTTAGAATTTGAAGGAAAATATGTGCAACAATTTGACATTAGTATTGATGTATATTTACAAGACTGGCTCAAAGATTATGTTCTTTATTATGATTTAGACGAAAAAATTATTAAGCAGCGCTTTGCATCTGAGATTAAGCGTGATCATGATTATGAGGTTTTACACCATCCAGAAAAATTTACTGCGCAAGAGTTAGCAGCAGTCTTTGCAAAGAAAACGACTTATTGGAATTCATCTAAAGTTATTAATAAGAATGAAAAGTTATTTGTTCAACTGTTGCGTTACGTGTGGCTGGAGCTGCTGGATGCTAAAAAATACGGCATTGCATATTACAGTGCGTTTGTGGGCAAGCCTGATATAATTGAAAAGCCAATCTTTGCAGGCAGTGTTTTTTATCTGCGAAAACAACAAGTAGCTGACCATCAGATTGATGCAGTAAGAAAGTATCATTTTTACCAAGGAAAATGGCAAATTCATTGTGATCAACAAATCAGCCGTCAGCGGGTTAATTTAAATAATTTTCTCCATGAATTAGATAGAGTGGCGCGAACAGAATTTAAACTAGGTCGGTCGATTAAGCCGCGATTTATTGATCAAGCTGTACTTAAGGCAATTAACGCGGGGGTTGCTGAATATAGCATTCAAGAAAAAAAGGCGCAGATTGATCAGATTAAGATTGATTTTTCCGATTTGGATCAAATTCGGGCCAATGCTTCGAAGACGCGTGATAGTTTGTTAACGGATGAGGAAAAGCAGCTAGAGCAGGCAGAAGCGCAAGAAGAAGTAGAAAAACAAGCAGATGAAACTGTCAAAGTTGATAATGAATATGGCTTAGATGAAAATGAAATGTTTTTCTTAACTGCATTGCTGATGCAGCAGCCTTGGCAGACCTATTTGAAGCAGCACCACTTAATGGCATCAATTTTGATGGATAATATTAATGAAAAATTATTTGATGAATTCGGTGATGTGGTTTTAGAAAATAACGAACAGGACCAACCACAAGTAATTACCGATTATGTAGATGACTTAAAAGATATGTTTTTGAAGGGATGAAATCATGCCACAAAAAAGAAGAGTACCAAAAAGAATTGCGCAAACTGTCCTTAATTCATTAAAGGGTGGGGTAGTGCCAAGAATAGGGTTACCTTATATTACCGTGGGGAGAAAGGCCGAGATTGAGGCCCTATTACACGATGTGGATGTTATTCAAGAAGGCGGAGCAAGCTTTCGTTTTATCGTGGGTCGTTATGGCTCAGGAAAAAGCTTTTTACTTCAAACCATCCGTAACTATGTGATGGATAAAAATTTTGTTGTTGTAGATGGTGATTTATCACCTGAACGTCGGCTGCAAGGATCAAAAGGACAAGGTCTAGCAACATACCGTGAATTAATTCAGAACTTATCAACTAAGACTAGGCCTGAAGGCGGTGCCTTGACTTTGATTCTAGATCGCTGGATTAATTCAGTGCAGATGCAAGTTTCGCAAGAAACAGGCTTAAATAATGATGATCCTAAATTTGAGCAAGCAGTTGACCAGAAAATCTATGGCGTCATTTCTTCATTAAACGAATTAGTTCATGGTTTTGATTTTGCTAAATTGCTGAACATGTACTATCACGCTTATATGAGTGGTGATGATGAGACTAAGGCTAAAGTAGTCAAGTGGTTCAGAGGAGAATATAGCCATAAGACTGAGGCTAAAAAGGAATTAGGCGTTGATATCATTATTAGTGATAGTGATTGGTATGAATATTTAAAGTTATTTGCGACTTTCTTTAGACAAGCGGGCTATGCTGGTTTAATGATTATGATTGATGAATTGGTTAATATCTATAAAATTCCGAATGCAATTAGCCGCCAGTACAACTATGAAAAGATTTTGACGATGTATAACGATACCTTGCAGGGAAAGGCAAAATACCTGGGAATCATCATGTGTGGTACACCGCAAACAATCGAGGATCGTCGCCGTGGCGTTTATTCATATGAAGCTTTGCGTAGTAGATTAGCAACTGGAAAATTTGCTCAAGCAGGTGCGCGTGATATGTATGCGCCAGTGATTAAGCTGGAACCACTAACCGCAGAAGAGATGTTGGTTTTAACGGAAAAATTGGCTGACATGCATGCGGGACTTTATGGCTATGAACGGACAATTACGGATGATGATTTAGCGCAATTTATCAAGATTGAATATGCGCGGGTTGGTGCGGATACTAATATTACGCCGCGTGAAATTATTCGTGACTTTATTGAATTGTTAGACATTGTTTGGCAAAATCCACAGACAGATATTCAGACTTTGCTTAATTCAGACCAATTTTCATATGCTAAGTCTGAAGCAGTACCTGATAATCAAGAAAAAGATTACACTGAATTTCAAATTTAAGGATTAATTATGGACGTTTTTTCACATTACGCGCCTTTTATTCAAGACTATATTTATGAACATGGATGGCGTACCTTGCGCCCGATTCAGGTGGCTGCAGCTGAGGAAATTTTTGAAACTGAGGATAATGTATTGCTCTCAGCTTCAACTGCATCAGGAAAAACAGAAGCGGCCTTTTTCCCAATTTTGTCGGATATTTATCAAGAGCCGGAAGATTCTGTTAAGGTGCTGTATATTGCACCATTAAAAGCTTTGATTAATGATCAATATGATCGGTTGATCGAGTTGTGCCAGGATGTGGATATCCCTGTTTGGCGCTGGCACGGTGATGTGGCTCAAACGCAGAAGAGAAAGCTGCTCAAACATCCCTCGGGAATTTTGCAGATTACCCCAGAATCACTCGAGAGTTTTATGATTAATAAGCATATGGACATCCCGCATTTATTCGGTGGATTGAAATATATTGTAGTAGATGAACTACATTCATTTTTGCGAAGTGATCGTGGTGGACAGACTTTCTGTTTAATCGAGCGGCTAAGCAAGTTAGCTGGAGTCAATCCCAGAAGAATCGGACTTTCTGCAACGATTGGCAATTTGAAAGAGGCTAGTGCTTTTTTAGGTGCAGGTTCTAATCGGAAAACTGTCGCGCCCAAAGTGCAAAATCAACCTCAAATCTGGCATCTATCGATGGAACATTTTTATCAGACAGATCCCCAAGCTAGCAGCAAAGATTTTGATCCAAGCCAGATTGAACCTAAAACTGATCAGGCCCCCGAATTGGCAGATCCAGGAATTGGCTATATTTTTGAACATACGCGTGGCAGAAAATGTTTAGTTTTTACCAATAGTCGAGAAGAGTGTGAGGCAGTTTGTCAGGAGTTGCGGGCTTATTGTGCATATAATCATGAACCCGATCGTTTTATGATTCATCATGGCAATTTGTCACCTGCATTGCGTGAAACGGCAGAAGCAGCGATGAAAGATGAAGATGTCTATATGACAACTTGTGCCACTGCTACGTTAGAGCTCGGAATCGATATTGGACAACTAGAAGCAGCCTTTCAAATTGATGCTCCGTTTACCGTATCCGGTTTTTTACAAAGAATGGGACGCACAGGTCGCCGTGGCAATCCCCCGGAAATGCACTTTGTTATGCGTGAAGAGCATCCTGAATCGCGGGCAATGTTACCTGAATTGATTCCATGGCCATTGTTGCAAGGGATTGCCTTAGTGCAGCTTTATGCAGAAGAAAAATGGGTTGAACCGCCTGCACCTAACCGACTTCCCTATAGTTTACTCTATCATCAAACTATGAGTACGCTGGCATCAGGCGGGGAAATGACACCAGCAGAATTAGCTTCAAGGGTATTAACTCTATCGTATTTTCATAATGTTTCACAAGAAGACTATCGCATCTTATTAAAGCATCTGCTTAAAACTGGTCACATTGAATGGACTGAAAATCATGGCTTAATTGTTGGTCTTGCTGGTGAAAAAGTTGTGAATAACTTTAAGTTTTATGCCGTTTTTCAAGAAAATGAGGAATTCAGTGTGCATGCCGGCAGTGAAGAATTAGGAACAATCGTGAAGCCCCCTCCCGTTGGGGATAAGATTGCAATTGCTGGTCGCGTTTGGGTAGTTGAAGATGTTGATCGCAAGCGCCATCAAGTATATTGCCATGAGGTGAAGGGAAGAATTCCTGCTTTCTTTGGGGACGTGCCGGGGGATATTCAGCCGAAAATTTTGCAAAGAATGAAAAAGGTGCTGACTGAAAAGGGGATGTATCCGTATTTAATGCAGAATGCTCAAGCAAGATTAACCCAAGCACGTGACACTGCTGCCTTGGCTGAGTTGCCAAAGAAGAATCTGATCAAATTAGGTGGCAATATGTGGTGTCTTTTTCCTTGGACAGGGACTTACGCATTTTTAGCATTGGAACGGTTAATTAGAATTAAATGCGGTGAAAAACTAAATATTCGTGGCTTTAATTCTTCCCGTCCATATTTCATGTACTTTGCAATGGATGCCGATGAGGATGACTTCTGGCGGATCATTAATGAAGAAGCACAAAAAGACTTTGATCCCTTAGACCTGGTTTATCCTAAGGAAGTTCCTGGAATTGATAAGTATGATCAATATTTGCCAGATGAATTACTTAGAAAAGAATTTGCGCAGAGCGTTTTGGATATTCAAGAAATGAGACGGTGTGTTAAAGCAATGGCAGAGGACTATCAAGAGAATAAGTAGAATTCTGTTATAATAGAAAAAAACTGATTAGAAAAGAGAATAAAAATGGCTTTAAAAATTAATCAATCTGTTTCTAAAGATGCCCAGGCACGTGATTTGCTTAAGGAATTAATCAAGGTGCACCAAGTTCATCAAGCTTATAATGTGCGTGATTTGACTGATGCCGATGAACAGATTTTGGAGAAAGCATTTAACAAAACACGTCAATTAATGCCAAGAATTACTGCTAAGAAAATTAAGTTTGATGATAAGCAATGGGATTCATTGTTCAACTTATTGATGGCAGAACAAATTGCTTTTGCTCGAGTATTGAGTGAAGGCGATGAAAATTTGACGACTTATGCTCAAGCTAAAAATCAAGCTGAGCAAGCTGCAGCCTTAGTTAATGCACAAATGGTTAAATTGGATAAAAAGTAAAGAAATTCCTGCTCAATTTGGCGGGAATTTTTTGTTAGGCTCAATTTTAAATAGTAACTTTACAAAGGAGACCATAATTTTGTACACTACTTATTAAAAAGAAGTAAGTAGAAAGAGGAGCGCAATGCTACATAATTCAACAGTTGATGCACAAATCAATCATAGATCAATTAGAAAATTTAAAGATGAAGTGCTGAATAAGGAACAATTGGAAACTTTATACACAGTTTTTCAACATACTGCAACGAGCATGTTTATGCAAAATGCTAGTCTGCTTCATGTAACTGATCCTGAACAGAAAAAGAAAATCCAAGAGCTTTGCAATCAGAAATATGTTGGCGCAGAAGGTGACTTATTTATCTTTATTGTTGATTTGTACCGTAATCAACAAATTCGTCAACAACTTGGCAAAGATGATGGCCGTGTTCATACGACTGATATCTTTTTCCAAGCTATGGAAGATACGCTGCTTGCCTTTCAAAATGTGGCTAATGCGGTAGAAAGCATGGGATTAGGTTATGTGCCACTGGGTACGGTGAATGATCATCCTTTGGAGATGCTGAAGACTTTAGATTTGCCAAAACTGACTTTTCCAGTGTTGGGGATGCAAGTTGGTGTGCCAGATCAAGAACCACAATTGAAGCCGCGCTTGCCACTTGAATATACATGCTTTGAAGGTAGTTATAAGAAGGATTTTGATGTGAAGGATCTTAAGGGATACGATGATGTAGTGACGACTTATTATGATTTGCGGGATGCTAATCGCCGGATTGATTCATTTACCAAGCAGATTACTGGTAAAAAGCTTGATGATCATGAGACCGATCGGGATCAATTGCCGGAAGAATTGCATAAACAAGGCCTTTGTTTAGATTGGAAATAGAATTGCAACAAGAATAATGCTGTGGTGATTGCACCCGGTGCGTTGTTTTGGTATAATTCATTTGTTGTGAGGTCGCTGAATTAGCTCAGTTGGTAGAGCATCTCCCTCGTAAAGAGAAGGTCGCCAGTTCGACTCTGGCATTCAGCATCAGAGTATTACTAAAAAGCATTATTTATTTTCAATATTGTTAATAAATGATGCTTTTTTTGGTTGTATGAATTACGTTCAATAATGAAAGGAAACGTAGTATGCAGATATGGCAATGTTTTTTCTAAGAAACAACTTAATGAGTTCATGGTGCAAAGTTAATTAGTAAAACAAAAAACTGTATCACTCCAATGACATTAGCCTAGAGTGATACAGTTTTTTTACATATTACGCAGATTTTTATTGAAAATAATCATTGCGATTACTAGTACTAAAATTGAAGCAGAAGTGGCAAGCGTACTCCAAATGTTACTATGAGAAGTAATCAGACTGCGAATTAGCGCAGTAACACCTAAGCCCAATAGAAAATTGATGCTAGTGTGACCGTGATGACGCAAGGCTGAAATAATCATTGCAGTAAATTCAAAGAAGAGGAAGAAAACGATAATTTCTGACATAATCTCGGAGTTGCTTTCTTCGATCTTAGTTGAAAATAATGATTGGCAAAGTGGAATTAGATCGCGGAATAAGAGTATGATCAGAATAATCCCGAGTAAACCAATTGCGACTACTAGTAGATTCTGTAAAAGGCGAGTAAATTTAGCGGTAAATTTGTTGAAGTTTTTCATGGCTTTAATCCTTTCTTTTTTACCATTATAGAATAAGCAATAAGATTAGGGCTAGTGTGCTAAATATTATGCGTCAAACATGCGAAAGCGCTTTTTCTTTTCTATAATAAAAATAGAAGAACTAATGAAAGGAAAGAATCATGTCGCTTAGAACAAAATTTAATTACATGGCAACTGGTCGTCCTTATAATGATGCGGATCCTCGCCTTGACACCTTGAGAGACCTTGCTACCTTGAAGACCAATAATATTAATAATGAGAATGATCACGCTAAAAAAGAAATATTAATCAAAGAACTCTTTGGTTCAACAGGTGAGCATCCCTTCGTAAACCCTAATTTTCGTTGTGAATTCGGACAAAATATTCATGTTGGGGATAACTTTTATGCCAACTATGATTGCACGATTTTAGATGGCGCGCCTGTTTATATTGGAAACAATGTTTTGTTTGGTCCTAAGGTTGGCTTGTATACCAGCAACCATTTATTTGATCCAGCCGAACGAAAAGCCGGTGGCTGTGTTGCACATTCGATCGGCATTGGTGATAATGTCTGGCTAGGTGCAGGGGTTAGCGTAACTCCAGATACAATTATTGGACGTAATTCAATTATTGGTGCAGGCAGTGTAGTTGTGAATGACATCCCAGATAATGTAATTGCAGCGGGGAATCCATGCAAGGTAATTAGAAAGATTACCGCGACAGATCGTACTGGATTCGATCCTAATAGTGGTCAATTTCTATAGAAAAAAGACAGTAGTTGATTTCAAACTACTGTCTTTTCTGATCATCTTAATCTAGCAACGCCATTCAACGCCGGTCATTTTTACATTCTTTTGAGCTTTAATTAACTCGGCGCCATTGCCGATATCAACGCCGCCATCAAGCAATCCTTCGTCACTCTTTAAGTTGAGGGATGCATTGGCGTAGTCAACCACTAAATTTGGTCCCATCATTGTGGTGTCGTATTTAGAAGTGTAAATATTGATTCCTTGGTTATTTTCAAATTTGATTGGATAATCAGGATCAACTTTGTCTACATAAATAATGGAAAAGTGACTGCCAATTGCACAACCGCCGCCTTTGATAGAATATTTACCACCACCATCGTCGGCGATTAAAATTAGAATTTTATTCAAGATTTCGCGTCTTTTTAAGTAGTCAAGCGCCTTGTCAGTGAATGTAATTTTCATTTCGAACACTTCTTTCTTGTTTCATCTTGTTAACTCAATTATAGTCAAAAAGAATAGTAAATAAATTAATTTAAATCAAAAATGGAGGAAAAATAAATGACTGATAAGAGCCATGATCCAGATAATTTTGATTGGATGGATTCCATTATTAATGAAGAAACTGACAAACGTGTAAAAAATGAAGGTCCTCAAAAGAAGGATCAAACAAGCGATGATTCTGATAATCATTGGTTTGATTCGATCATCGATGCAGCAGTTGAAAAACGTACTAAGGAAAATGAACGGATTCTGCACAAATTGAAGGAAAAAGAAAATCAAAATAAGTAAAAAGGTGGAAGAAACACTCTAGGCTTGGAGTTCTTCCACTTTTTATTTATTCAGTGTAGATAATGATCATTTCCTGCCATTCATTGCTTTCGCCGATGTTGCGAAATTCAAGCTTGAATACCCTGGCGTTTGGATGTTTTTCTTCCCAGCTAGAATAAGCATCAGATGGCATGTCTTCAGTTGATTGATATTTGAAAGAATCAACGTGTAAGTTCTTGGCATCAATTGCATTTTCTTCATTAAACATTGCAATCACTTCTTTTCATATCTATTGTAGCCTGTTTTTTTGCCGGAGGTTAATTTTAGGATTGCATAGAAAAAGAACCAGTGTACATCTGCTATAATTAAGAAAAGAATGTTAGTTTAATTTAGCCCATGGGGTAGTATGAAATGAAAAAAATTATCAATCGAACGCTGTTGGATGATCGAGTGAAGGAGAACTATATCTTCATTTCTGATATTCATGGCAACTTAGAAACCTTAGACTTAATCAAGCAGGCAACAGCAGATTTTCCAGAAGCACAATTAGTTGCGGGCGGTGACTATGTTGATGGCCGCGAGCATGTGAAGGAAGTATTGGATTATTTAATTGAACAAAAAAGCGAAGGAGCAATCGTACTACTGGGTAATCATGAGCAAATGTTACTCAATTTTGCGGAGAAGCGGGAACATCAAGATGGCATTTGGTTTTATAACGGTGGTGGCAAGAGCCTAGTTAGTCTGTTTGGCAGTACAGTTTTGCCTGATGAGTTGCGTGATAGTGAGTATTATCGCTTTCTAAAAGGCTGTCCTATTATGTATGAAACGCCACACTTGATTTTTGTTCATGCGGGTGTGCGGCCAGATGAACAGTATAATGATCCGGAAACTTACTCTGAGATAGAGTATGGCTTGAAATTTGACTATGATTTTTACCGTATTTGGGCACGAGATAAGTATTGGTATTCCGATTCCTTATTGAAAATGATGGCTCATAACAAAACGGGCAAAACAATTGTGACTGGTCATACGCCAACAGCTGCTTTAGAAGGAAAATATGATGATGGTCGACAAATGAGGCGGCTATCAATTGATGATTGTATAGTTAGAACAGTGCAATACCCAGGTGAGCCAGCAAGAATTTTTACTGACGGTGGTTCACATTCTGATCCATTGATTTATCCACATAATGATGGAAATGTTGTAGTGCTAGATGGCATGGGTAAAATAGTCCGTGTTTATAACTGGAAGCATCCCCACGGTACAAGATTTGAAAACCAATAAAAAAGGCATCCCTTGCGGACGCCTTTTTTCGATTTAGAGATCAAAATTTGCTTAATCTTCGACTTTCTTGGCTTCGTTCATAGCCTTCATGATTGAAGGGTTCTTTGAATGACAATCTTTGATCATTTGTAAATCTTCTTCGCTTAACTTTACTTCGTATTTAGCCATAATTTTATTTCCTCGCTTTATTTTTATGATTACATGTAAACTATAGCACTTACAGCCATAACTGCAATATTTTGTTAATCAATCTTTGGTTAAAAATATAAGCAAAAAATTATCTTTGAAAATAGTAGTAATAAAATCGTTTTCATGATAGTATTATATTACAAAAGGTATATACCAAAGAAACACTAGCTCATTTTTAGATTGAAGAGGGAATTATTATAGCTAATAGTAAATCGAGCGGAGGTTTGAATGCGTTTGTTAACAAACACATTATGCCTGTAGCCGCTAAAATAGGCAGTTTTAAACCTTTAATTGCTGTTCGTGACGGTATCGCCATGGCTATGCCGTTAATTATTGTAGGATCATTATTCATGATCATTAATTCATTTCCAGTTGCCGGTTGGTCTGATTGGCTATCAAAAACTGCTGTTCATGGTATAAGCCTGGCACAGATTTTAGCCAAGATTACTAATGGCTCTTTTGGGATCATGGGCTTAATTGCAGCTTTTGGAATTGCTTGGAGTTATGCTAATCAATATAAGACAGATGGTGTTTCTGCCGGAATTGTTTCTGCATCTGTATTCTTCATTTTGACGCCAAGTATTATGAGTGGAGATAAAGTTCCAGTTGAAGGCTTCCCTTACACTTACTTAGGTAGTAGAGGATTATTTGTAGCTATTATCTTTGGTCTCCTAAGTGCATGGATTTTCCAATGGTTTATTAATCATAATATCCAAATTAAAATGCCAGCTACTGTGCCACCTGCTGTAGCTAAGAGCTTTTCAGCTTATGATTGCGCCAATGGTAAATGCGATTACCACTTATTTTGCAATGAACCTAGGCTTAGTTCCATTATGTAATGGGACTGTAATTCCTTGGACAATGCCGCCAATTATTTCAGGTTTTTTGGCAACAGGCAGTATTGCGGGCTCAATTTTGCAAGTAATCAATATTATCTTAGACATTTTGATTTACCTGCCATTTATTGCGGCACTTAATAAACGTCAACTTATAGAAGAGGATAAGGCAGAATAATGGAATAAATTAATAAAAAATTTGTGAGAATTAAAAAAGAAAGAGGAAACTCTTTCTTTTTTCGTTTTGCAAAAGTGTTTCAATATATTAAATGCGAACAAGCTTTTGCACATAGCAAATAAAAATTAAAAATCGCGTTAAATGGCGATCTGATGCGGTTTTGTATCATCTGAATAAATTTACATAAATATTACAATTGTTACAATTTTGTCATACTTTGCAATAGTTTCTTAATCTGCAGGTGATATTCCTGTTATAGTTCTGCAATTTAAGCAAGGTAGTATATGCTGTGTCAATTGAATGGGACGGACGAATAAGGTGAAAATTCGTTACTTATGACTTTTAAAATTTTAAGGAGAGAATTTTTTTGAAAATTAAATCTATCTTAGTTAAGTCAATTGCAGTAACTGCTTTATCAGTTACAGGTTTAGTAGCAGCTAATAACAACACTAATACTGCTCAAGCTGCTATTGTAGAAAACGATACAGATGTTGTAACAGTTAAGAACATTTCAGACAACGCAATCACTGTTTACAACAGCTACAAGAAGCCAGAGGCTACTGGCCAAACTTTGGCAAGCAACACCTCATGGAAAGTAATTAAGACTGCTTACGATGCCAAAGGTCACAAGTGGTATGACTTAGGCAAGAACCAATGGGTTCGTGCTAAGTATGTAACTCGCGGCTACCACACTCAAGCTGCTGTGACCCAAGCTCCAGTACAACACCAAACTCAAACTGAAAATACTAATTCTGCAGCAACTACTACTGTAGCAAATAACACTAACACTCAAACTACTACTTCAACTGTAAGTGGTTCAGAAGCTAGTGCTAAGGAATGGATTGCCGGTAGAGAATCTGGTGGCTCATACGGTGCTTCAAATGGTCAATACGTTGGTAAATACCAACTTTCAGCTTCATACTTGAATGGTGACTATTCAGTAGCTAACCAAGAGCGAGTAGCTGATAACTATGTCAAAGGTCGTTATGGCTCATGGACTGCTGCTAAGGCATTCTGGCAAGCAAACGGCTGGTACTAAAAATAAACCTCTTTTCAAAACTAAATAAAATCAAACTAACTTAAAGGAGGCATGCTGTCAAAATGATAGTGTGTCTCTTTTTGATTTTTTTAATTAAATAAATACGATATAATTTAAATAACAAATATTAATAATCAAAACATACAGAAAGTGGAACAGCTATGAAGCAAAAATTAATTGTGATTTTGTTGACTAGTGTTTGCCTGATGGGGACGGCTAGTGTAATACACGAAACGACACCACAAACGGTTCAAGCAGCAGTTAAGGGAAAAGTTCAGGTTAAAGGAACTAAGAAAGTTAGACTTTATACAAATAAGGGCAAGAAGTCTAAGTATTATGCTGTAGCTAAAAGAGAGTATTCTTATTCTGCTAAAAAGTATTTAAAGCTGGGAAAGAAAAAATATTTGGCTTATAAGATTGGAAATAACTCTCAATGGCTATTAGCTAAAAATGCCAAACTCGTTAAAAAGACTGCTGCAACACAGAATTATGCAACAGCCACAATGAAGATGCCGAGTGGCTATACGAAAGCTAATTTATTGCAAGCATATAAGGGAAAGCCAAGTGCTAGCTTTATTCAGGCTTGCATGAAAGGAATGGAGCAAAACAACTTTTCACGTGTTAGCTCAGGTGAAAGCAAAGCCGATCAAAAGATGATTAATCCTGCTGATCTTTCCGCTAGTGAGCAAAAAGAACTGGCAGAATTCTCTTTGCGCCTAATTAATAGTGCTCGTAGTCAATTAGGTTTGAAGCCGTGGGTTTATAGTTCTGGAGTAGAGTCCTTAGCTAATTCAATTGCGCAAGAATACGAGCAAAATGGCAAGAGTATCAAAGATGGCGATCACTATGTTGCCGGAATTGTACGGGCTTGCAAAAAACATGGCTTAGAATTAAACGATAATTATGTCGAAGATATGGCTGGTTTTTCTACTAATAAGAAGATTATGTCTATGGCTGAAATGAAGCGGAATATTTACTTTGGCTTGAAGCAAATGATCTTTGGCTTTGCAGGAGCTGGGGAAAATCAGCGTAATAATAAGAGCCTTTACCGCGAATGGGAGCATGCCGGTGATTTATTTAATACACAGGGCTCACGTCATGATGGGGACTACAATTATTATGGCTTTAGCATTTCCAAGACTGGCAATATTTACTCAATGCACTTCATTAGTGTGCCAAGTTTTGTTGTAAATTCGAGTGAATACAACAAGAACTTCAAAATTTAACGAAAAAAATATGAAAGCACGCACGACGCGTGCTTTTTTGATAAGATAAAGGAAAAACGATTTAGCGAGGAAAATATGACAAAAACTTTATATTTAGTCCGCCATGGACAAACTTATTTTAACTATTACCATAAAGTTCAGGGACGTTGTGATTCACCATTGAATGAAAGAGGCATCCGCCAGGTTGAAATGGCCCGCGATTATTTTAAAAAGCAGGGTATTCATTTTGACAAAGCTTTTTCATCAACCCAAGAGCGTGCTTGCGATACTTTGGAAATTATTACTGATCATCAAATGCCTTATACGCGTTTAAAAGACCTGCGAGAAAAATGTTATGGCATTTTTGAAGGTCGTGATGAGTTCTTATTGCCTTGGAATTATAATAATCCTAACGTAGACCCAACTATGGAAAAAGACGAAGACGTTGTTGCTAGAATGCACCGTGCGGTAGTCGAGATTTTAAGCGGCTTAGAGGATGGTCAAACTGCTTTAGTTGTAGGACATGGTGATATTTTAGCTAAGTTTGTGCGCGATGCTACCGAGAATAAGAACTTTGGCGGTTTTGGCAATGCTTCAATCGTGAAGCTAACAGTTGATGGTAAAAAGATCCATTTTGATTCATGCGTGTGGCCAGCAGAGGGTTTAAAGTAAGACGAAATGGCAATTAATTTATATTTAGTCAGACATGGTCAAACTTGGTTTAATAAAGGACACCGCATGCAGGGAAGCTGTGATTCAGCGCTAACACCATTAGGCATTAAGCAGGCGGAAGCCGTGCGGGATTATTTTCAAGATCAGGGAATTAATTTTGCTAGAGCATATTGCTCACCCCAAGAAAGGGCAAGTGATACTTTAGAGATTATTGCTGGGCCTGAGATGGAGTATGTTAGATTAAAGGAATTAAAAGAGAAAAGCTATGGCGCTTTTGAGGCACGCAATGTGCTACTTTGGCCGCTGCATCGTTTGGGCAAATTTCGCGTGGAAGATAATCATGAGGTAGTTGAGCGAATGGAGCGCGGGATTAACTTGATCATGCGGGATGCACAAGATGGCGATAATATTTTAGTTGTTGGTCATGGCGATAGTTTGTCGCAATACATTAATGAAAAAACTAACAATCGTGAATTTTTAGGTCTGCCCAATTGTTCTTTTGTGCAGTTAACTAGCAATGAAGGCAGTACATTGGAATATGTACGGACTGAATGGCCAGCTAAAGCGGTTAAAATTGATCAAATAACTGGTGAATAGGGGCTTTTATTTTTCTGCATTAGTTTATAATGATAGGTGTGGAAAGATTATAGTACGAGGCAAGAAAAATGGATGAAACACCAATTTTTAGAATTACTAAATTAAATATCAAGGAAAACGATCGCGGTGAATATATCCGTGAAGTTGAAAATAACATGCACAACTCAATTCCAGTTGAAGAAGGAACTTTGTTAATTGGAAGCGCACATGACGATGCTCATGGTGAAGACAATTACGAAATCGAATTGTTCCGGAATAGCTTGGCAGAAGATTTGCACATTGCAGCAGCACATGCTGATGATTTTGCGGAAACCATCGACAAGATTTCCACAGACAAAGAAGTAATCGAATTAAAGCCCGAAGTTATTACCACAAAGGCTCATGATGCTTTGAATGATAACGCAGATCATTTTGTAATGCGCTTAGTTAAAGTTGAAGTTAAACCAGAAGATGCAGAAAAGTTTGCACATGAAGTTAAGAAAGAAATGACCACCAGCATGGCTGCTGAACCAGGCATGGAAATTATGATGTCTGGAGTCAATAAGAAGAACGAAAACGAATGGTATTTCGTCGAAGTTTACTTTGATGACAAGGCTTATGATGCACATATTAAGTCAGCTCAATATCTTGAATACGTTGAGAACACCGATGGTATGGTAGTTAGAAGAGATGTTAAGAATCTAGTTCGTGATACTTTGGCAACTCAAGGTGCAATCGTCTTAGATTAAAATAGAGCAGATGCCGCGAGAGCGGCATTTTTTTATAGGTGAAAAAATGACTCAGACAATTATTTTTGCTCACCGGGGCTTACCGGTCAAATTTGCGGAAAATTCTTTGCAAGGATTTAAATATGCAGCAACGCATGGCGCTGAAGGTGTCGAATTTGATGTGCACTTAACTAAAGATAAAGTGCCGGTAGTAATGCATGATGAAACGTTAGATAGAACTACTAATGGGACAGGTTATATTAAGGATTACACTTTGAATGAAATTAGAAAATTTCATTTGGAAAATGGTGAACCAGTGCCGTTATTGAGTGAATTATTTGAAATTTTGCAAGATAAAGATCTTTACATCAATCTTGAATTTAAAACTAATAAAATCCATGATGTCGGAATCGAAGTGATTGTCTTGTCTTTGGCTAAGCAATATCATTTTGTTCATCCCATTATTTTTTCTTCGTTTAATTATCAGACGCTAAAGAATTGTCAAAAAATTGATGCTCAGCAGCAATATTGTTTTCTAACGAAGATGCCAATTCCTTTTCCAGCTCATTTTATTGCTAAAAATCATTTTGCAGCGATTCATCCTCATTGGTATTTGCCTAGCAAAATTACCCAACGAATCTGGACAGTGGATAAGGTAAGTACTGCGAAAAAGTATTTTAAGCTTGGGGTAGCTGGAATTTTTACTAATAATTTTGAATTGATGAATCGGGTGAAACAAAGAGTATAATGAAAAGATAAATTAAAAAAGAGGCGATTAATAATGGCAACTATGAAAGATGTTGCGCAAAAAGCGGGAGTAGGAGTTGGTACAGTTTCACGGGTAATTAATCATGTGCCTGGCGTTAAAGAAAGTACTTTGAATAAAGTTAATGAAGCAATTAAGGCCTTGAATTATATTCCCGATGCCTATGCTCGTGGATTAAAAACTAAATCTTCTCGAACAATTGCGTTGATTGTGTCTTCAGTCTGGTATCCATTTTTTTCAGAATTTGCATATTATGTAGAAAAAAGGCTAGATAAAGAAGATTATAAGCTTTTATTATGCAACTCTGACAATAATCCAGTAGAAGAAGCCAAGTATATCAAGATGCTTAAGCAAAATAAGATTGATGCAATTATTGCGATTACTTATAGTGACATTGAACAATATATTTATTCAAATATCCCTTTTGTCAGTTTGGATCGTTATTTTGATAAAAAAGTTTCTTATGTTACTTCTGATAATTATGAAGGTGGCAAATTAGCAGCAAAAGAGTTATTAAAGCATGGAGCTAAGGATTTAGTCTATGTTGGTAGTCATAGTAAATATCCTAATGGAACAATGTTAAGAAGAGATGGATTTAGGGACTATCTTGAAGATAATGGAATTGATTATAAAGAAATTTTCTTGCAAGAGCCAGTTAAAGATTTCACACCTTATGTCTTAGAAATGCTCCAATTACACCCTGAAATTGATGGGATTTTTTGTCATACTGATTCATTATTGCTCAAACTGCAAAAAATTTTGCTTCAGCATGGCTATCAAGTACCAAAGGATATTCAATTAATTGGTTTTGATGGGATGAATTTATCTGCAGATTTGCCTTTAGGAATTTCAACCATTGCCCAGCCAGTTGAAAGTTTGGCTAATGGGGCAGTTGATCTAGTTTTGCGAAAAATAGCAGATCCTAACTTGAAAAATGAAGCTAAGATGTACCCTGTAAAATATATTGAAGGAAATACCACAAAATAACTGTTGACAAGTTATGAAAGCGGTATTATTATTTAATTGTAATTGAAACGTTTCCAATATGGGTTCAAAAAGTTTCGTGCTAATTCATTATTTTTTTGAAATAAAATTGAAACGTTTCAATAAATTAGAGTTGTTTAGAGCTAAGAAACGTTTTATTTTTTTAAAATTTAATTGAAACGTTTCAAAGGAGAAAGATTATGAAAAAATGGAAATTAGGAGTGGTATCAGCAGCTGCAGCTATCGCAGCTCTTGGTTTAACAGGTTGTAGCAATAATCAAGGTAGCAGCAACAGCAAGAACGTAACCATGTGGGTTCACGTTTCTAATACTGACCCTGAAGGTAAGGCTTTACAAAAGAATGTTAACGACTTTAACAAGGAAAATAAGCACGGTTACAAAGCTAAGGTGCAATTTATTCCTCGTTCCGGTTCAGGTGGTGGTTATGAAGATAAAGTTAATGCCGCTTTAAACTCCGGAAGTTTGCCAGATGTTTTAACTTTGGATGGTCCTAACACTGCTGCTTATGCTCATTCAAAGATTATTCAACCAGTTGGAAAATACATTCAAGGAAAAGATGATTTTGTAAAATCAATTATGGACCAAGGTACATATAACAAGAAATTATATGCGATTGGTTACTCAGAATCAAGTATTGGATTCTATTACAATAAAAAAATGTTTAAAGAGGCTGGTATTAAAGATTCAGAACTTCCAACTTTGAGTAAGCCATGGAATTGGAATCAATTTAAAGCTATTTGTAAGAAGATTACAAATCACTTCCACGAACCAGCAATTAACATGAACTTAAACGACCACTCAGAAATGGCTCTTTACTCATTTGCACCATTTGTATGGTCAGCTGGTGGTAGCATCACTAACCCTGCAGGTACTAAAGCTGTAGGTTACTTCAACTCAAAGCAAACTACTTCCGCCTTCCAATTAATTCAAGACATGGTTAAGGATGGTTACACTACTATTTCACCAAAGGATAAAGGCTTTGAAACTGGTAAGTACGCAATGTTTATGACTGGTGTGTGGGAAGTTCAAACTTTGCAAAATCAATATAAGAATTTAAAGTGGGGAGTTCTTCCATATCCAGTTTCACCGAAGACTAATAAAGAAGTTTCACCTACTGGTTCATGGCAATACGCAATGTCTTCAGCGGCTAAGAACAAGAAGGCAGCTGGTGCTTTGATTAATTATTTAGTAAGTAAAAAAGCTTTGATGACTAATGAACGTATTATGGGTAATACCGTTTTACCAGTACGTAAAAGTGTTGCTAAAGAATTAGTTCCTAAAGTTGGTCCAGCTATGAAATTCTTCATTAAGCAAAACCAAACTACAGGTCACGCTCGTCCAGTCCTAGTAAACTACCCACAAGTAACTAGAACATTTGCTGATACTGTTCAAAACGTAACTTTGTACAAGAAGAACCCTAATGTTCAAAAGGTAATGGACGAACAAGCTAAAGTTATTCAAAAGTACCTTCAGAAATAGAGAAGTAAAGGGGAATCTTTATGCAAGCTAAAGGTATAAAGAGACAGATCGGATGGCTGTACGTTTTCCCAGCAATTCTGATTCTGTTAACATTTTTAATCATTCCGTTCCTGATGTCATTTAGCTATTCTTTTACGAACTATAACATTTTGACACCATGGGCTAAACAATATGTAGGTTTTACAAATTACATTAATACTTTTAAAGATCCCGTATTTCTACAAAGTTTAAAAAACATTGCACAATTCGTCATCTTTATTATGCCAATTCAGGTTGGTGCAGCTTTAGGATTAGCTTTAATTGTTAATAAAAAGAGACGTGGAAATACATTTTTTAAGATTTCATTCTTTGCACCACAAGTTGTTTCATTAACTGTTGTTTCTATTCTTTGGATGTACATTCTTAATCCAGATCAAGGTTTGTTAAATGGTATTTTAGGTATTTTCCATATTAAACCTCAACCATTTTTGACTTCACCTAAACAAGCTATGTTTGCCATCATTGGGGTATCTGCTTGGCAAGGTGCTGGTTATCAGATGCTAATCTTCTTAGCAGGATTACAAAATATTCCAGATTCACTTTATGAAGCAGCTGAACTGGATGGCGCTAATGGTTGGCAAAGATTTTTACACATCACATTGCCAATGCTTAAACCAACTTCAATCATGATTTTAACGACTACTTTCATCAGTGCATTCAACTTGATGATTCAGCCAATGATCATGACGCAGGGTGGACCCGAAAACGCCACAATGACACCAATCTACTACATTTATCGTACTGGTTTTACTGACCATCAATTAGGTTATGCAAGTGCTATGAGTGTAATCTACGGCATTATCATTATTATCTTTACTATTATTCAAAGAAAGATCACAAACGCCGGAGGTGACGAGAATGCATAAATTTATGACACGTAGAAGGTTTCATATAATTTGGACCACGGTGTTAATTACAATTTTAGCTTTATTCTTCTTGTTCCCATTGGTTTGGATGATCGTTTCTTCAATGAAACCTGAATCTCAAATTTATGCCAACATTAGTAACTTTAAGGCGTTCTTACCTTCAGGCAATATCTCTGATTGGGGCAAAGCTTATGTAAGCATCTTCCATAGATTCCCAGTAATGAGATACATTTTAAACAGTGTATTTTATGCAACAAGTGTAACGGTGGGTTCAATTGTAATAAATGCGCTCGCTGGATATGGTTTTGCTAAATTTAATTTTACAGGACGCAAACTACTCGTTGGTTTATTAATTGCATTATTGGTTATCCCAGGTACTACACTTTTAATTCAGCAATTCCAAATTGCTAAAACTATTGGTATTTTGAATACGCCTTTGGCAGTTATTTTGCCAGGTATGTCTAGTCCATTCTATATTTACATGTTTAGAAATGCTTTCGCAGCAATTCCAGATAGTATTACAGAAGCTGCTGAACTAGATGGGGCAAGTAATCTAAGAATTTTCTGGAATATCCTTTTGCCAATGACGCTTCCTACAGTTGCGACAGTTGGAACGTTATCATTCATAGGTAGTTGGAACGACTATGTATGGCCATTAATGGTTTTGACCAATTCTGATCAATTTCCATTGCAAGTAGCTATTACAAATATTAACAGCACGAACCCAGTCTACATGAACCAAGTAATGGCAATCTTGACAATTTCAACGGTTCCTTTGGTTTTAGTTTATATCTTCTTCCAAAAGTACCTTACTCAAGGAATGGGTTCTGCAGGTAATGGTGATAAATAATGAAAGAAAATTCTTACTTATATGAAAAAATAAGAAAAATTGATAATGATGAATTGCGGCCACTTTTTCATTTCACTGCTCCAGTAGGGTGGATTAATGATCCTAATGGACTAATCTATTATAAAAATTATTATCAATTGTATTATCAATATAATCCTTATGCCCCACATTGGGACAACATGCATTGGGGTCATGCTCGTAGCAAGGATGGTCTTCATTGGGAAGACATGCCGATAGCGATGAAACCTGATCATCAATATGATAAAACCGGTATTTTCTCTGGTTCTGCTATTGAAAAAGACGATAAGTTATATGTCCTTTACACGGGACATGTGGATGAAAATGATCAAATTACGGAAACTCAATGTGTAGCTGTTTCGGATGATGGTGTTGATTTTAAGAAATATGAAAATAACCCAGTAATGACGGTAGCAGATTTGCCTGGAGAAACAGACGATAGCAACTTCCGTGATCCTAAGGTCTTTAAGCACGGTGACAAGTATTATTGTGTGGTTGCCGCAGCACTTGAAAAACATGGTAGCTTAGTTTTATTTGAATCAGATGATTTGCTTCATTGGTCATTTAAATCTGTTTTGCTTCAAGGTGAAGAATACGGCATTATGACCGAATGTCCCGATTACTTTAATATTAATGGTCAAGATTATTTAGCCTTTAGTGTGATTTTGGGTGATGGCAGAAATAGTGTTGTTTATCTTGCTAAGGGACATATGGATTGGCAAAACTTTAAGTTTAAGTTAGAAGAACAACATCGTTTAGATGATAGCGATGACTTCTATGCTTCTCAAAGCTTTGTAGATGAAAAAGACAATCGAATTATTATTCCTTGGTTGAGAAGTGCTGATCATGTTAACTATCTTGAAGAATCCGGTCATCTTTGGAACGGTATGATGGGGATCCCAAGAATGCTGACTACAATTAATGGTCAATTAATCCAAAAACCAATTGGAACAATAAATGATATGTCATTATCTGACAGTCAAGATATTGATTTAGGCAGTTATAAATTAACTGAAGAAATTCCTATTGATCATAGTTTGATATTAAAAGGCGATAATGGCGAGATTCACATTACTCGTAAAAAAGAAGATCAATATGTAATTGAAATTCATTCACCTGTATTTATTAAAACTGTTTCATGGCATCCAGATAATCATAAATTGACATTGGTGATTGATAATTCGAGCTTTGAACTCTTTAGTCAAAGTAAGACTTTAAGTATTGTTACTTTTGTTGCTGGAATAAAACAAGCAATGCTTAAAAAGATAAATTAGCAAGGAAATGAAAAATGACAGAAGTAGATTTAAACCATATTTATAAAAAATATGATGGCAATGATAGGTACTCTGTAAATGATTTCGATTTACATATTAAAGATAAGGAATTTATCGTTTTTGTCGGTCCTTCAGGCTGTGGTAAATCGACGACCTTAAGAATGATTGCCGGTTTGGAAGACATTAGTAAGGGTACACTCGAAATTGACCACAAGGTCATGAATGATGTCGCACCCAAGAATCGTGATATTGCGATGGTTTTCCAGAACTATGCTTTGTATCCTCATATGTCGATTTATGACAATATGGCTTTCGGCTTAAAGTTAAGACACTATTCTAAGGAAGATATTGACAAAAAGGTAAAGCATGCCGCTGAAATTTTAGGTTTGACCGACTACTTAAAAAAGAAGCCAGCCGCTCTTTCCGGTGGTCAACGTCAGCGTGTTGCCTTAGGCCGTTCAATTGTGCGGGATGCACCAATCTTTTTGATGGATGAACCTCTTTCTAACTTGGATGCTAAATTACGGGTATCGATGCGTGCAGAAATTGCTAAGCTTCATCAAAGATTAGGTACTACGACTATTTATGTTACTCACGACCAAACTGAAGCAATGACTTTGGCTGACCGCGTGGTTGTTATGTCAGTCGGTGAGGTTCAACAAATTGGTACTCCACTGGAAGTTTACAATAAGCCAAGAAATATGTTTGTTGCCGGTTTTATCGGTTCACCACAAATGAACTTCTTTAATGTTCATTACAAGGATGACCGTATTTCCGATGGTAAAGGCTTAAACATTGGCATCCCAGAAGGTAAGGCAAAGATGCTTAATGAGAAGGGCTATAACGATAAGGACATCGTATTTGGCATTCGGCCTGAAGACATTCATGCTGAGGAAGCATTTTTGGAAACGTGGCCTGATGCTGTAATCAGTTCAACAGTTGTAGTTTCCGAATTGCTTGGTGCTACAATTCAACTGTATCAAAAAGTCGATGGTACTGAATTTGTAGCCGATGTAAATTCACGTGATTACCACAAGCCAGGTGATCATGTAAAGATGGGCTTCGATGTTAATAAAGCTCACTTCTTCGATAAAGACACTACAATGGCTATTTACAATTAATAATTTTCTCTCCCCCCTAATTTTTGAAAAACAATTCGACATAATCCTCGATGATCAAAAATATTTATAGGTTCGATCTTTTCCCGAAGATTGAACCTATTTTGCTAAAGAAGGTTTAAAAATGAAATTACAAAATAAAGCAATGTTGATAACTTATGCAGATAGTTTAGGTCATAATTTAAAAGATTTGTCACAAGTAATGGAACGCTACTTTAATAAAGCTATTGGTGGCATTCATTTGTTGCCAATTTTCCCATCAAATGGTGACCGTGGCTTTTCGCCAACACGATATGATGTGGTTGATCCTAAATTTGGCTCTTGGGAAGACGTTGAAAAATTAGGTCAACAATATTATTTAATGTTTGATTTTATGATTAATCATCTATCTAAACATTCAGATTATTTCCAAGATTTTCAAGCTAAACATGAAGAAAGCAAGTACCATGATCTGTTCTTAAGTTGGGATAAATTCTGGCCAGCTGGTCGTCCTACGCAAAAAGATATTGATCTGATTTATAAGCGCAAGGATAAGGCTCCATATCAAGAGATTCATTTTAAGGATGGTAGTCAAGAAAAGATGTGGAATACTTTTGGCCCAGATCAAATGGACTTGGATGTTAGAACCAAAACTACGCAGGAGTTTATCAAGCAAAATTTACAAAATTTGGCTAAACATGGAGCAAGTTTAATTCGCTTAGATGCCTTTGCTTATGCAATTAAAAAGCTAGACACTAATGATTTCTTTGTGGAACCAGAAATTTGGTCTTTGCTTGAAGAAGTAAATGATTACTTGAAAGATACACCAGCAACGATTTTGCCTGAAATTCATGAGCATTACACTATGCCATTTAAGGTGGCCGAGCACGGCTACTTTATTTATGATTTTGCCTTGCCAATGGTTCTACTATATTCTCTTTATAGTGGAAATAGTATTCAACTGGCTAAATGGATAAAGAAATGCCCGATGAAGCAGTTTACTACTTTGGATACGCACGATGGGTTAGGTGTGGTCGATGCCAAGGATATTTTGACTGATGAGCAAATTGATTACACCACGCAGAAGCTTTATCAGATCGGTGCCAATGTGAAGAAAAAGTATTCTAGTGCTGAATATCATAATTTGGATATCTATCAAATTAATACCACTTATTATTCTGCTTTAGGTAATGATGATCAAAAATACTTCTTAGCCCGCTTATTACAAATTTTTGCCCCAGGTATTCCACAAATTTATTATGTTGGTTTGCTTGCTGGTGAAAACGATATTCAATTGTTGGAAAAGACTAAGGAAGGTCGCGATATTAATCGGCATTATTACGAATTAGCTGAGATTAAAAAGCAAGTTAATAGACCAGTAGTTAAGTCATTAATTAAGTTACTGGAATTCCGTAATTCAGCGGCTGCCTTTGACTTAGACGGATCAATTGATGTAGCAACGCCTAGTGATCATGAAATTGTCATTACTAGAATGAATAAAGCTAAGACTGACGTGGCTAGTGCTAAGGTTGATTTCCAGAATTTGACTTATCAAGTTAAATATAATGATCAAGTATTTGGTTTTTAAAAGGCGTTGAAAAATGCAATGATTATAATCATGATACTTTTGAGCAAATGTGAAAAAATCAAAATTTTTTTGAATTTTTCCTTGATATTTTTTCTTCATTCCCCTATACTAATATCTGTTGGGTGATCGAGAGGTCATTCAAATAGAACCAATCAAGTAAAAGGTTTGAAGATTGGGTTATAGCCAAGTGGTAAGGCAATGGTTTTTGGTACCATCATGCGCTGGTTCGAATCCAGCTAACCCAATAGCAAGGTCAGGCAGTGAGCCTGATCTTTTTTATTCGTTTCGGATAATTCATGTTATAATCTGTATATGAAAAGAAGCCAACGGCCGCAATCCGTTGACTTCGATCGTAGTTTCAGATAACTGTTGGTTTAGCTAATCCTTGCGATTAGCTTTTTTGTTATCGCATAGGCTATAGCCAAATTGATAGCTAATTTGCCTAAAGCACCTAGAACGATGCTGATTGCAATAGCCCAAGCTACCACGGAGCACTAAACCTCCAAACTATCCGGTTATGCATAACTCTCACCTCCGTAATTTCAAAATGTGTGAGGGGTGGTTAGTTATGCTAAAACTACTAAACACAAATAGTTGCAACATATCCATGTCTATAAAATAGTATATCAAAATTAAATTATAAAAAACACGCGTTCATTGCAAACGCGAGTTTTTTATCTTTCTTAAAGTCTTTTACAAATTCTAACGATTTAGTAAAGATAATTGCATTGTCAAATAATATGCGTATAATAAACATGAAAATTGAAAAAGCAAATAAACTGTTAGGTGAGGCTCCTACGTGAACACAAGCTATCGCCCGGAAACATCCAGAGATGCCAACGAGTAAAATAGTTCTTGTCGAGATAAGGCGAGATCCAGATAGCTAGCCTGTGCTTACGTCACGTAGTGTCAAAACTGAACGACGAGGAAACATCGCTTAGATAAGGAGTTAATACTAATTGGTATTAGCTCCTTTTTAGTTTGTTTGCATGTTTAATCAGAAAGTGGGATTAACATGGCAAAAAACAAGTTGTTGATGAATAAGAAGACAGCCGATACAGAGTTTGTTAAGCAGATCGCTAGGCAAACTCCCGAAGAAGCGTTAAAGACGCTACATAGTTCGCTAGACGGTCTGTCTTCGGCGGAAGCTAAAGAGCGTTTAGAGAAGAATGGTCTTAACGAAGTTGCGACCAAGAAGCACAACACGAAATTGCATTTCTTCATTGAATCATTCTTCACTCCTTTCACAATGGTCCTGTTGCTGCTAGCAACGGTGTCGCTGTTTACCGACTACGTCTTCGTGCCGGCAGATCAAAAGGACCTGAGTACTGTGATCATTATGATTACGATGATCATCATTTCTGGATTAACATCCTTTATCCAGAATGTGAAAACTAATGACGCAGTTGAAGACCTCTTAAACATGGTGTCTGTAACTACCAATATTCGTCGCAATCAAAAGGACGAAGAAATTTCTACCAAGCAAGTAGTTGTCGGCGATATTATTAATATCCACGCTGGGGACATGGTGCCAGCAGATATTAGATTGCTCAAAACTAAAGACTTGTTCTGTTCATCAAGTTCTTTGAACGGTGAATCAACGCCTGTGGAAAAGATTGCGACTAAGAAGCCCGATCAAAAAGACATGGATCAATATTTGGACTATCCTGATGTAATCTATCAAGGAACAACTATTGTGTCAGGTTCAGGTGTTGGCGTTGTTTTGGCCACCGGTGAACAAACTGTCTTTGGTCGTTTGGCTAAGGATATTTCAAACAACGACGTTAAGGAAACTAACTTCGATGTTGGTATCAAGAATATTTCTAAATTATTGTTAACAATGACCGCGATCATTGCACCTTTAGTTTTGGTCATCAACGGTTTAACTAAAGGTAACTGGCTCAACGCTTTGCTGTTTTCGATTGCCACAGCCGTTGGACTTACTCCAGAAATGTTGCCAGTTATTGTTACTAGTAATTTGGTTAAGGGTTCGCTAGAAATGTCCAAGCACGGCACCATCGTTAAAAAGATGAACTCCATCCAAAACTTCGGTGCCGCCGACGTGCTTTGTACTGATAAAACCGGTACTTTAACCCAAAACAAGGTTGTATTGGAACGGCACTACAACTTGGATATGAAGGAAAATCCACAGGTTTTGCGCTTGGCTTACTTGAACTCGTACTTCCAAACGGGGATGCACGATTTGATGGACCAAGCCATCATCGATGCCGCTAGCGATGAGCTAGATGTTAATGAAATTAAACACGACTACACTAAGGTTGATGAAATTCCATTCGACTTCAAGCGCCGTCGCATGAGTGTCGTGGTCAAGCGCCACGGCGATGGTCGTATCCTGGTAACTAAGGGTGCTGCCGAAGAAATGCTTGCTTGCTGCAATCGTGTGCAAGTTGGCAGTCACATCAACGATTTAACTGATGATTACAAAGAAAAAGTTATAAAGCACATTGAAGATTTGAACAAAGATGGTTTGAGAGTTGTTTTGTTAGCTTACAAGAACAATCCTGCTCAAGCCGGTGAATTCAATGTTAGCGATGAAAAAGATTTGATCCTAACCGGATTCTTGGCCTTCCTTGATCCACCTAAAGATGACGTTAAGGACGTGCTTAAGAAGTTAAAGCAAGACGGTATTACCGTGAAGATTTTGACTGGTGATAACGCTGCTGTAACTAAGAGTGTTGCTTCAAGAGTAGGCTTGAACACCAAGTATATTTATAGTGAAAAAGACTTTGCTGGTAAGAGCGACGATGAAGTTAAAAAGATGGTTGAAGAATGTAGCCTCTTTGTAAAGCTTTCACCAGAGTCAAAGGCTAGAATTATTCAGATTTTGAAGGAAAATGGTCACACGGTTGCTTACATGGGAGACGGTATCAACGATACGCCAGCTATGAAGAAGGCCGATGTAGCAATCTCAGTTGATACGGCTGTTGATATTGCAAAAAAGAGTGCGGACATTATTTTGCTGCACAAGAGTCTCCTCATCTTGGAGCACGGTGTCAGAATCGGCCGTCAGATCTTTGCCAACACGATGAAATACATCAAGATTACGTTGTCATCTAACTTTGGTAATATTTTATCGATCTTGGTTGCTTCATCATTCCTACCATTTTTGCCAATGCTTCCAATGCAATTGTTGATTCTAGACTTGATCTACGGGACATCTTGTTTGTCACTTCCATTTGATAGAGTTGGTGAAAAATACTTGGAAGTACCACGTAAGTGGGAGACAAAGAAGTTGCCTAAGTTCATGTTCTTCTTTGGTCCGACATCTTCAATCTTTGATGTCATTACGTTTGCCTTGCTTTACTTCTGGATTTGTCCAAGTACTGTGGGCACAAGTTATGTGGCTGCTACTCCAGGGCAAAAGGCTGTCTTTATGGCCATCTTCTGGAGTGGCTGGTTCATCGAATCACTCTGGACACAAGAAATGGTTATTCAAGCATTGCGTGATCCAGCCGTTCCATTTATCCAACAACATTCTTCACCAGTTGTCATGCTCGCTACGATCGGTGCAGGATTGATCGGTACTGCAATGCCTTACATCCCAAGCTTGGCTAAGGTAATGAAATTCGGTCCGATCCCAGAATATTATGTTCTGGTAGTTCTTGTACTTTTGACTTTGTACATTGTATTGACTACGGTGATTAAGCACTGGTACATGAAGAAAGAGAAGTTCTTGATTTAATGAAAGACTATAAAAAGATACTTAATTAGTTGCTTTTAATATGTGGGATTATTAGTTCTATCTTTTTACTGTCAGAGGCATTGCCGATATTTCAAGCTTTTTATATCAAATCATATCCAGTGGATTTTACTATCTTAATAGCTGATATAGCTTTGACAGTGGCTTTACCGATTTGTCATATTTTCAACGTTTTAGAATATTAACGATTGTTTGGGTGATAGTTTTAATTATTCTTTTGCTGATAAAGTGTCAGGCAATGTATCCGCCTGTTACGGTTATTTATAGTATTTATGCTTTGTTAATTATTGGATTTAATGTGCACTTTAGATATCAAAATTAATATTTCCTTTGACAAAGATTAAAAAGACTCCTATATTTGAATTAATTTAGTTCAGATATAAGGAGGAAAAATCATGGTCGACTTAACAAAACATATGAAAAAAGGCTTGGCTGAACAAAAGCCAGGGCAGATTTTGGCCTTTGCAGCTTACATCAACAAAATTTCGGACATCGTCAAATTCACGATTGGTGAGCCTGACTTTAACACGCCAGAGCATATTAAAAAAGCGGCTGAAGCCAGCATTGTTAATAGCCATTCACACTATGCGCCATCTAACGGGACTCCAGGTTTGCGTAAGGCAGCAGCCGACTTTTTAGCTGAAAAATATGGGCAAAAGTATGATCCAAGCGAAATTCTGATCACCAATGGGGTAACGGAATCGATCTATGACTTTTTGACCGCGGTGCTTAATCCGGGCGACGCTGTTTTGATGCCGACACCGATTTTTCCGCTTTATATCGGGGATGCACTATCAATGGGCGCAACGGTTGAACAAATCGACACGTCTGATGATGGCTTGAAGTTAACGCCGGCTAAGTTGCAAGCAGCTTTGGATAAATATGGCGATCGAGTTAAGGCATTGGTGATGAACTATCCGACTAACCCAACAGGCGTTATGTACTCGCAGGCTGAGCTCGATGCGCTAGCTGATGTGGTGCGCGACAAACCAATCTTTGTTCTTGCCGATGAAATTTATAGCGAATTGAATTATGACCAGCCACATGCTTCGATGGAAAAGACTTTGCATGATCAGGTCGTGCTCATGAATGGCGTGTCCAAAGCATGGGCGATGACGGGTTACCGGATCGGTGTGGTTGCTGCACCTAAGCCGATTTTGGATCAACTGGCTAAGATTCACCAAGCAATCACAACGACGGAACCAACGCCAATGCAGGATGCAGCTGAAGAAGCACTAGGCAATGGAATGAACGATGCACAGCCGATGAAGAAAGAATTCCAAAAGCGGCGTGATGTGCTTTATGAAGGATTAACCAAGTTAGGCTTTGAATGCGTTAAGCCTAAAGGTGCCTTCTACATTTTTGCCAAAATTCCAGCAGGCTTGGAACAAGATGATACCAAGTTTATTTATGACTTGGCTGAAAAGGGGCATGTTGCTGTAATTGCGGGCTCATTTTTTGCTAAAGGTGGAGCAGGATATATTCGTTTGTCTTACGCAACGTCGATGGATCAGATCAAAGAAGGCTTGAAACGACTAGAAAAATATGTCGCAGAAAATAAGCAATAAGTGCAAATAAAAGGGACCGATGTTATGTATCGATCCCTTTTGAAATCCAACTAATTATTCCTCGTTATCAAATGGATAAGTCATGCCCCAGGCAGTTCTAATACTGGTTAAAATATGGGCGATCATGCGAGATTTTTCTAATTCGCCTTCGTCATGACCTTGTTCAATATACTTTTGAAAATCAGTGACTTCATATTCAAGTGCTTGGTCAGCCTCTCCAGCAGTCACTTTATCATAGCTTTCTTCATGGGCACTCTGGGTGTAAGTAATGTCCGCTTCAGTGCCGCGTGGGTATTGATTGATTTCAAAATAACCTTTGGTACCCGAAACCAGTCCGCGCTTAGGTTGCTTGGCCCGCATCGATAATGACATCACTGCCATTTGGCCTTTCGAATTTTTTAAAATAATGCCGCTTTCTTCGTCAACACCAGTTTCAAAGAATTTTACCGTGGTATTGATACTTTCAGGATATTCATCCATGAAACTAATGGCAAAAGCAGTTGCGTAGCCGCCGATATCCAGCAATGCACCACCAGCGAGATCTTTATTAAAGAAACGATTTTGCGGGTCATAGTCCTTCAGTGAACCAAAATTAATTTGGATCATTTTAATATCGCCAAATTTGCCGGTCTTAATCATATCTTGCATCTTTTGGTAGATTGGCATGTGATAAAGGGTAAAGCCTTCCATTAAGATTAGTTGTTTCTCTTTGGCTAATTGAGCCACTTCATCAAATTGGCGCGCATTGATGGTAATTGCTTTTTCACAAAAGACGTGCTTGCCCGCATTGAGGGCCTTCTTAATGTAATCGTAGTGGAAAGTGTGCGGGGTAGCGATGTAGATGATATCAATGTTAGGATCGTTGATCATTTCATCAGGATTAGTGAAAGCATGTTGCACGTGTTTTTCTTGGACAAAGACATGCAGTGCTTCTTCATTGGGATTGGCGGCAGCATAAATTTCGCCGTTGACTTTGTTCAAAGCATCAGCCATATCATGTGCAATCCAGCCAGTACCAATAATTCCCCAATTAAATTTTTTCATGATCATTACCTCTCTTAAGTTCAATAATTTTTCCATCTTTTTCGGTAATTAATGAAGTAGCTAAGTTTTCAAATAGTGAAGAGCTGACTACGCCATTTTGTAAACAAAGTTGACGATTAAGTTCAGTGATATTGTGCCAATCTTCGTTAAAAACATCGATTAAGTAGTTGCCCAAAGGCGTACGGGCAAATGCAGCTACTGAACTATCTTGTCGAATCTTACTAGTTAAATGTAAACTGCTTAAATACTTCTGTACTTGATTAACACAAGGCGGTGCCACTTCAAGACAAAGTGGAATTTTAGGATTCAGAATCGGTTGTATCCTTTCACTGGGTAAGAGTAGGATAAACTGTTTGGCAATTTGTGCTGCCTGTTTTTCAAAAAGATGAATTCCACCCAAACTTTTTAGAACATTAAAATTCTTATCAATACTATCACAACCATCAAAAGCAATATCGATCTTAGTCGCTGCAGTAGAAGGAAGAAGCTCTAATCCGAGTTCTTGGCACCTAAAGCGAGTAAGTTCGGATGGAGAATATAATGTGATGTCTAAGTTATGCTGTGCAATCGCTTGAGCTAACTTAAATACATTGCTTCCGCCGCCAAGAGAAATAGTCATTTTCGGCTTGATTTTACTTAAAGCGAGGTCACTTATCGAATTAATTTTCATTTTATTTTCTCCTGTGAAAATTATTTACAAATACATACTACCTTGGTAAATGATTTTCGTCAATCAAAATATAAATTTATTTTCTTTAAAAATAAAATTGTGAAAATTAATTACATTGATGATATAATTTTGGCACAGAAAAGGTGAGAATGATGACTAAAATTATCGATACAATCTATAGCAAATTAGCGACAATGTCAGCCAGTGATCAGAAGATTGCTCAAGTGATCTTAAAACAGCCCGAACAGGTGGTAAATTATACAATTTCAAAATTAGCAACTGAAGCTGAGGTGAGTGATGCTTCGGTGACGCGTTTTTGTCATAATTTAGATTTGACAGGTTTTCATGATTTAAAAATTCAACTAGCTCAGAATGCAACTGAAAGTGTGTCACTTCAAAATATGTCACGTGATGATGCTAGTGCTAATTTGGAATTGATTGAAAAAAATAAAGTCGCCGAGATTAAGGCGACTTTGGAGAATGTGACTGAAGCCAAATTAGATCAGGTGCTGCATTTTTTGACTGAAAGCAGAATTGTGCAGGTTAGTGCGGAGGGCGATACTTATCCGGTGGCCGCTGATGCAGTGTATAAGTTTAATCAGATTGGCTTGTTGGCAATTGATTCGGGTGGCACGATTGAAACGGCAATTGCGCAGACAATGAACTTGAGTAAAAAGGATTGCTTGTTGGTGATTTCGAATTCAGGTGAAGCAGCGGGAATCATTAAGCAAATTAAGGTAGCCAAACAAAAAGGGATGCCGGTGATTGCGATCACCAATCGCGATGATTCACCGATTGCGCTATTAGCTGATGTGCATTTAAAGACAGCAGTGCGGCAGACGGTGATGCAATCGCAGTATTATTTCTCACGCGTGGCAAGTATGACAATGATTGAGGCATTATATTTGTTACTTATTGCGGGGGATGCAGGGCGAGTTGAGCATATTAAAGAACATGAAGCAATTATTTCTAATCAAAAAATCTAAGAGCTTTAATTTTTTTAAGCGAACAAGTGTTAAAATTACCTTTTCTTAACACACATAAGTTCTGTCATAAATCAATAACTTGTTTAAAACTTCACAAAAATGTAATGTTTTGAATCTTAATTGTAAAAGTCCGGTAACTACAGTTTAACAAATAAAGGGTAGGGTATTACTGGTGATTTTAGGAGGTATTCTTAAAATCACACACACGAGTCGATCCTGTTTTTAGTAATCGGGTTCGTAACATGCTATAATTATTTCACAAGCAGAAGAAGATATAACTTACTGCTTAGGATGAATTTCTGTTTCAGAAAGGAAAGGCCACATAATTATGAGAAAGAATACAAGAATTGTAAGTATGGCTGCTGCCGCTTTGTTGGCAGTTGCTCCTGTAGCAGCTTCAGCTGTTCCAGTTAACGCTGCTATTAGTTTAGGTACAGTAACTAACACTACTGGTACTACAAGTACTACTACAGCAACAACAGCAAAGCCAACAGATAGATCATACTTTACATATGGCAATCAAGTAATTGATGCTGCAAGTACTACCGATAAAACAGCTAATGTTGTACCAACTACTATTTCTATTAAGGCTAAAGATACTGTAGCTAGTGTTACTAAGGCAATTAATGATTTAGGATTAGTTTTCTTTAGTACGAATAATGCCAGTGGAGAAAAAGTTAACCTTAAAGATAGTGAAGTTGCTGCTATTCTTAAGAATGCAGGTGTAACTCTTGATAAAGATAACAAGAATATTACTGCGGTACCAACTAGTGATTTCAATCTTACTTTAACTGGTACAGGTTCTACTTCTACGCAAACAGCTACTGTTCAAATCCCAGTTGTAGTTTCAGGTTCAAGTTCAACTACAGATACTACTCAAAATCCAGTGATCAATTGGTCATTGAATGGTCAAAGCAAGGGGAGTGTTAATGGTCAAATATTCCAAGTAGCTGTTGGTTCACAATTTAATCCAACTAATTTTGTAAATAGTAATGGTGAGCCAGTTATTATTTCAGCTGTACAAAACAGCAATAATAATACAGCTGCTTCACTAGAAGCAACTTCAAATCCTGTTAATACTTCAGAAGCAGGACGTTACTATAATGTAACTTTAACTGCTACTGGTTTAACTGGTAAGAAGACTACTGCAACATACACTGTTTTAATTACTTCAAGCCACAAACAAGCTCTATATGCTAATGGCGCAAGCTCAATCGCAACTTACCACATTTATGGCATTAATGTAAGACCAGCTTCAACTACTTTCAAAGATGGTGACACTGTTTACGTTGCTGATCAAACTAGAACCCTTAACAATGTATCATACTCACAAGTTTCAACTAAGTCTAAGTCAGATGCTAACTCAAGCAACATTTGGGTTAAGACTTCATCACTTGTTAAGCCAGCTGGTGACACTAACACCAAGACTTTGCCAGTAATGGTTGATTCAAGAGCTTATGACAAGAACGGTAACTACTTAGGTCACATGTACTACGCTTACAACGACATTGAAATCGTTCCAACTGTTGTAACTATCAACGGTAAGACTTACTACAAGGTGGCTAACAAGGACGAATACGTTCGTGTAACCAACATTACTGGTAACCAACGTACTTTGAAGCACAATGCCTACATTTATTGGTCATCATACCGTCGTACTCCAGGTACTGGTAAGATGTACAGAGGTCAAACTGTAACTACTTACGGTGGTCAAATGAGATTTAAGAACGGTAAGAAGTACTACAGAATTGAAGGCTGCAGAAACAACAACAAGCGTTACATCAAGGCTGTAAACTTCTATTAAAAAGTAGAATAATTTAACTGAAAGAGTCGATGCATTTGCATCGGCTTTTTTCGTGTCTAAATTTTTAAATTTCTGAAAAAATTTGCACTTTTTTGCGTAATAAATAGTGGAGGGTAATTTTCCTACTTAAGAAAAAGAAAAGAGGTAAAATATGAGGAGAAGAATTAATCGATATCCTCGAATTACTAACGACTTGGTATTCGGTCATGTTATGAGCAATAAAAAGAATTGTCTGGAACTGCTACGTCGGATGTTTCCTGAATTAAAATTGACAAAAGTTAATGTCATTACCCAGTATGACGGCAACATTGGACTAGAATCCAAAAACATTCGCTTAGATATCTGGGCACAAGATGATCAAAGTCGAGTGTATGATATTGAGATGCAAACAACACGTAAAAATGATCTAGAAAAACGGATGATGTACTACGCAGGGATATCAGCCTGCAGAAGGATATCGACTACTACGTGAATAGCGGAAAATGGGTCGAAGACATGAATAAGCTAGAATATGAGATGAATGAAGTTGCTAAAAGAGCTGCAGAAAAAGCGATTAAAGAAGCTAAAATAGTAGATGCAAAAAAGTTTATTGGCTATGCCAAAAATCATGGTACTAATTTAGAAAATACAATCCAGGAAACAATGGATATGTATGATGAAGTTCTTAATCGTAATGAAATCACTAAATTAGTGAACGAAATCTATCAGCAGAATTAGCTAAATAAGATAATTTTGGAAAATTTCCCTCTAGAGTACTACTATCAGTAGTGCTCTTTTTTATATAAAAAATATATTGCTGCTTCGCACTAATCAAAAGCAAATTAATTGAAATATCTTATTAAAAGATAAATAATGTAACCAGTTACAATAACTGCTATTACTTAAAAACGACAATTATTGCTGCATTATTAGGAGGTCAGGCTATGTCAAAAAAGAAAATCATTATTGTAGGTGCATCCCACGGCGGCCAAGAGGCAGCTTATGAAATTTTAGATCGTTATGATGATGTAGACGTTACGATTTATGAAGCAGGCGACTTCGTTTCCTTTATGTCTTGCGGAATGAAGCTATTCCTTGAAGGAAAAACTACAGGCCAAGACAACGTTAGAAACTTTACTCCTGAAGATCTAGCTGAACGGGGTGGTAAAGTTGTTAATAACACAGCAGTAACAGCTCTTGATCCAGCTAAAAAGACGGTTACTGTCAAAAACGTAAAAGATGGTACAACCAAAGAAGTTAGTTATGATAAGCTAATTATTTCTTCAGGTGTTAACCCCGCAAGTTTGCCTCTTCCTGGAGCAGACCTGAAAAATATTATGTTGATGAGAGGCTATGATTGCGCTACAGAGATCAATGCAGCTGCTCAAGATGAAGCTATTAAAAATGTTGCAGTTATTGGTGCTGGTAACGGAATTGCAGCTGCCGAGGTTTTCGCTAAAGCAGGCAAGAATGTTACTTTAATTGACGGTGGGCAAAAACCACTAGAAAATTATTTGAATGATACTTATACTAGCTTATTTGAAAAAGAATTGACTGATCATGGTGTTAACCTGGCTATGAACACTAAAGTTACTGGCTTTGTTGGCAATGGAAAGGTCAATGCAGTTCAGACTGATAAGGGTGATATTACTGCTGATTGTGTCATTATTACAGTTGGTATTAAGCCAAATACTGATTGGTTGAAAAACACGATCGATCTTTATGACAATGGCTACATTAAGGTAGACAATTACTTTAGAACCAATGTAAAGGATGTCTATGCAATTGGGGATGCAATCTTCCCATTTAGCATTCCAGCTAACAGAAGAGTACCGATGCCATCTGCCATTGCTGCACGGCATGAGGCTCAATATGTTGTTGAGCACTTATTTGAAGACAAGCCAGAACGTGTCTTTAAGGGCTTAGTTGGTGCACAATTGCTTGAAGCCTTTGATTTACATGCAGTAACAACAGGACTCAGTGAAAAGAATGCCAAGCGAGCAGGAATTAATGCAAAAGAAACAGTCTTAAAGAGTTATCTTCGTCCAGACTATATTCCTGAAAAAGATAATCCTACTTGCTATATTGCTGTTGTTTATAATGAAGACAGCCACCAAATCTTAGGCGGTAGCGTACTTTCATCATATGACATTAGTGGCCAAGCCAATGTTTTGAGCTTAGCTATTAGAAATAAGTTGACACTGGAAGATTTAGCAGAAGCAGATTTCTTCTTTTCACCAACTTATGACAAGCAATGGAGTCTGGTAAATCAAGTAGCACAAAAGGCATTAGGCTTAAAATTAACTGTTTAGATATAAATCAATTTTTAAATTTTGAGAAGAGGTCGTCATGGCTTCTTCTTTTTTTGAAAAAAGTTTCAAAAAAGTCTTGCATTTGATTTGGATTTTCGTTATTATAATTAAGTCAGCTAACGGAGGAGTAGCGAAGTGGCTAAACGCGGCGGTCTGTAAAACCGCTCTCTCTGAGT
>OLPZ01000181.1_pt1 | contig 51718 bp, 53 predicted proteins | sample 1672711 | NCBI WGS metagenome assembly OLPZ01 (sample SAMEA3136716, study PRJEB25190) | human gut metagenome
CCTCATTTTGGCTACACCGGCGGGCTCCACGGCATACTCGCTCTCGGCGGGCGGCCCGGTGGTAGACCCGGAATCGGAATGCGTAATCTTCACGCCCATCTGCCCGCATGCGCTCTTTAACCGCAGCACGCTGTTCTGCGCAGATAAGACCATCACGGTCAGCACGGACAGCGATTATTCCGGCGAGGTGTATCTCACCATAGACGGTGGCGCACCCATACGCATTCATAAGACGGACACGGTTTCCGTCAGTCGCTCGACCTATTACACCGAGCTTATTCAGACCGACGACCGCAATTTTTACGATATTGTAGACAGCAAATTTATGCAAAGCAGAAATTAAAAGGCAGGAAGGAAGGCAGAAAGCATGAAAACAAGACGCCACGCCAAAATTCTGGAGCTCATCAAAGCACAGGATATCGACACGCAGGAGGAGCTCCTGCGCAATCTGCGCGCTTGTGGCTTCGACGTGACCCAGGCAACCGTTTCCCGCGATATCAAAGAGCTTCGGCTCGTAAAGAGTCTTTCCCCGAACGGAAAGTATAAATATTCCACCGGGCGCGACAATGCCCGCGACATTTCCTCCAAGTTCTATTCGCTGTTCGGCGATTCGGTTATGAGCGTGGAGGCGGCCGGAAACATGATCGTTGTCAAGTGCATGACCGGTATGGCGCAGGCGGTCTGCGCCTCTATGGATACGCTGCATTTCCCGGATTTCATCGGCACGTTGGCCGGTGAAGACACCATTCTCATCATCTGTAAAACGGATGAGATTGCGGAGGAAAAGCAGAACGAGCTCAGAAAGCTGATTGGCGGGGTCTGATATGCTGACGCAGCTTTACATTCAGAATATCGCCGTCATCGAGCAGGCGTCTATCGATTTTGAACCGGGCTTCACCGTTTTGACCGGTGAGACCGGCGCGGGCAAATCCATCATCATCGACGCGATCTACGCCGTGCTCGGTGAGCGTACCTCAAAGGAGCTTGTGCGCACAGGTGCGGAGCAGGCGAGTGTTTCGGCACTTTTTACGGATGTTTCTCCGCAGACGCAGCAGGTTTTGCGTGAGCTGGATATTCCGCTTGAAGACGATGGCAGTTTGCTTATTCGCCGCGAGATCCGCCCACACGGGCGCTCCTCCTGCAAGCTCAACAACATCCCGGCGACCGTTTCCATGCTGCGCGCCGTCGGCGGCACGCTCATCGATATTCTCGGTCAGCATGAAAGCTACAAATTGCTTTCACCGGAAGTGCACGGCACGTATATCGACAGCTTTGCGGGCGCATACGGTCTGCTTGCGGAGTACCGCGCAGCGTATACGGCGCTGCGCCGCATCAAAGGCGAGCTCGATGCGCTCGAATCCGACGAGGGGCAGAAGTCTCGCCGCATGGATATTTTGCGCTATCAGATCGAAGAATTAGAAGCTGCACAGCTGCGCGTCGGCGAACAGGCAGAGCTGACCGAGCGCCGCGATGAGATCCGCAACAGTGAGCGTATCGTGCGCGGTGTGGGCGAAGCTGTCACGCTTTTGCAGGGTGATGAGGACAATGGCGGCGCCATCACGGCCGTATCCGTTGCGGCAGAGTCGCTCGAGCAGGCGGCGCGCTATGCACCGTCGCTTTCAAACGTCGCCGAGCATGTCCGCGACGCCGAATACGCACTGACAGATGCCGCGGCGGAAATCTCTGATTACCTCGATAACGCCATGTTCGACGCAAACGAGCTCGATGAGATTGAAAATCGTCTGGAAATTATCTACCGCTTGAGCCTCAAATACGGCGAAACGGAGGAAGAAATGCTTTCGTTCCTCGACCGTGCCCGTGCGGAGCTTTCGGACATCGAGTTTTCCGATGAAAAAAAAGAACTGCTTTTGCAGCAGTATGAGCAGAAGAAAAAAGAAGCGGTGACGCTTGCAAAGCAGCTATCCGCGAAGCGCCGCGCCGCGTGTGAGAGCTTTTCCCGCCGTGTGCGGCAGGAGCTTTCAGAGCTCAACATGCCCGGCGTCGTCTTCACCGTGGAGCAGGAGCGCACACCGTTGACAGCCTTCGGCTGCGACCGCATCCAGTTCCTCGTCTCCGCAAACGCAGGTGAGGATCCGAAGCCTATGTCGAAAATTGCGTCCGGCGGCGAGCTTTCGCGTATTATGCTCGCCATCAATACCGTGCTGTCTGAAGATTCCGGCGCGGCCGAAACGCAGATTTTCGATGAGATCGACACCGGCATCAGCGGCGAAGCGGCGAATAAGGTCGGCATCAAGCTGCGCTGCGTCTCCAAAAACGCGCAGGTCATCTGCGTCACGCACCTGGCGCAGATCGCCGCCATGGCGGATAACCACCTGTTTATCGTCAAAAAGCAGGAGAACAACAAAACGTACACGGCGGTGCACACGCTGACGAAAGACGCGCGCGTCCGCGAGATTGCCCGCATTATCGGCGGCGATGACATCACGCCGTTAAAACTCAAAATGGCCGAGGAGATGCTCGGTCAGCCGCATGAATCATGAATGTTAACCCTGTAAAGATAAACAGCCTCACAATTAAAACATGTAAAGCTATATCACTTGTCGGTACACTTGCGACAATTTGCATTCTGCTTTTGTTTTCGCCGATTCTGTTCGGACAGTACGTATTTGCTGTAAAGCAAATCGACTGTACAGGCTATCCCGTAAATTCGCTTGCATATTACGCATATATGCCGGCCGAAGATTATTTCCCGGGTGACTGTGCGGCGATTCAAACCGAACGCGGTCTATTGCTGCTGACGCTGGCCGAAAACGACCCTGAAGCCCGCGTTTGGCATACGGCGGGGGACTTTAAAGTCTATGCCGAGGTGCCGTATGAATATTTAGAGGGCAAAGTGAGCGCATTCTGCCTGCCGCATATGGGCTTCGTCGCGGATGATTGGCCCGTTCTGTTGCCTATATTTGCAGGGGGCGCGGCGCTTTTCTATACATTCTCGCGCGTTCTGCCGAAAAAACTATATCAGCCAAAGTACGGCAGAGAGCCGGGGGAGGAGGCCGAAAATGGAGCTGACACCTGAATATATAAAGGCTGTTCGCTTTACAGTTAAGCGCGGCAACACCTACGATGCCGCCGAGGTGGATGCGTTCTTAGATGAGCTTTTAGAAGCTGTTACCGCACGGCAAAACACTCCGGATGCCGATACCCTTGCGGCGGTGTGTACCATACGCGCCGAGATGACGGAACAGATTACCCGCGCAGTACTCGAAGCCGAAAAGCGCATTGCGCCCCTGCTTTCGGACGAAAATGCGGTTTAGCCGCCGATTTTTTCGGATTTTACGCTGTTTTTGTGCACAAGTATTTGACAAGAGAGCGGGATATGTTATAATATGATCGAAATAGTGTTATGCCCTTTCAAATATGTCCGTAGGAGAACGCAATGAACATCGCACATCTGAAATATGCGGTGGAAGTAGAGAAGACCGCATCCATCACTAAGGCTGCCGAAAACCTTTTTATGGGGCAGCCGAACCTCAGCCGCGGGATTAAGGAGCTTGAGGAGACGCTCGGCGTCAAGATCTTTAAGCGCACCTCAAAGGGTATTGTGCCCACACCGCAGGGAGAGGAGTTTCTCGGCTACGCCAAGAGTATTCTGGCACAGATCGAAGAAATGGAGTCGCTTTATAAGCCCGAAAAGAATAATAAGCTGAAGTTCAGCATCTCGGTGCCGCGCGCCAGCTATATTGCGGATGCGTTTTCCAAGTTTGTCCGTGAGGCGGATATGTCAAAGGAAATCGAGTTTAGTTTCAAAGAAACGAACGCCATGCGTGCCATTCGCAACGTGGTACAGGAAAACTACGGCCTTGCCATCGTGCGGTATCAGACGATCTTTGAGAGCTTTTTTACGAACATGCTGCGCGATAAGGGCATGAAGTCGGAGAACATCTGGGAATTCGAGTATCAGCTTCTCATCTCCAAAAACGACCCGCTCTCGCAAAAGGATGTTGTGGATATCGAAGACCTTTCCGGCTATATCGAAATTTGCCACGGCGATCCGTTCGTGCCGTCGCTGCCGATGTCCGACATCAAAAAGGCAGAGATGGACGAAAACGTCACCAAACGCGTGTATGTTTACAGCCGCGGCAGTCAGCTCGACCTTTTGGCGACGGTGCCGCACACATATATGTGGGTCTCGCCGACGGATGTGGAACAGCTTGAACGCTATGAGCTTGTGTTAAAACCATGCCGCGGCAATAAACACCGCGTGTACAGAGATATTTTGACGTCCAAGAAGGAATATAAATATACGGCGGTCGATAAACAGTTCATCGAGAAGTTGTATGAGGAGCGCGATTTATTGAGCGCAAAGTTCGGCACGCCGCATGCGGAGTAGAAATCCGCCGAAGTTTGTATTTGATTTAGTTTGTCTGTTTTTTAACGTGTCGTTGGGGCTTTTTTGCTTTTATATCGATGAAATTATATCGATATTTGAAAATGGGTATTCCATTTGGTCGTTTCTTGTGTTAAAGTATTAGATGTTTGGTTTATTTTGATTTTCTGTTTGGATGGGGGTTGGCTGCGTCATGGTGAATCGCAGCATTTCAAAACAAACGCTGCTCAGGTTACCGCTTTACCTGAATTATATGAAGCAGCTCGGCGAAAACACGCCGGAACACATTTCCGCCACGACCATCGCAGAGGCGCTGCGCCTCAACCATGTCGTTGTGCGCAAAGACCTTGCAGCGGTCAGTTCGGCCGGCAAGCCGAAGGTTGGTTACAACACAGAGGCGCTCATCGCAGAGCTTGAGGAATTCTTAGGCTACAATGATGTTGATGACGCCATCATCGTCGGCGCGGGCAAGCTCGGCAAGGCGCTTTTGACGTATGGCGGCTTTAAAGACTGCGGCATGAACATTGTGGCCGCGTTCGATATCGATGAAGAGGTATGTGAGGAAGATTACAGCGGCAAACGCATTCTGACAATGGATAAGCTGATGGATCTGTGTGAGCGCATGCGCGTGCGTATCGGCATCATCGCGGTCCCGGCAGAAAATGCGCAGGCCATCTGCAACTTGCTCATTGAAAGCGGAATTTTGGCTATCTGGAATTTCGCGCCTGTGCATCTCGATGTGCCGGAGGGCATATTGGTACATAACGAAAACCTTGCCGCGTCGCTTGCGCTCTTATCTAAGCAGCTCAAGGAGAAATTTGACGCCAATACCTAAGTTAGCTTGGCAGAAAAGGAAGATTCCTTTTCTATGCCATTATATAAACAAATAAGTAAAAACCAAAAACTAAGAAACGGAGTTTGATTAGAATGAAAGTTATCATCTGCATCGGCAGCTCATGTCATCTGAAAGGTTCCCGCCAGGTCGTGGAAAAGCTTCAGGCGCTCGTAAAAGAAAACCACCTCGAAGATAAGGTAGAACTCGGTGGCACTTTCTGCATGGGTGACTGCGTAAACGGCGTCAACGTTACCGTAGACGGCGAGAAGCATTCCGTATCTCCCGACACCACCGAGGAATTCTTCCAGAAAGAGATTCTCGCAAAGGTTCAGTAAGCATAAGAAACAAAAATTTAGCCGGTGCAAGAGCTTTTTTGCATCGGCTCTCCGTGCGTAAGCTGCTGTGTGCGGCAAAACGCAGCAGAAAATAGGAAGTAAGGGTGATTAAGTTGTTGACAGCCGGAATGAAAGGCAAAGCCGAGACCGTTGTTACAGAGAAGAACACAGCCAAAGCCATGGGAAGCGGCACGCTGGACGTTTTTGCAACGCCCGCTATGGTCGCGCTGATGGAAGAGGCGGCTTGGAAGTGCGTTGCGCCGGAATTAGAGCCGGGCATGGGCACTGTGGGCACGCTGATGAATGTGCAGCACACGTCCGCAACGCCGCTTAGCATGCATGTTACGGCAGAGTGCGAACTTACCGAAGTGGACAACCGCCGTTTGGTGTTCACGGTTAAGGCGTTTGACGAGGTCGGCCCCATCGGCAGCGGCATCCATGAAAGATTCATCGTCAAGGATGAAAAGTTCGTAGCGAAAGCGAACGCTAAAAGAGGATAAGTTAAAGAGAGGATAATAGGGTATGCCAGACTACCTGAAGCTCAAAAAGTCTAACTGTCAGAACTGTTATAAGTGCATCCGTCATTGCCCTGTCAAGTCCATTCGTTTTCAGTCCAGTCAGGCGCATATCGTAAAAGACGAGTGCATTCTCTGCGGTCAGTGCTTTGTCGTATGTCCGCAGAACGCAAAAGAAATCCGAAATGACGTACCGATTGCGGAGATGTTCGTCAAGGGTGAATGTCCCGTGGCAGTCAGCCTTGCGCCATCCTTTGTAGCAAATTACCCGGGCGCTACCATCGAAACGATGCGTGCGGCGCTCAAAAAGCTTGGCTTTGACCGGGTAGAGGAGACCGCCGTAGGTGCGTCCGTCGTCAAGACCGAATACGAAAAAATTATTAAAGAGCGTCGGCAGAGCGTCATCATTTCCACATGCTGCCACTCTGTCAATACGCTTGTGCAGAAGTATTACCCGGAGGCTCTGCCGTACCTTGCACATGTTTTGTCGCCGATGCAGGCGCACTGTAAGATGCTGAAGGAGGAAGACCCGGAACTGAAGACCGTTTTCATCGGGCCGTGCATCTCTAAAAAGGCAGAGGCCGACGAAAGCCCGTATGTGGACTGTGTGCTCACGTTCGAGGAGCTTTCCGCTTGGTTTGAAAAAGAGGGCATCACCGTGGAAGCAGGCGAGGATCACACGGAAGAAAGCCGTGCGCGCCTGTTCCCGACGACCGGAGGCATTCTGCGCACCATGGCGTGCGATGACCCCGAGTATACATACATGGCGATCGACGGCGTGGAAAACTGCATCAACGCGCTTGAAGACATCAAGAGCGGCAAAATGGAGAACTGCTTTGTCGAGATGAGCGCCTGCTTCGGCAGCTGCATCAACGGCCCGGCTATGGATCAGGGTCAGCGTCAGCCTGTGCAGGATTTTATCGCGGTCAATAAATATGCCGGCAAAAAGGACTTTGTGGTGCCGCAACCGGCTTCCGAAGAGCTCAAGCACGATTTTGATTATATCAGCCTGTATCACCTCATGCCGGGCAACATCGAGATTGAGGCTATCCTCAAAAAGATGGGCAAGACTCGCCCGGAGCAGGAATTGAACTGCGGTGCCTGCGGCTATAATACCTGCCGCGAAAAGGCCATCGCCGTTTATCAGGGCAAGGCGGAGATTTCCATGTGCCTGCCGTATCTGCTCGGCAAAGCGCAGTCGTTCTCCGATACCATCATCAACAACACGCCGAACGGCATTTTGGTGCTGAACGAATCGCTGGAAATCCAGCAGATCAACGCTGCCGCGCGTAAGATCGTGAACGTGAAGCATACATCCGAGGTGCTCGGCAAGCAGGTCATCCGCATTCTGGACCCGCGCGTCTTCATCGACGTCATGCAGTCCGGCCGCGGCGTGCGCGACGAGCGTGTGTATCTTGCGGAATACGGCAAGTATGTTGACCAGACCGTGCTCTACGACCGCAACTATCACATTATCATGTGCATCATGCGTGATGTGACGGATGAAATGAACGAACACCTGAAAAAAGAAAAAATGGGGCAGCAGACGATTGAAGTCACCAACCGTGTGATCGAAAAGCAGATGCGCGTCGTACAGGAGATCGCATCGCTGCTCGGCGAGACCACGGCAGAAACGAAAATCGCGCTCACCAAGTTAAAGGAATCGCTGCAAGATGAATAATCTCTGTACTGATATTGGCTGGATGAGCCTCAACAAAAAAGGTGAACAGCTTTGCGGCGATCACGTTGACATCGTTCCGCAGGGAGAAAATTCCACGGTGGTCGTGCTGGCAGACGGCATGGGCAGCGGTGTTAAGGCAAATATTCTTTCCACGCTGACCGCAAAGATCATCTCTACCATGATGGCGGAGGGGCTGCATGTCGAAGACTGCGTGGAGACCATTGCGTCTACACTGCCCATCTGCGCGGTGCGCGGCGTGGCGTATTCCACGTTCACCATCATCCGAATCATAGAAAATGAAGAAGCGGAGATCATTCAGTATGATAACCCGTTCGTGGTTCTGCTGCGCAACGGCAAAAACTGGGAATACCCGCGCGAAGCCGTCGAGATTGGCGGCAAAACGATCTATAAGACCCGCATCCCGATTCAGAAGGATGACACGTTCATCGCGTTCAGCGACGGCGCCATTCATGCCGGCATCGGCATGTCGCTGAATTTCGGCTGGGAGCGCAAGGACATCATCGACTATATGGAGATGATGTACGACGAAAGCTTCACGGCAAAAACACTCAATGCGCTGCTGCTCGATGAGTGCAACAAGCTCTACGGCGGCCAGCCGGGCGACGATACCACTGCGGTCTGCGTCAAAGTGCGCGAGCGCTGCTGCGTAAACCTGATGATCGGACCGCCGTCTAAACCTGAAGACCTCGCGAAAATGCACGAGGCGTTCTTCTCGGCGCCCGGCAAGCGGATTGTCTGCGGCGGTACCACGTCTACGCTTGCGGCGGAATACCTCAAAAAGCCCATCATCGCACAGCTCGATTACCTCGATTCCGATATTCCGCCCACGGCGAAGGTCGAAGGACTCGACCTTGTCACCGAAGGCGTCATCACCATGAGCAAGGTTGTCGAGTACGCGAAGGATTACCTTGAGGAAAACCGCAAGTACAGCCAGTGGGGCTATAAGCGCGACGGCGCGTCCATGATCGCCCGCATGCTGTTTGAAGAAGCGACCGATATCAATTTCTTTGTCGGACGTGCGGTAAACCCGGCGCACCAGAACCCAAATCTGCCCATTAACTTCAACATCAAGATGCAGTTGGTCGAAAATCTCTGCACCTCGCTCGAGAAGATGGGCAAAAAAGTTAAGGTATCCTACTTCTAAACGCAGAATAGCTTCTGTGTATAGAGTGTCTCGGCACTCTAAGGAAGATTTGAAAAATATAGAAAAGGAAATCTCTGTCCAAAGCAAGAAAGGTTTGATGTGAAGAATGAGAAAGTTTGATACGAAGATCCAGTATTTGAAGTATAAGGTTCTGCGCGAGGTCGCACGTTACGGTTTTGAGGATAACCTCGACGCCGCATACTATGAGATTCCGAAGCTGATCGTCAAAGAAAAACCGACGATGCGCTGCTGCATCTACAAAGAGCGCGCCATCGTTGAGGAGCGCATCAAGCTCGCTATGGGCGGCGACAAGAAAAACCCGAACGTCATCGAAGTCATCGAGATTGCCTGCGACGAATGCCCGGTCAGCGGCCATGTCGTCACAGAGTCCTGCCGCGGTTGTCTTGCACACCGCTGCGAGGACGTATGCCGCCGCGGCGCCATCACGTTTGATGAGCAGCAGAAGGCGCACATCGATAAGTCGAAATGCGTAGAGTGCGGCCAGTGCGCAAAGGTATGCCCGTACAGCGCCATTATCAACCAGAAGCGTCCGTGCGAAAAGGCCTGCAAAATTAAGGCCATCAGCATGAGCAGCGAGGAGCATCGCGCAGCGCATATTGATAACGAAAAGTGCATCTCTTGCGGCGCCTGTGTCTACCAGTGCCCGTTCGGCGCAATCGTCGATAAGTCCTTCATTCTCGATGCTGTCAACCTTATCAAGGGCAGCCACGAGAATCAGGACTACAAGGTTTACGCGGTCGTAGCACCGTCTATCTCCAGCCAGTTCAGCTATGCAAAGCTCGGCCAGGTCATCACCGGCATCCAGCGCCTCGGCTTCTATCATGTCATCGAAGCGGCGCTCGGCGCAGATATGATTGCGTATAAGGAAGCGGCAGAGCTTGCGGAAAAGGGCTTCCTCACAAGCTCCTGCTGCCCGGCATTCGTTTCCTACATCAAGAAGAACTTCCCGACCATGGTTGATAAAATCTCGCACAACCTGTCCCCGGCAGCTGAGATCGGCCGCTACATCAAGGAGACCACTCCGGGCGCAAAGGTCGTTTTCATCGGGCCGTGCACCGCGAAGAAGATGGAGTTCAAGGAAGGCGAGCCGGCAAGCCAGTACATTGACTGCACGCTGACGTTTGAGGAGCTGCAGGCACTGTTTGACAGCCGCAACATCGACCTCACCACGCTCGAAGAAGGCGTGCTCGACAACGCCTCCTACTACGGCCGCATCTTTGCGCGCAGCGGCGGTCTGTCCGACGCGGTTGTGGAAGCGCTCAAGGAGCAGAACAACGAAGACTTCAAGCTCAACGCCATCGCATGCGACGGCATCGAAGCCTGCAAGGCGGCTTTGCTGCGTGCCTCCAAGAATGTTCTGCCGAACAACTTCATTGAGGGCATGGCGTGCACCGGCGGCTGCATCGGCGGCGCAGGCTGTCTGACCCACGGCGAAAAGAACAAGGCAGATGTCGATAAGTACGGCAAGCAGGCGATGGAGAAGACAATCCTCGACGCCATCTCCGTGACCGATGTCGGACCGGAAGCCGAATAATTAACCGAAATGAGATCCGGTCTGCTTTGCTTGCAGGCCGGATTTTGTTCTATTTTGAAAAAACGAGAGGAGTTTTACCATGAAAGCAACGTATTTTATGGGCCATGAGACGTTTGAGGTGCGCGAGTGCCCCATCCCGAAGGCAAAGCCCGGCACAGTCGTTGTCAAGAACTACGCCTGCGGCGTGTGCGGCACGGATGTGCACATTTACCACGGCGAAAAGGGCAGCGCAGCGGTCAACCCGCCGGTCGTGCTCGGCCATGAGTATTCCGGCGTCGTCACAGAAGTGGGCGAGGGTGTCAAGGGCCTCAAGATTGGCGACCACGTCACCATCGACCCGAACATCTACTGCGGCGAGTGCGAATACTGCCGCAACGGCAAAAAGCAGATGTGCCGCCACATGGAGGCTGTCGGCGTCACGATGAACGGCGGCTTTGAAGAATACAGCATCGTGCCCGCCGCACAGGCTTTGCTGCTGGATCCGAATGTACCGTTAGAATACGGCGCGATGAGCGAACCGCTTGCTTGCTGCCTGCACGGCATCGACCGCGCGGAGATCAAGGTGGGCAACATCGTATGCGTGGTCGGCGGCGGTGCCATCGGCCTGCTGCTCGTGCAGCTTGCGCGTCTTGCCGGTGCGGCTAAGGTCGTTTTGAGCGAGCCGAACGAAGCGCGCCGCAAGGTTGCAAAGGAGCTCGGCGCGGATCTGTGCATTAACCCGCTCGAAGACGGCTATTACGAAAAATTCCTCGCGTTCGTCGGCGGCGACGGCGCAGACGTCATCATTGAGTGCGCGGGCAACCACGCCGCTGTGGAAAGCGCCTTCAAGTTTGCAAGACGCGGCGCGACGATCCTGCTCTTCAGCGTGCCGAAGGTGGAAGCGACCTACGAAGTGCCGCTTTTCGACGTCTACCAGAAAGAGCTCACCATCAAGGGCACGTTCGTCAACCCGGATACGCACCTGCGCGCCGTAGAGCTCATCAACTCCGGCCGCATTCAGATCGCGCCGATCATCACGCACACGTTCACGCTCGATGAGCTGCCGGAAGCCATTGCCATGCAGATGAGCGCCGAGGCCATCAAGGTCATCGTAAAAGCGTAAACCGCGCGCGGTGCTGAACTTTTAACAAAACATTCTGCAAAGACGTGCCGTTTTCCGTGCAGATGCAGATTTTTTCGGTTTGCCGTGAGTTTTCATTGTACTTTTTAAAAAATTGCGGTATAATAATACAAATCGGCTTAAAGCGCTGCTTTTGGCCGTGTGTGGTAAAAAATAAGGCGTATGAGGACACACCTCACTCCCGGAGAAAGGAATGCTTTCGGTTCAGAAAGCGGTGGCTGAATTATGGCACAGAATCTCTCTAACGATCATATTAACCTGACCATGCTGACGGATTTCTATGAGATCACTATGGCAAACGGCTATTTTACCAATGGTTTTAAGGATACCATCGGCTACTTTGATATGTTTTTCCGCAAAGTGCCGGACGGCGGCGGGTTTGCCATTATGGCAGGCGTGGAGCAGCTCGTCAATTACTTGAGTGAGCTTTCTTTCACGCAGGAGGATATCGATTACCTGCGCTCCAAGCACATTTTTCGCGAAGAGTTTCTCGATTATCTGAAGAACTTCAAGTTTACCTGCGATGTTTGGGCTGTGCCGGAGGGCACGCCGATCTTCCCGGGTGAGCCGATCGTCACCGTGCGCGGCCCGGTCATTCAGGCACAGTTTGTGGAGACCATGGTTTTGCTGTCCATCAACCACCAGAGCCTCATCGCAACGAAGACAAACCGCATTGTGCGCGCTGCGGACGGCAGATCGGTTATGGAGTTCGGCTCCCGCCGTGCACAGGGCTTTGACGGCGCCATTTATGGCGCGCGTGCCGCATATATCGGCGGCTGCGTCGGCACTGCCTGCACCATCAGCGACCGCCGTTTCGGCGTTCCGGCGCTCGGCACCATGGCGCACAGCTGGGTACAGCTTTTTGACAGCGAATACGAAGCATTTAAGGCGTATGCCGAGGAATATCCGCACAACTGCACGCTGCTCGTCGATACATACAACGTATTGAAATCCGGTGTGCCGAACGCCATCCGCGTCTTTAACGAAGTACTCGTGCCGCAGGGTTTCCGCCCGGCCGGCATCCGCATCGACAGCGGCGACATCACGTATCTTTCCAGAAAAGCGAGAAAGATGCTCGACGACGCCGGCTTTGAAGACTGCAAGATCTGCGCATCCAATTCCCTTGATGAGTACATCATCCGCGATATGCTCATGCAGGGTGCAAAGGTTGATTCCTTCGGCGTAGGCGAGCGTCTCATCACGTCCTCCAGCGAGCCGGTGTTCGGCGGCGTTTATAAGCTGGCGGCCGTTGAAAAACCGGACGGCACCATCGTTCCGAAGATCAAGATCAGCGAAAACGTAGCAAAAATCACCACACCGTGCTTCAAGGAGGTTTGGCGTATTTTCGACCGTGAGACCGACAAGGCCATTGCGGATGTCATCACGCTGAACGACGAGGTCATCGACGACGAGAAGCCGTATACGATCTTCGACCCGAACCACACGTGGAAGCGCAAGACTGTGGAGAATTTCCGCGCCGTGCGCCTGCGCACCCAGCTGTTTAAAAACGGCGAGTGCCTGTATCAGCCGCGTGCCTTAAGCGCTATCCGCGCGCATTGCCTCGCGCAGGTCGATACGCTGTGGGAAGAAGTAACGCGATTTGAAAACCCGCACAGCTACTATGTGGACCTTTCCCAGAAGCTGTGGGACGAGAAAAATCGCTTGCTTTCCGAAAACCAATATTAAAATCCAATCATTTCACAAATTTTGCGAGTAAGCCGGACAGCTGCGGGTGTACGCCGAAAGGCCGCATCTGAGGAAAGTCCGAGCTCCACAGGGCGAGAATAACGGCTAACGGCCGCCGGGGGCGACCCCAGGGAAAGTGCAACAGAGATATACCGCCTGCATTGCAGGTAAGGGTGGAAAGGTGCGGTAAGAGCGCACCGGCGCGCAGGAGACTGCGCGGCCATGTAAACCCTATTCGGAGCAACATCGTGGAGAAACATATACGTCGGCCCGGCGGTTTCGAGGAGATGGCTTGAGCTGCACGGCAACGTGCAGACGAGAAAGATGGTTGTCCAAGACAGAACTCGGCTTATAGGTTTAGTCGCAATCTTGAATAAAGGGGGACAGAGAGTGCAAGCTTTCTGTCCTTTTTGTTTATTGCATATAAAAATGCCTCCCCGCTTTGGTTAAAACGATATTGACAAAATTCGCGCTTTTATGTTATTCTTTTTGTAACAAAAGCGGTTTCCCGTAAGCGCGCATATACTTTTACCATCGGGAGAACGGTTGCGGTCGTTCTCTTTTTACGTATTCGCGTGCTTTATTGAGTTACTGTACTGATTTAAAAGGAGGCGGACGATATGAAACGCAAATGTGTGGTCATTTTGGCAATCTTGGTGCTGATGCAGGTGCTGTGCGGCGTTCAAAGCGCGCCGAAAGCACAAACAGCAGGGGAGAAAAAGCCGACGATCTTAGTGGAAAGCAAAAATTTCTTCAAGAATAATCCAATCACGGAGATTTACGAATACCTCTACGGCGAGTGCCCGGTGGAGTTTGTCGCGCTACCGAGCAATGGAGCCGAGCGCGAAGCAAAGATAGAAGAAATTCGTGCCGAGATCGAAGCCGGCGGCGGGCCCGACGCGTTTATTTTGGCGGCGCACGCCCCGAACTCGACTTGTACGTCCGCGCTTTTCCCAGATGTGGAGCAGAGTATGACAGACGGCGCATTTCTGCCGCTTGATACCTACATCAAAAGCAGCCTCTATCTTGACCCGAGCGCACAGGTGCAGCCGGTGTTTAATGCCGGCAAGGTAAACGGTGAGCAGGTCGTGCTGCCGCTTTTGTACCGCGTGAACACCTATCTGCTCGATAAAGCGCAGATGCAGGACCCGAACGCGCAGTATACGTCTTTTGACGCGCTGAAAACCTGCAAGGACGATACTGTTTTGAGTGTTTTGCAGGCACATCAGGCGAGCTGGTACGGCGCACAGTTTGCGGATATTGAAACCGCATCGGAATTTTCCGTGCCCACTGCCGAAAATGAAGTTGCAGGCGCCGAAATTTCACTTACCGGCGGCGCATGGTACGAAGATGGCTTTACCTATTACGCACAGAACGAAAACGACACCTGCGCGCTGACCGTCCCAAACGATGCGGGCGGTGTGACGGCGTTCGTCACGGCCTATGCGGCGGTGAATCCGAATACGAAGTGCGCCGAGGAAGTCTTTAAATACCTCGAACTCTTTTACAGCGATGCCGTGCAGAGCGACAACGGCCTGCGTGATAAAGAAACGGGAATCACCTACGGCGCGCTCGCAAGAAGCAATATGTTTGCGCTGCTGAGTGCAGATGTCAGCACCGTAACGGGCGAATACGCCTACGAAAACGCAGAGCTGCGCAATGAGATTAACAGCCGTATCAACGCGGTGCGCTTTTACGGCGAAAAGGACCGCAAATTGCTCAAACACGCGCCTTTGGGCTGATTTTCCGGAGAATTTCAGGAAAATAGAATTTTCCTCTTGCAAAACCGAAAAAACTGTGGTAGGATAGTCAAAATAAATTTGAAAGAAAGGGGTATGACAATGTTCCGTTTTGTCCGCGTTATGATGAATATGCAGTCCGCAAATGCCATGGGTAACGGTACTTGCTGCGGGCCTACATTGTCATGCGCTTTTTGAAAGTTAGAAAGAACCTAACCGCATAAATCGCAATGAACAGTGCAGGCTAAATGAACGGTCTGCACTGTTTTATTTTCAGGAGAAATCAGGAGGAAACACAATGGAACACAAGGGGACTGTCACACTCGAAACGCCAAGACTCATTTTGCGCCGCTTAACGCTTGCGGATGCAGAGCCAATGTACCGCAACTGGGCGTCCGACCCTGGGGTCACAAAGTTCCTCACATGGCCCACGCACAGCAGCGTAGAGGTAACAAAGCAGATCCTCGCGCTGTGGGCATCGCACTATGAGGAGCTCAACTATTACCAGTGGGGCATTGTTGTAAAGGATGAAAACGCGCTTATCGGCACCATCGCTGCGGTAAAAACGGATGATGAGATCAAAGCGGCAGAGATCGGCTACTGCATCGGCCAAAACTGGTGGCACAAGGGCTATACGAGCGAAGCACTCGGTGCCGTGATTAATTTCCTGTTTGACGAGGTCGGCCTCAACCGCATTGCGGCGCGCCATGATGTGAACAACCCGCACTCTGGCGGCGTGATGGAAAAGTGCGGCATGCAGTTTGAGGGCATCACGCGCGAGGGTGCAAAGAACAATGGGGGACTGTGCGACATCGCAAATTATGCGATTTTGAAGAAAGATCGCGCATAAATCGCGTTTTCGGGGAGAAAATTCAAAATTTTCCTTGCTAAACCGATAGCGTTTGTAGTATGATAATAAAAGTGATTATTTGCGGAGAAATGCCGCATGCCAAAGCGTAGGTTTTGCGTGTGCAGTTTAAGTGCCGCACGGAAAGGAATGTGGTCATCATGAAAAGAACAGAAATCGCGGCCCTCTACGGATCGCCGGAGACCTTTGGCGATACGCAGGTCACGGTCTGTGGCTGGGCGAGATCGATCCGCGACTCCAAAGCGCTCGGATTTATCGATCTGAATGACGGCAGCTGCTTTAAGGGCGTACAGATTGTCTTTACGGCGGAAAAACTCGAAAATTACAAGGAGATCGCTTCCCAGAATGTCGGCGCTGCGCTGCGTGTCACCGGTACGTTGCTGCTCACGCCGGAAGCGAAGCAGCCTTTTGAAATTCAGGCAGAGGAGATTACCGTTGAGGGTGCGTCCTCGCCGGAATACCCGCTTCAGAAGAAGCGCCACACGGTGGAATATCTGCGTACGGTCGCGCACCTGCGCCCGAGAACGAACCTCTTCAACGCGGCGTTCCGCGTGCGTTCCGCTGCGGCGTTCGCCATCCATAAGTTCTTCAACGAGAACGGCTTCACCTACGTGCATACGCCGATTGTCACGGGCAGTGACTGCGAGGGCGCGGGCGAGATGTTCCAGCTGACAACGCTCGACCTCGACAATGTTCCGAAAAACGAGGACGGCACGGTCGATTACAGCAAGGATTTCTTCGGCAAGCAGACATCCCTCACCGTTTCCGGCCAGCTTGAGGCGGAGTGCATGGCCATGGCGTTCGGTAAGGTCTATACGTTCGGTCCCACGTTCCGTGCAGAGCGCTCCTACACGCAGCGTCACGCGGCAGAGTTCTGGATGGTCGAGCCGGAGATTGCGTTTGCCGATCTCAACGACGACATGGATCTCATGGAGGCCATGATCAAGTACATCATCAAAGACGTTATGGCGCGCTGCCCGCAGGACATCGACTTCTTCAACCAGTTTGTCGATAAGGGTCTCAAAGAGCGTCTGGAGCACGTGGCAAATTCCGATTTCGTCCGTATCTCCTATACGGATGCCGTAAAGCTCCTCGAGAAGAACAACGACAACTTTGAATATAAGGTCTCCTGGGGCTGCGACCTCCAGACCGAGCACGAGCGCTACCTCACTGAAAAAGAGTTCGGCAAGCCGGTGTTCGTCACCGATTACCCGAAGGAGATCAAGGCGTTCTACATGCGCCTCAACGATGATGACAAGACCGTTGCGGCGACCGATCTGCTCGTGCCGGGCATCGGCGAGCTGTGCGGCGCAAGCCAGAGAGAAGAGCGCTACGACGTGCTTCTGAACCGCATTCGCGAGCTCGGCCTTAACGAGGAGGATTACTGGTGGTACCTCGACCTTCGCCGTTTCGGCGGCAACAAGCATGCGGGCTTCGGTCTCGGCTTCGAGCGCATGGTCATGTACCTTACGGGCATCTCCAATATCCGCGACGTACTGCCGTTCCCGCGCACAACAGGCTCTGCGGAGTTCTAAATTTCATAAAAGCAAGTCTTTTGCCGGTGCAGTTCGCTGTGCCGGTTTTTGCTTTGTTATACGCTTGTCAGAATGAACGGAAAAGCAGGAAAACACGTCGTACAATCGTGCAAAACGAGGAAAATGCAAGATTTATAAATAAGGCTTGCATTTTTAGCTTGTTTGTATTACAATAAGAATTGTTTCAGGCGCTATTGGAGCGTAAAAATGAATTGAATGCTTATTTTTCAATTCAAAATCTTATTTATGGAGATGTTTTCGTGGCGTACGCAAACTTGAGCAAAGCAGAATTACAGAAGGTTTTCGATGAGCTTTCCGCAGAATATAAGGGCTATCAGGCCAAAAATCTTTCGCTGAACATGGCGCGCGGCAAGCCCAGCGCAAAACAACTGGAGCTCGCCCTCGGCGTTTTGGAAGCACTGAAAGCGAGAAGCGAATTTGCGAATTCCAACGGTGATGACTGCCGTAACTACGGTCTTTGGGACGGTCTACCGGAGATGAAACGCATTTTCGCCGATATGGTCGGCGTACCGGCTTCGCAAGTCATTCTCGGCAACAACTCAAGCTTGATGATGATGTTTGAGGTTATTTCCCGCGGCTTCTCGCACGGTTACAACGGCTGCACGCCGTGGTGCAAGCTGGATAAGAAAAAATTTCTCTGTCCGGTGCCGGGCTACGACCGCCATTTTGCCGTAACGGAGTATTACGGCTTCGAGCTCATTAACATCCCGATGTATGCTACCGGCCCGGATATGGATCTCATCGAAAAGCTCGTCAAGGACGATGACTCCATTAAGGGCATTTGGTGTGTGCCAAAGTATTCGAACCCCACGGGTGTCACGTATTCTGATGAGACCGTCCGCCGTTTCGCCGCATTAAAACCGGCTGCAAAGGACTTCAAAATCATGTGGGATAACGCCTATTGTGTGCATGACCTCACCGATACGCCGGATACGCTGCTCAATATCTACGATCTCTGCGTTGAAAACGGAACGGAAGATCAGATCTTCATTTTTGCCTCTACGTCCAAGATCTCGTTCCCGGGCGCCGGTGTGGCCGGCCTCGCCACGAGCGATAACAATATCCGCGATTTCAAGGAGCACACGCTCACGTCCACCATCGGCCCGGATAAGCTGAATCAGTTGCGCCATGTGTTGTTCCTGCACGACATCAACGGTGTGCGCGCCCTCATGAAGGGCCACCGCGCCATTTTGGAGCCGAAGTTCCGCCTGTGTGAGCTGATGTTGGAGGAAAATGTCGGCGACCTCGGCATCGCCGAGTGGAATAAGCCGAACGGCGGCTATTTCATCAGCGTCGATGTGCTTGACGGCTGCGCAAAGCGCGTCGTGCAGCTGTGTAAAGAAGCGGGCGTCATCCTGACCGATGCCGGTGCGACGTTCCCGTACGGCAAAGACCCGCACGACAGTAACATTCGTCTTGCGCCGTCGTTCCCGCCGCTTGAAGAGCTCGAACAAGCCATGGAAGTTTTCTGTTGCTCCATCAAGCTCGCCGCTGCAGAAAAGCTGCTGAACGTGTAAAATTTTCATACAAAATACAGAGCAAGAGAGGGATAGACCGTCCTTCTCTTGCTTTTTTGCATAAAAGCGAACATCTTTTCAAAATCGCCTTGACACCGAACATAAGTTTCGCTATACTGAAAAATACGGGAGAATCGTTTTAATTCAGAGGAGAACGATATGGAAAAGAAAAACAACAGAAAAATTCTCGAATATTTCACTTGCGAAAATAAAGAGCACTGGCTCCGTGAGATTCAAAAGAGCGATTGGGGAGCGGGGCAGTACCTTTACAGCTTGCTGAAAGAAAATAAGCTGAAAGCACTTGTCGGCGCAACAACACTGGTTTTGATGCTGGCAGACGGCAACAAGCTCGTCTCGTTCTGTACGCTTGCGCCGCTTGACGACGTGCAGCCGACATCATACACGCCGTGGGTCGGGTTTGTGTATACATTCCCGGAGTACCGCGGGCAGCACTGTGCCGGTCAGCTTTTGGACTGCGCAGAAAGCATCGCGGCCATCATGGAACGGAAGTACACATACATTTCTACCAATCACATCGGGCTGTATGAAAAATACGGCTATACATTTTTAGAGACCGCACAAGACATTTCCGGCGGCGAGACCCGCATTTACCGCAAGGCGCTTTTAGACGGCGGGCCGGAAACGGAGCGCCGCCTAAAAAACGGAGCCCGGTATAAATCGGAGATTGTCTGCGCAGCGCGTACAGGCACCGACCCGACGGCGTATTGCGGGCTTTCGTGCGACCATTGCTTTTTAGGGCAGTGGTGCGGCGGCTGTCGGTCGAATTTTAACTGTTGCTCCTACGGCACGCTGTACGAGAAAGGCGTATGCCCCAATGCCGCCTGCTGTAAGGAAAACGGGCTTGACGGTTGCTATGACTGCGCGGAAATTCTGATGTGCGAAAAGGGATTTTACACGAAGGACAACGACGGCGCAGCCGCCGCCAAGGCGCAGGCGCTGTTCATTCATAAGCATGGCAAGGAAGAGTTTTTCAAGCTGCAAAACGTCATGCACAAAGCGCATGATTTCAAGAAGATACAGGAAATCTTGGGTCAAAATACGCAGGAGGGTTTGCGCATTTTAGAAGGCTTTATGAAAACGGAAGCAGATGTTTGACGGCACTTTTGATTTTTGAATGTATTTTATCAAAATAAAATAATTTTAAAATGGTGTTTTAAAGTTTTGCTTTTGTAAATTTGCGGTTTTTAATTTATATTGATTTGGATTTTACTGTTAGTATTCCGGCTTTTTTCAACATGCCGATCAGCATGAAAAAGGTGCCGGTGTAGGGGATGAGCCAAAAATTGCGGCTGATAAGGCTGCAATACACAGCGAAAAGCATCACGGCGGGCGGGGGGCGCGTCATTTTGGCGAGCAGCTTTGGCTCAATGATCTGCCGAATGACGCTTAGAATGATCCACCCGATGAAGAGCCCGAGTGCTTGCGCCGCGCTGCCGCATAACAATCGGTAAACGGCGAGCGGCAGCAAAACAGTTCCCGGCCCAAAGACCGGGAAAATATCGGAGACCGTCACAACGGCGGCAGTCATCAGCGGGTATTCCATGCGTAGCAGGTGGAGCATCACAAAGCTTTCCGCAAACGTGATGGTGTAAATGAGTGCATAGGCAGAAACAAACCCGACGGTAGATTCGCTTTTTGCGGATTTTTGCAGGTTTTCTACGCACTTTTCACCGATGAGCTTCTTTAAAAGTGACAACAAATTTTCACGGTACAGCAGGGTGAGATACGCAAAAACCGGGATGAGCGTGAGCGTTAAAAACACGGCAGGCAGCAGCAAAATCGCTTTTACGGTGCCTTGCAGCGCGGGCATGGCGGCACCCATGTTACCCGAAAAATTCTTCTGCGCAGCGGAGATCCACTGCGGCAATTCCTGCCATGTGCGCTCCAAAAACGACCGCACGGCGGGGGCGAGTGCTTCGTAGCGAAAGTATCGCCCGGAAGCAAAAAACGCGGCGCTTTCCCGGATGAGCCGCGTGAAAAGCAATGCAAGAAGGACGAGTGAAACACTATAAACGGCGACAGCAGTGCAAAGTGCGGCACGCTTATGGGAGAGATGCAGCCGTTTTTCCAGCAGGCGGCATAGCGGTGCTGTGACCCACCCAAGCAACCCGCCAAGCAAAATCGGGAGAATATGAAAAATAAATCGAACCGCCAAAATAAAGACAACTGTATACAGTATTAGTAATACGATAAATATCTTTTTGCTTTTTACAAATTTCCAAACGCGCTTTGCCACCTTTGCACCGCCTTTCCTTTACAGATCTGCAGCGCACATAGTTTGGCTTTGCGCGGCGGAAAAATTCGCAAATTTAAGCAAAATATGCATGACATTTTTCGCACGGTGTGCTACAATATCCTTGAATAAATGTGGTGCATGCATTTTAATGCGCCAATAACGGCTAAAGGAGCTTGAGTTTATGGAAATTACAGTCAGCAAACGTTTCCTACGCGTGCCGGTGAAATTTGACGGCACTTCGCACAAATTTACTTTTTCTGAAAACGGCACACCGGTTTATAAGTTCGATGCCGTTTATACGGAAGAAAACGCAGATGCGGTTTATTATGCCGACCTGCGCGATTACCTTGGTAAGACGATGACTGTCACGGTGGAGCCGGAGTGCGCATTTACACCGGTGTTTGAGGATGCCATGACGCCGCTTACAGCGGAAGAGACCGTCTTGCGCCCGCAGCTGCACTTTACAGCGGAGCGCGGCTGGATCAACGATCCGAACGGTCTGTGCTTTTACGGCGGACAGTATCACCTTTTCTACCAGCACAATCCCTACGGCAGACTGTGGGGCAACATGCATTGGGGTCACGCCGTAAGCCCGGATCTTCTCCACTGGGAATATAAGGAAGAAGCGATGTTCCTTGACATGGACGGCGCAATGTTTTCCGGCTGTGCGGTAGTCGATCACAACAATGTTTCCGGCCTCAAGGAAGGCGATGAAACGCCAATCTTGTTCTTTTACACCTGCGCGGGCGAAAAAAAGAGCACACAGTGTCTTGCGTACAGCACAGACGGCGGTAAAACGCTGAAAAAGTATGACAAAAATCCGCTGATCGACGAGATTGCACCCGGCAACCGCGATCCGAAGGTTATTTACGACGCAAAGCGCGCGCGCTGGCTGATGGCACTGTATTTTGTGGAGCGCACCTACGCAATCTTCACGTCGCAGGACTTACTGCACTGGGAGCTTCTGCAGAAATTTGACTTGCCCGGTGATGACGAGTGCCCGGATCTCTATCCGCTTACAGCAGATGACGGCAGAACGCTGTGGGTCTATTCCGGTGCGCACGACATGTATTTTGTCGGTGATTTTGATGAAAACGGCCTTTACAAGCCGATTCAGTCGGTCGGGCAGCTTTCGTATAACTCGCAGTCGTATGCGGCGCAGACGTATTACTACGAGCCGGGCAAGCCGGTCATCCGCTTTGCGTGGAACCGCAGCGATATTCCCGGCGCACCGTTCAACGGCTCCATGTGTACGCCGACCGAAATGACGCTGAAAAAGCACGGCGACCGCTACTATCTCTCTGCGCTGCCGATCAAGAGCACAGAAAATCTGGTTGTAAAATCTGACAAGCTTGACGACTTTACACTGACACACTGCACGCACGAGCTCGGCAGCAAGACCTGCCGCATCTCCTTTACTGTAAAGGAAGGCGACCTTGCATGCAATTTGTACGGCCTTGAGATGAAGCTCGACAAAAACGGTCTGACCTGCGGAGAATCCATATTGCCGCGCCTGAAAAACGAGCCGATGAAGGTGGACATCATTACCGATACAAACAGCGTAGAGATTTATTTGAACGGCGTTGCAAACACGGCCATCGCGCATGTGCTGGATGAGACGAAGCCGACGTTCACAATCCACGCCGAGGATCCCGTTGAGGTGCAGAACCTCACAGTTTCCGAGCTTTCGCTGTGATGCGTGCAATGAAGCGCGTACTGACCATCGCCGGGTCGGATTGCTCCGGCGGCGCGGGTATTCAGGCGGATATCAAGACAATATCCGCACACGGTGTGTACGCGATGAGCGTGATCGTATCCGTCGTGGCGGAAAACACCGTGCATGTGCTGAAAAAGCAGGATATTGCGCCGGAGATTGTCCGCGCGCAGGTGGACGCAATCTATGAAGATATCGGTACGGACGCCGTGAAGATTGGCATGCTGCCGACGCCGGAGGTGATGTCTGCTGTGGCGGAAAAGCTGCGCAAATACTGTCCGAAGAACGTCGTTGTTGACCCTGTGATGTATGCGAAAGACGGAACGGCACTGATGGCTCCGCAGTCGATTGAGACATTCAAAGCGAAAATTTTGCCGCTCGCCGACGTGCTGACACCGAATATTCCCGAGGCGGAGGAAATCACCGGGATGCACATTGAGACGGAAGACGATATGTGTGCTGCAGCAAAGTTGATTTACACAATGGGCTGTAAAACTGTGCTTGTAAAGGGAGGGCACTTTGCAGGCGACCCGATCGATATTCTGTTTGATGGTGAACAGCATATAAGCTTTACATCAAGACGCATTCAAACGAAGAACACGCACGGCACAGGGTGCACGCTGTCTTCCGCTATTGCCTCGAATTTGGCGCTTGGATATGCACCCGCTGAGGCGGTGAAGCGTGCGAAAGACTATATGACGTGCGCCATCGAGCACGCGCTCGAGCTCGGGCACGGCGCGGGGCCGACGAACCACTTTTACAGCTTGTATCAAAGCGGACTTCCAAAGTAAATAGCTTGCTCCATAGAGAAAGCACCTTGTAAAGCTTTTGGCCTTGCAGGGTGCTTTTCATGTTTGAAAAATCGTGGCGGATTTCGGGCGCACTTTTTAAAGGCATAAAGGCACGTTTATAAAAGGGCGATGGCCCGTTTTTTCCACTTTGGTTCTAAACCCGGCGGCACGTCCATAGAATTGGGCATACGGAGCGGAAAGAAAGGTGTGTGCGATGGATTTTGAAAAGGCGATCCGCCCGCTCGGGCGCTTTACACCGATGCTTGAAAAGGTGCCGCAGGCGGTGCGCGACGCGGTGTTTGACATTCGTATCAGTGTGGATAAGCCTGTGCTGCTGTGCTGCGGCGACCGCATTTTGTTTTTGCGGGAAGACGGCGACACGGCGCAGTATTTTTCGCAAAACAATGTGACAGCGACACGCGAGGACGTGGAGGAGATCTTTTTGCGGCTGTGCGGGTATTCCGTTTACAGTCACATGGAGGAGATTCGCGGCGGATTCGTCTCTGCAGACCGCGCGTTGCGGGTGGGCATCGGCGGTACGGCGGTGATCGAAAAGGGCGGCATCAAAACGGTGCGCGACGTGACGAGTCTTTCTGTGCGTATCCCGCGGGAGAAGCGCGGCTGTGCAGAGGAGGTGCTGCGCTACGGCGTAGACCTCAGCCGCGGGCTGCTGCTTGCGGGCGCGCCGTCCTCGGGCAAAACGACGCTGCTGCGGGACATTGCACGATATATCGGTACGGCGGGACACCGTGTGGTGGTGCTTGACGAGCGGTTTGAGCTGAGTGCGGACGGGTTTGACCTCGGCGCGTGCACGGATATTTTGCAGGGCTACCCGAAGCAAGAGGGGCTTTCGCACGCGGTGCGGTGTCTTTCACCGGAGTACATCGTCTGCGATGAGCTCGGCGAAAACGATCTTTCGGCGATACGTGCGGCATCGTTTTCAGGGGTGGCGCTGATTGCGAGCATCCACGCGGGCAGTGTACATGAGCTGTGTTGCCGACCGCTGTGCCGCGGGATTCTGTCGCTCGGCGCGTTTGAAACGGTGGCGCTGCTGCACGGGCGAAGTGCACCGACGAAAGTAGAAAAGCTGTTTTTGGCGGGTGATCTTCTTGAAAACAACGGCGGCGATCCTGATTGTTCTGTGCGCGGCGACCGCCGGGTCATCGGTATCTGCGCGGCTAAAAATGCGTGAAAAAGAGCTGAGCATCTTCTTGGAAGCGCTTTTTGCGTTGAAAAACGCCGCGGCCTATACGGCGGGTGACCTGTACGCGCTGCTCTCTCTGTGCCGCGAAAACGCTTTTTTGAGGCGCGTGTGGGTGCTTTCGGAAAACATGGATTGCACAGCGGCGTTTAAAGCGGCGACACATGCATTTTTTACATACCGCGGGGATGAAGCGCTGTGCGCCGCGTTTATCGACGGGTTCGGCAAGACCGACCTCGATGGGCAAATGGCGTACTTTGCGCTGCATGAAGGCCGCGTGCGCAGCGCACTTTTAGCCGCCGAGCAAAGCCTTGCCCAGAAAGGCAGATTGTGCGTGGCGCTGGGACTGTTTATCGGCGTTTCCGCCGCCCTCATTTTGCTGTAACAGCCGGAAAGGAAAGCAAAGCTATGGATGTAGATCTGATCTTCAAGATCGCCGCCATCGGCATACTTGTGGCCGTTTTGAACCAGCTGCTCATTCGCTCCGGGCGGGAGGAGCAGGCTATGATGACGACGCTTGCGGGGCTCATTGTGGTGCTGACGATGCTCATCACGCAGATCAGCACGCTGTTCGATACGATTAAATCGGTGTTTGGACTATGAGCACGGTGCTTATGGTATCGGCAGCGGCGGTGTTTGCAGCGGTGTGCGGCGCGCTTTTAAAACGCGGGCAAAAGGAAATAGCTCTGCTGTTTTCGCTTGCGGCGGCGGTACTCGTTTTTCTGTGTATTTTGCCGCAGATCGAAACGCTGACGTCGACATTCCGCGAATGGGCGGAGCTTTCCGGCATGCCGGAGGTGTTCGGAGCGCTGTTAAAAGCGCTCGGCATCGTGCTCATCGGGCGCATAACGGCGGATCTTTGTAAGGACGCGGGGGAATCGGCAATAGCAAGCGGTGTGGAGCTTGCCGTAAAAACAGCGGTGCTGCTGACGGCGCTGCCGTTGCTGAATCGACTTCTCTCGCTTTTGCAGGAAGTGCTGTTGTTATGAAAAAACGGATTTTGCGCGTTTTTTTGGCTTTGACGGTGTTCATCCTGCTGCTTTCGCTGCCCGTGCGCGCGGACGAAGCGGAGCTCTACCAAAACAGCGGGGCGGATACACTTATGGAGGCGCTGCCGGAAGAAGCACAGTCGCTTTTGCAGAACGTCGGGGCCGACCCGATGGAAGCACCTGCGCCCGACGCGGCGACAAAGCTGTTTTCGACGCTTTCCGAGGGCTTTCGTGCGGAGTGGACAGCACCGGCGCGGGTACTCCTTACGCTGCTTGCATCATGCGTGCTGTGCAGACTTGTGCAGGAATTCGCCGCAAAGGAGCTTTCCTACGCCGTTTCCGTATGCGGGGCGCTGTGCGCCGCCGTGACGCTGCTTTCGCCGATGGCTTCGCTTTTGGAGCAGGCCGCGCGCGTGACGGATGCTGCTGCCGTTTTTCTGCTTGCCGCGGTGCCCGTGTATGCGGGGCTGCTTTTCACGGCGGGGAACACCGTGACAGCACCGACCTACGGCGCGCTGTCGCTTGCGGCGGCAAATGCCGTCTCGGTTTTGAGCAGCGCGGTGCTCATCCCGGTTTTGCGTGTGTTTTTGGCGTTTTCCGTGGCTTCTGCCGTGACATCGTTTGATTTAAAGCGGCTGACGGACGCGCTGTATAAAGTTATCAAGTGGGCTTTGGTGCTCGCCGTCACGGTATATACGGGCGTTTTGTCCGTACAGACAATTGTTGCGAACAGCGCGGAGATGGCGGGCGGCAAGGCGGCGAAAATGCTTGTCTCCGGCGCGATCCCCATTGTGGGCAGCGCGTTTTCCGATGCGTTTTCGGTCATCGTTTCCGGCGCGGCGCTTGTAAAAAACGGCGTGGGTGCATTTGGGCTGCTTGCATCGCTCGCGATTTTTCTGCCGCTGTGCATAAAGGCTGCCGCGTGGCTTTTGATTTGCTTTTGCGCGGGGCTTGCGGCAGAGGTGTTGGGTCTAAAGCCGCTTGCGTCGTTTTTAAACGGCTGTGCTGCGGCGCTGCGACTGCTCATTGCGGCGGTATGCAGTGTGGGTGCGGTGGCGGTGGTCTCGGCGGCCGTGGTGCTTTGTGTGCGAGGTGCTTATGCGTGAATTGTATGCGCTGGTGTTTTCGGTGTGCGTGGTGCTTATCGGAACGGAGATGATCGTGCGGTTGTTCCCGGAAAAAAGCGGGTCACTTATCCACGCGCTTGCGGTGTTGATGCTGCTTGTGGTGCTTGTAAACGGCATTTTAAAGCTGCAAAGCGGGGCCTCGCTCGATTTTGACGTGACCGAAACGGGCGAAGCCGAATCGACGATAACGCAAAGCTACGCGGAAAAGGGCGCGGCGATTTTGAAAGAGCGGCTCTCGGCGATTTTGAAAAGTGCGGGGATGGACGTGCCGGCAGCGAATATCGACATTTGGTACACGCAGGACGATGACGGCGTGGTGACGGTGGAATGTGTGCGGGTACGGGTGCGGTTTGCGACAGACATCGACCGTGCGGACGCGCTTTTGCGCAGCGTGCTGACCGAGGCCATCCCGGTGGATGTGTACGTGTAGGAGGTGAGGCGAGACGGATAAACTGAAAAGCCTTTTGAAAAACGGTAAGCTGACGTATATGCTCATTGCAGCCTGCGCGGCGCTTGTTTTATTGATGCTCCTTTGGCCTATGGACACAAAGAACACGGAAAATGAAGCGTCGGAGACGGTGAAAATGACGGCAGAAGACTACACCAGAGCGCTTTCCGCGCAGATTGCGCAGATGGTCTCGGCTATCACGGGGGAAAGCGAGCCGCAGGTGACGGTGACGCTGCGTACAATGGGCGAAACGGTGTATGCGACCGAAGATAAGCAGAGCGAAAAAAGCGCCGAGGAGTACAGCGGCGAAAGCCTCAACCGCACGCAGACGGACGGCGACACGCAGAAGACGTATATCCTGGTGAAGGCGGCGGACGGCTCGCAGAAGCCGCTCATCGTGACGAAAACGGAGCCGGAGATCCGTGGCGTGGTAGTCGTGAGCCGTGGGGGAAGCGACCCGAAAATGCGGGAGAAGATTGTGGAGGCCGTGAAGACTGCGCTCGATTTATCCTCTACGCAGGTATGCGTGGTGGGGTACAGCGAATATACATATGGCAACGAATGAAACCATTCAGTGAAGATCGGAGGAACACGGAATGAAATACGGTAAAAGACAGCTGATCTTGGCATCGCTTGTGCTGGCCCTTGGTGCGGCGGTGTACTTAAATTGGCAGTTTGCGGGCACAAAGGTGCAGAGCGCGGGCGATGTCAGCGAGGAAAGTGCGTCTTCCGCTCTCGGTGCGGCGCAGCTTGTGAACAACGCCTATGTGGAGACGGTCTCCGACACGCCTATGAACGAGGACGGCGTTCTGCCGGAAACGGAGCCCGCAGACGGTGCGGCGGAAAGCAGCGCGGCAGAAGAAACAGCGGCTGCGGTATCGGCTTCCGCAAAGCTTTCGGACGCCCGCTTGACGCGCCAGACCGCACGGGATGAGGCCGTGGAGCTGCTGGAGGACATCCTGAAAGACGACAGCGCCGAGGTCGCCGTAAAGCAGGCCGCCGTGGACGAAGCCGCGGTTATCGCGCAGAACATTTTGAAAGAGACAAACATTGAGTCCCTCATAGAAGCGAAGGGCTTTACGGAGTGCGTGGCGTACATCAACGGCGAGAGCTGCACGGTGGTTGTAAACGGCGACATGGAGGACGAACAGAACGCGCTCATCGTGCGGGACATTGCAGTTTCCGAAAGCGGCGTCAGCGCGGAAAACGTGAAGATCATTTCTGCGGCGAAATAAAAGATGATTTCTTGCATTTTACCGTTTATCGTGGTATACTATTCCAGAACATATCGGCGTGTATGTCTGGAGCTTGAAAACTGCACATCAAACGGCACCGGTGAAACCCGAAAGTGCCTGATTTCTGCTCAAATTGCCTGCCGATCCTTCGGCGGGCTTTTTTGTTTATATCCGCCATGAATCACGCAATGAATTTTATTGAGATAAGGGAAAGGAACCGAGTATGACGAAAAGAAGAGAATCGAGAGAACAGGCTTTTACGCTGCTTTTTGAAAAGACCGTGACGGGCGACAGCATGGAAGACATCATTGAAATGGCGGAGGAAGCGCGCGACGTTGTTGTCGATCCGTACTGCGAAAAGCTGACCGCTTTGACGGAGCTTTATTTAGACGAGATCGACCACACGATCGAAGAAAATCTGCGCGGCTGGAGTTTGCGCCGTCTTTCTAAAATGACGCTGACGATTTTGCGCGTTGCCGTGTGCGAAATGCAGTTTATGCGGGCCGACGATGTCCCGGTGAGCGTTTCCATCAACGAGGCGGTGGAGCTTGCAAAAATTTACGGCAACGAAAAGGACGCTTCTTACGTAAACGGCGTGCTTTCCACAATTGCAAAGAAGCTTGAGGGAGCGAAGAACGAGACGGAGAGCGAAAATGCCTAACATCAGTGCGCTCGGTTTAGATACCAGCAACTACACAACGAGCGCCGCGTTTTTCGGCGACGGCGAAATGGACAGCCGCGGCATGATTTTGCCTGTGAAAGAAGGCGAGATCGGACTGCGCCAGAGCGACGCGGTGTTCCACCACACGCGCCAGCTGCCGGAGGTGCTGTCCATGCTCGGTGATAAGATCGGCGGGGCGAAGGTCATTGGCGTTTCGGAGCGTCCGCGTGATGCGAAGGACTCCTATATGCCGTGCTTCTTGGTGGGCATCGGCGCGGCGCAGATGCTTGCGCAGGCGTTAGGGGTGCCGCTGCGGCGCTTTTCGCACCAGCAGGGGCACATTGCGGCGGCGCTTTACTCTGCCCAACGACTGGACTTGCTGCACGAGCGCTTTTTGGCGTTCCACATGTCCGGCGGCACAACGGAAGCGGTTTTGGTAGAACCTGTGGAGGGTGACAAAATGTTTCGCACGCGCCTTGTTGCGTCTTCACTCGATTTAAAGGCCGGGCAGGTCATTGACCGCATCGGCGTGATGCTCGGTCTGCCGTTTCCGGCTGGCAAGCATTTAGACCCCATTGCGTGCAATTATACGGAAAGACTGCGTGTGCGCGCTTCGATGAAAGGCGCGAACTGCTCGCTTTCCGGTGTGGAAAATAAATGCCGCGAGCTGATGAAAAAGGGCGCGCCCAAGGAGGAAATCGCCGCGACGTGCATGGCGTACGTCATTGCGGCATCGGATGCGATGTGTAAGGCGCTTATCGAGACATTCGGCGATTTGCCCGTGGTGTTTTCGGGCGGCGTGTCTTCAAACTCCATGCTGCGCACACACATGAGCGAAAAGTACGGCGCACTGTTTGCGGAGCCGCGCTTTTCGGCGGATAACGCTGCCGGCATCGCCGTTTTGGCGTCACTTTCGCAGGAGGCCTGATATGCGCGTTTTATCGGTTTCGCAGATCAATTTTTTTATAAAGTCGCTTATTGAGGGTGACGGCCGCATGCGCGACATTTACGCGCGCGGTGAAATTTCCAATTTTACCGATCACTACCGCTCCGGACACCTGTATTTTTCGCTGAAAGACGAAAAGTCCGTTTTGAAGGCGGTTATGTTTTCGTCTGCCGCACGCAGGCTGCGTTTTTGCCCGAAAGAGGGCATGCGCGTTATCGTGCGCGGGCGTGTGGCCGTGTATGAGCCCGGCGGGCAGTACCAATTCTATGTGGAGGAAATGCAGCCGGACGGCGTGGGCACGCTGAGCTTAGCGTTTGAGCAGCTGAAAGAAAAGCTTGCTGCCGAGGGACTGTTCGCGGAAGAACACAAGCGGCCGATCCCGCCGTTTCCGGCGCGCATCGGCGTCATCACGTCACCGACGGGTGCGGCGGTGCAGGATATTCGCAATATACTTTCGCGGCGCTGGCCTGCGGCGGAGATTGTGTTTTGCCCGGTGCTTGTGCAGGGCGAGGACGCAGCGGCGCAGCTTACGGCGGCGGTGAAATTGATGAACGCCCAAAAGGCGGCGGATGTCATCATCATCGGGCGCGGCGGCGGCTCCGCGGAGGATCTGGCCGCATTTAACGACGAGACGCTCGCAAGGGCAGTGTTCGCGTCGAAGATACCCGTCATCTCCGCTGTGGGACACGAGACGGATTTTACGATTTGCGATTTTGTCGCGGACTTGAGAGCGCCAACGCCGAGCGCGGCGGCAGAGCTTGCCGTGCCGGACAGGGAAGAAATGCGTGCGGCACTTGCGCAGCTGACGCGCCGTTTGTGCGGCAGCGTGCAGGCGGGGCTTGACGATCGGCGGCAGATGCTCGATGCGCTTGCAAGCGCAAACGTGCTGCAAAACCCGTCCGCGTGGCTTTCACCGCGTAGGCAGGCGCTCCGAAACACGGTGCAGAGCCTGACGCACAGCGCCGAGCGCAGAATTTTGAATGAGAAAAACGAGCTTGCTGCGCTTTCCGCACGGTTAGACGCAATGAGCCCGCTGAAGGTGCTTTCACGCGGATACGCGATTGTGTCCGACGAAAACGGGAAAGTGATAAAGCGCACGGAAGACGCAAAGCCGGGCGACGTTTTGACAGCGCGCGTAGAGGACGGCGCGATCACCGTGCAGGTGCAGAAAACAGAAAAGAGGGAAATGACCGATGCCTAAAAAAACCATGACCTTTGAAGACGCGATGCTGCGCCTTCGCGAGGTGACCGAGACGCTCGAAAAGGGAGACGTGACACTGGAGGAATCTGTGAAGCTTTTTAGCGAGGGCGCGGAGCTTTCCCGCTTTTGCTATGAGAAATTAAACACTGCCGAACAGAAAATTACGGAGCTGAGTGCTGCGAAAACGGAGGAATAAAAATGGAAGACAGGGTAAAACGCATTGAAAAAGCCTTAGATCATTTTTTGCCGGAGCGCAAGGGCTCGCTTTCCGAGACCGTGACCGACGCCATGCGCTATTCGCTTTTAAACGGCGGCAAACGTGTGCGCGCCGTTTTAACGCTTGCGTTCTGCGAGCTGTGCGGCGGCGATGAAGACATGGCGATGCCGTTTGCGTGTGCCGTGGAGATGGTACACGCGTATTCGCTCATCCACGATGACCTGCCGTGCATGGATAACGACGATATGCGCCGCGGTAAGCCCTCTAACCACAAGGTCTACGGTGAAAATTACGCATTGCTTGCGGGCGACGGCCTTTTGACAAAAGCATTTGAAACGGCGCTGAGCAGTGAAGCATTTCGAAATGTCGGCATGGAGCGCGCTGCGTATGCGGCGGCGGTGCTTGCGCGCTGCGCGGGTGAGCACGGTATGGTGGGCGGCCAGTGCATTGACCTTGCAACCGAAAACCGCACTGTTTCGCTCGATGAGCTGTGCGAAAAAGACACCGGCAAGACCGCGAACCTCATCATGGCGGCATGCATGATGGGTTGCATTGCGGCGGGTGCGAACGAAACGCAGATCAATGCAGCAAAGGAATACGCGCTGCACATCGGTTTGGCGTTCCAGATCCGCGACGATATTCTGGACGTGACCGGTGACGCCAAGGAGCTTGGCAAGAACATCGGCGTGGATGCACAAAACGCGCGCTGCACGTATGTTTCCATTTTGGGCGTGGAAAAAGCGCAGGCGCTCGTCGATGAGCATACCGAAAAGGCGCTTCATGCGCTTGACGCGTTTGACGCGGACAGTACGTTCCTGCACGAGTTTGCGGAAAAGCTCGCGACGCGCAGCAAGTAATGAAACGCACACTGGAGTTCGTCATCGACTGCGGACAGGAAAATATGGACGTGCGCACGTTCGTGCGGCGGTACTTAGGGCTTTCCGCACGCATTTTAACGGCGCTGAAATACGAGGGAGAGATGCTTAAAAACGGCGAACCCGTGCACAGCAATGCAGTTTTGAAAGCCGGCGATACGCTGACTTTGACGCTGCTTGAAACGGGCGAAGCGTATGAAAAAGCCGACCTGCCGTTTGCGGTTTTATATGAGGACGAGGATTTTTTAGTGCTCGATAAGCCGTACAATATGCCCGTGCACCCCTCGCCGGGGCACGACCGCGACAGCGTTTTAAATGCGGCGGCGTGGTATTTTCAAAATACGCCGGACTTTGTGTTTCGGCCGCTGTACCGCTTAGACCGGGATACGACCGGCGCACTGGTGCTGGCGAAAAACAAATTTGCCGCAAACGCAAAGCTGACGAAAACGTACCGCGCCGTGTGCGAGGGCGAAACGCCCGAAAGCGGGTGTGTGAACGTGCCCATCGGGTTAAAGCCGGGGCATAAGGTGGAGCGCTGCGCGGACATCGGAGACGAAGCCGTGACGGAATTTCAAACGGTAAAAACGAGCGGCGGGTACAGCCTCGTTGACTTCCATTTGAAAACCGGGCGCACGCACCAGATTCGCGTGCACATGGCGCACCTTGGGCATCCCGTGGCGGGGGACGACCTTTACGGCGGGCATTTGGACAGAACGGAGCATCAGATGCTCTGCTGCCGTGCAGTGCATCTTTTATGCCCGGCGCTCGACATTGATAAAACGGTCGAGACGGATTTTTCGGCGGAACAAAAGGCGTGTTTCCCGGAGCTTTTTCAATGAAAAACACCCCGCAGCTTTAAAACTGCGGGGTAGTCCATATCAAGTGAAATTTTATTCCACGTCCGTATGGATGAGGCGGTCTAACAGTGTGATGAGTAAAATGCGCTCTTCATCGGAAAGGTCGCGCGTGACGCTTTTGGCCCAATCCCGCAAAATCTCGCGGATGACGGGCACGAGCTTTTCACCGCTTTCCGTGACGTAGAGGTTGTTTTCGCGGCGATCTTCCTTGCCGGTTTCGCGCGAAATGTAGCCGAGCTCTTCAAGGCGTTTTGTGCGGCGTGCTACGGTGCATTTGTCGATATACATGTGCGAGACGATGGCGTCCTGCGTGGTGCCGGGGTGGCGGTTGATGTAAAGCAGGATCATCGGCATGCCACCTACAAAGCCGTAGCCGCGCAGACGGTCATCCATATATCTTTTACGCTGGCGGTGCAGATAGGTGAAGCTGCGGCTTAGATCACGCGGAAAATCCGCAAGGCGCTCTTGTTCGGTTTCTGCTGTTTTCTTTCCTTCCGGCATGCTTACACCTCCGTATGGTTTATGGCTTTATTATATGGCTTTTGTGCGAAAAAGTCAATTCAAAAATCCGCTTATTCCGCGATAAACGGGTGACAGACGCGCTTATACAGTTCGTCGTCGAACATAACGTGATAAATGTTTTCGAGCTCATGCAGCACGACTTTCGCTTCCGGCACGGGCTGCGCGATGGGCAGCACGAGTATGTTGAAATCCACGCCGTACAAAAGGCTTTTGGCTTTTGTCATTTCGCACCCGCAGCGCTCATAAAACGCGATGCGGCGGCGACGGATGTTGACTTCTTCTTCGGCTTCGGCGCTCTCAACGCTTTCCACTTCGAGCAAAAGGCCGTCACGGTCTTTCATTTCTGTGCGCAGCAGGGGAAAAGTCTTGCTGCCGATGCCTGTGCCGCGCAGGTCTTTTTTGACGGCGAAATAATCGAGCAGGGCGTATTTGCCGTTTTCCGTGCACGAAAAATAGGCGTAGGCGCAGAGTGAATCGGTTTCGTCGTAAAAGCCGTAGCACGGGTAGCAGTTTTTATTGTAGAGCATTTCCATGCTTGCAAAGGGGCGCAGCTCGCTCGGCGGGAATGCCTCGTGCATATATGCGTTGTAAATTTCGCGAATTTCGTCTAAATTCAGCTTTTTAATGTGTAACAAATACTCAACTCCCATTTTTATTTTGGACCAAGCAAAGGAGCTTTACTTTGAATCCATTTCCGTATACGTTTGATAACAAACGGTATCATACATTAGCTTATCACAACCGGGTGCAGAATTGCAAGACCCAAAAGGCTGTGATCGATGCCGGGCTGAGCTGCCCGAACATAGACGGCACGTGCGGCGTGGGCGGGTGCATCTTCTGCGACGGCGGCAGCGGCTATTTTACGCAGGATAAGGCACTTTCCGTGACGGAGCAGCTGCAAGCGGAAAAAGTGCGTATTCATAAAAAGTCGCCGGAAAGTAAAATCATCGCGTATTTTCAGACGCACACAAACACCTACGCGCCGGTTGAAAAGCTCAGGACGTTATACGAAGAAGCGCTTGCATTCGGCGTTTACGGCGTGTCGATTGCCACGCGCCCGGACTGCATCGGGGAGGATGTTTTGTCGCTTTTAAAAGAATTGAACGGCAAAACGCACCTCACCGTGGAACTGGGCCTGCAAAGCAGTAATGATGAGACGGCTGCGCGTATTCACAGAGGATATAAATACGAGGTATTTAAAGAGACGTTTCTGCGCCTGCGCGAAAACAATATTCGCGTTTGCGTGCATATCATAGACGGATTACCGGGCGAGACGAAGGCGGAGATGATAAAGACCGCCGAAGACCTTGCACAGCTGCGCCCGGACGGTGTGAAAATTCATCTTTTACACGTCATTCGCGGCACGCAGCTTGCGGGCTTATACGAAAGCGGCGCATACACGCCGATGACGTTTGAGGACTATGTGCGCGTCGTAATCCGTCAACTGGAGGTGCTGCCGCCCGAAACGGTCATCGAGCGCATTACGGGCGACGGTGACAAAACAAAGCTGCTTGCGCCCCTGTGGAGCCGCGATAAAATCCGCGTACTCGGCACGATAGACCGCGAGATGGCAGTGGGAAATACTTGGCAAGGCAGACTTTATTCGCCGAATGGCTTGCAAAAAGGACAGAAAATGCGTATAATAGAATAAATCCGAACACGGTGTGCAGTTTACGCTGTGATTTCGTTTATGAAAGGTAATTTTACTATGAATAAAAAAGCTCCAAATAAACATAGCGACGCGCGTTCTTTTGAAATGCGCCGTTTGATTTTCCTTGGCGCGGCCGGCGTGCTCATTCTGGTCGTGGTCATTTTATCGCTCCTATCCGCGTTCGGCGGGAAATCCGACGGGCAGAGCACCGGCAACGGCACGTCTTCCGCGGTGACGGAGGACGGCAAGCTTGTCATTCAAGATCTTTACGAGGGTGAGATCACCATTCCGAAGTTTAATGTGCCGCTCAATACATACGACCAGTCGAAGTTTAAAAATGACAACGGCCTTGTGACGTATGACGACGCGAACGCAAGCCTCGGCATCGACGTTTCCGACTATCAGGGCGATATCGACTGGGCAGCCGTCAAAGCGAGCGGCATCGATTTCGCGATGATCCGCGCAGGCTACCGCGGTGCAACGCGCGGCAAGCTGAACGAAGACAGCAAGTTTGCCGATAATTACACCGGTGCGAAGGACGCAGGCGTAAAGGTGGGCATCTACTTCTTCTCGCAGGCAACTTCTGTTACCGAAGCGGAGGAGGAAGCGGGCTATGTGCTCCAGCTTTTGCAGAATAAGTCCGTCGATTACCCCGTCGTCTTTGACTGGGAGCAGACGAGCGTAGACGGCTCTCGCACGGCAGATGCCACGGGCGAGCAGATCACGAGTTATGCTTCGGCGTTCTGCAAAAAGATTGCGAAAGCGGGCTACACCGCAGGTGTGTACTTCAACCGCAGCCTCGGCTATAACTATTATGACTTAGAGCAGCTCAAGGATTTTGAGTTCTGGCTTGCGGAATACCGCAGCGTGCCGGCATTCTACTATAACTTCGGCCTGTGGCAGTATTCCGACAACGCGCAGGTGCAGGGCATCGACGCGGCAGTCGATATTAACGTCAGCTTTAAGAACTACGGCTGATTTTAAAAGTAAAAACGAAAGGTGCTTGATCATTTTGGTCAGGCACCTTTTTTGTTATTCTTCGTTTTCGCCGAACCAGCCGCAGGCTTTCATGTCTACGCGGCCGTCGGGCAGGAACTGCACGCCCTCGGCTTTGAGCTTTTCACGCTGTACATCGGGACCGCCGAAAACGTAGCCCTTGCACAGAGAGCCGTCTTTGAACACTACGCGGTGACATGGCGTATTTACGGGGTCCGTGTTGCGGTGCAGCACAAAGCCCACGCCGCGCGAGGCACGCGGTTTGCCCGCTGCAAATGCCACAAAGCCGTAATTTGTCACCTTGCCGCGCGGAATCTCGCGCACCACCTGAAACACGCGCTCGGAAAAATCGTTCATCGTATTCAACTTCCTTTGCTTTTAAACCGTTTTGTACAGTATAGCACAAAAATCGTCTTTACAAAAGGCTTTTTGTTGATTATAATAAAAGAAAAACCGAAACGGAGTTGTTGATATGGCAATTATTGAAGTAAATTTTATCTCGAAATGCCTCATGCGCGTGGTGACGTTCAATGCGATTATCCCGGTGGATAAGTTCGGCCCGCAGGCGGAAAACGCAGAGCAGAAGCCGCTGAAGACGCTTTACCTTTTGCACGGCATTTTCGGCAATTATACGGACTGGGTGAACGGCACGCGCATTCAGGCGTGGGCGGAGGCAAACGACCTTGCGGTCATTATGCCCTCCGGTGAAAACCGCTTCTACCTCGACGACGAAAAGAGCGGCGAGCTGTACGGCGAGTTCATCGGCAAGGAGCTTGTAGAGTTCACAAGAAAGCTGTTTCCGCTTTCCGATAAGCGCGAGGATACGTTCATCGCGGGTCTTTCCATGGGCGGCTACGGTGCAATCCGCAACGGCCTGAAGTATGCGGAAAACTTTGGCTGCGTCATCGGTCTTTCCGCCGCGCTCGTGCACGATACGTGGAAGGATGCGGACAACTCCGCGCCGATCTTCACATTCCGCCGCAACTATTACGAGGCAGTTTTCGGTGAGTATGACAAGGTGAAGGGCAGCGACAAAGACCCGAAGGCGCTGCTTTTGAAGCTGAAGGAGGAGGGCAGACCCGTACCGAAAATGTACCTGTGCTGCGGCACGGAGGACGGCCTCGTCACCGCAAACCGCGATTTCCGCGATTTCCTCAACGAAAACGGTGTTGACCTCACGTATGTGGAGGGCCCCGGCAAGCACGACTGGGTATTCTGGGATACGTATATCAAAAAGGTGCTCGACTGGCTGCCGCTTAATAGAACAGGCGCGGGCATCAACAGCGGAAACGTGAAATAAAGCAAAACGGAAAACAGGGGAACGGATGATGCAGAAGAGGAATCTGAAAAATTCCGCAAGATCACGATGAATGTGCTAACGATGCAGCTCAATTCCATCACGATCATGGATCTCATCGCCGCCAGCTTATAAATTCGTAAACATAAATCAAAAGCCACCGAAACGGAAAAGCGCAAGGCTTGCCGCAAACGGTGGCTTTTACTCTATGAAAATTTAATTCTGCGTTTTATTGCCGGGCAGGATATTGAGGCTTTCCGGGACATTCGGGTGGGGGATGTTGTGCAACGCAAAGCCCGCGAGCTGACGGATGATCTGCAAAACGAACGACCGCGTTTCGGGGTCGAGGTGCACGGCGGCGTTGTAGATAGCGCCGATGTTCTTTTGAATGTCGCCGGCGTCAAATACGTTTTCAATATTGCCGGCGGTCAAAAGGCCGTAGAGTACATCGACAAGGCGTATGCGCTCGTCGATGCTCATGCCGGTGATCCAGCTGTTGAGTGTTTTGTTCATGTATTTTGCGCCGCTGGAAATTTCCTCCAGCGTATGGAATGCACCGTCCGTCACCTGCCACGAGAACGGGTCGTGCTGCATAATGCCCATTTGGTTGCTTTCCACAACGGAGTATGCACCGTGGTTTTCAAGCAGCATGCCGATGAGCGAGCCTTTCGGAATGACCTTATGTACGCGGCTTTGAATGCGCCCATATTCTTCGGATTCGAGCGTGTTGCCGATGAAGCCGGGGCTGTCGAGCGGGTAGACGCGCTCAATACGCTTTTGAATTTCCGGGTCGCAGAACATGCCCGCGTAGGCTGCAAGGTTGCCGCCTTTGGAGTGGCCCATCAAAAGCAGTTTGCCGGGAAAGCTTTTGCCGAGCTTTGTCACATAGTCTGCCGCATCGGCCTGCGAGGGGATGACGGGCAGAAATGCCATGTTAAAATCCTCTTTCCAGCCGACGAGCGTGGCGTCTGTGCCGCGGAATACGGCGCAGGCGTGGTCGTCATCGAGGTACACGGTGATGGCCGCAAACTGCTCCTCTGACTGGTCACACAGCTTTTCAACGAAGTTGCCGATTTTTATGTTGCGCCAGCGCGGGCTTGACGCCATAGCGTACAAAAGCCTCATGTTGCTTTTGGTATCGCGTACGTGGAACATCAACTTTTCAAAGCGCTCTGCCTTTAAAAGCTCTCGAATTTCTATTTTGTTTTCGCATTTAAGCTCGTCTTCAAACGCGCTCAGATTCATGTAGGAAAACTGTGATAAAAGCAGGCTGTCTACATCCGTAAACGGTTTTTCTGCCAAAGGCGAGAATTCGGTTTCTGCATATTCAAGGATGCTTGGCATAGTACGCCGCCTTTCTGAGAAAGTTAAACGTAATAATAGGGACCGGGCTTACAGAGAATTACGATGAGATCAACGAACGCGCCGATGCCGAACAGGCCGCCGGTGAAGATATACAAAACACCCATGCCGATCTTTCCCTCATAAAATTTATGCGCGCCGATGACTCCTAAAAACAGGCACAGGAAAAACGCTGCCCATTTGCTTTTTGCCACACCACCGTAAGTGACATTGTTGTTTACATAAACAGGCTGGGGCTGTTGGGCAGACTGCAATGGCTCTACCTGCCTGCCGCACGCGGGACAAACCACGCAGTCGGCACCGATGACCGCGCCGCAGTATTTACAGAATTTCGCGTTTTCGGTGCACGTGCCGCAGTTTGGGCAAAAAAGCTCACCGTTCGGAATATTTGCACCGCAATTTTTGCAGACCATAAAAAATCTCCTTTGCATATTTGAATATTTGTCCACCGAAATCATAACACAGATTTTGACATTCCGCAACGTGTTTCACCGCTTTTTCTGATTGCCGCGCACAAAAGCAGCGCGTCTGTCATAGTATGCCGCGGGACAAAACGCTGTGCATGTCCCAATATGCAGGGAAGGAGGGCAAAGATTTGATGAAACAGACGGTTTTAAAGACGACGGTGGCCGTGCTCGGCGCGGGACTCGTGTCGTACCTCGGTACGCTTGCGGTGCCGATGCTCGTGCTGCTCGGCGTGATGTTGCTCGATTATATCACCGGCATGATCAAAGCGTATATCCGCGCCGAGTTAAATTCCAAGTTCGGTATTAAGGGGATACTCAAAAAGCTTTGCTATATGGTCATGGTCGCAGTCGGTGCGGCGGTGGATTATCTTTTGCGCGGTGCAGTCATCGGGGCCGGCATCACGCTCGATGTAAAGCTGTTTTTCGGCATGCTCGTCACCGTGTGGCTTACGATCAACGAGCTCATTTCCGTCATGGAAAATCTCGCTGCCATCGGCGTGCCGGGGTTCCCGCGTTTGCAGCGCATTTTAAAGCGGCTCCGTCGCACCGTGGCGGATGAATCGGGTGCAAGTGATGAGAAGAAGGAGTAATCTTATGGTACCGATCCGCGAAAATCTATTATCTTCTGCAAAATACAATTTGAAAGTGCCGGTGGAATCCTGCGCAAAGGACATGAAATATATCGTCGTGCACAACACGGCAAACGATGCTTCCGCCGCGAATGAAGTCGCGTATATGATTCGAAACGACAGCTCTACGTCGTTTAACGCGGCGGTCGATGACAAGGAGATCGTTGTCGGCATTCCGCTGAGTAGAGGTGCGTTTGCGGCAGGGCAGCGAGACGGCAACGCGCACGGCATCCACATTGAAATTTGCTATTCGCTTTCGAGCGGCACGCGTTTCGATAAAGCCGAAAAGAACGCCGCAGAGTATATCGCAAAGCTACTCACCGAGCGCAAATGGGACATTTCGCACGTGAAGAAGCATCAGGACTTCGACGGCAAATACTGCCCGCACCGCACGCTCGACAAGGGCTGGGCGCGGTTTTTAAAAATGGTTGAAAGCGAAATGAAGGACGACAAAAAGGAGACAAAGACCGATGCGAAACCCGCGCCCAAGCAGCTCTACCGCGTGCGGACAAGCTGGTCGGACGCAAAAAGCCAGATCGGCGCGTATGCAATGCTGAAAAACGCAAAAAACGCGTGCCCCGTGGGTTATAAAGTGTATGCCTCAAACGGCAAAATTGTGTATGAACCGTTCAAAGCGTATACAGTGCGCAAGGACGCTGCAGACGCACTCAATATCCGCAAGGGTCCGGGTACGAATTATGACGTGCAGGGGCAGATCACAGACACGAAGCGCTATACGGTTGTAGAGGAGAGCGCAGGTGTGGGTTCTGCAAAAGGCTGGGGACGTCTCAAAGCCGGCGGCTGGGTGGCGCTTGACTGGGTGAAAAAAGCGTAGCGCCGATGATAAGGCATAATATAAACAGAAAACGCAAAATGAATTTGTGAAAGCAAGATATTGCATTTTTGCGGCCCATGTGGTATGCTGAACGTATTGATGCAGCACGCCGGTGAAGCTGAAGGGGGAAAACGGTTTCACCGGCGGCTGTGTTTGAATATTCGCAGAAAATAGGTGGAAGTAATGAAGAAACATCACAGTAATCGCAGCATGTTCTCGGGTAAGCTCGGGTTCGTGCTGTCTGCGGCCGGCGCTTCGGTCGGTCTTGGCAACATTTGGCGATTTCCGTACCTTGCGGCAAAATACGGCGGCGGCATTTTCCTTTTGATCTACATTTTGCTTGCGCTGACGTTCGGTTACACGATGATCGTGGCAGAAACATCGCTTGGCCGCATGACGCGCAAAAGCCCTGTGGGTGCATTTGCATCGTTCACAAAGTCGCATACATTAAAAGCCGGCGGCTGGATTAACGCCATTATCCCAATCCTGATTGTGCCGTATTATTCCGTTATCGGCGGCTGGGTCATCAAATATCTTTTTGAGTACATTTGCGGCAACGGAACAAAGCTTGCGGAGGACGGATATTTTTCGATGTTCATCTCGGACGGCGTGTCCGCCGAAATTTGCTTTATCGTTTTTGCACTCATCACGCTGACCATCATTTTTGCCGGCGTGCGCAACGGTATTGAGCGTGTATCGAAATTCATGATGCCGATCCTTGTCGTGTTGTCTGTCATCATCGCAATCTATTCCGTCACACGTCCCGGCGCACTGAAGGGCATTCAGTATTTCCTTGTGCCGAACCTTGAGAATTTCTCCTGGATGACGGTCGTTTCCGCCATGGGACAGATGTTCTATTCGCTGTCCATCGCCATGGGCATCCTTGTTACGTTCGGCTCTTATATGAAGAAAGAAACGTCTATTGAGAACTCTACGCGCAATGTAGAGGTTTTCGACACCGCCATCGCCATTATGGCCGGCCTCATGATCATCCCGGCGGTCTTTGCGTTCTCCGGCGGCGACCCGAACACCTTGCAGGCGGGCCCGTCATTGATGTTCATCACGATTCCGAAGGTGTTCGCCAGCATGGGTCTCGGCACGGTGGTTGGCATTCTGTTCTTCGTGCTCGTGCTGTTTGCGGCGGTCACAAGCTCTATTGCGCTGACGGAAAGCGCCGTTTCCACGTTTGAAGATGAACTCCATTGGAACCGCAAAAAGTCGACCGTTGTCATCGGCATCATCATGCTCGCACTCGGCACGCTGTCTTCGCTCGGCTACGGCCCGCTCGATGCCGTAAAGATTCTCGGCATGCAGTTCCTCGATTTCTTTGATTTCTTAACGAACTCCGTTATGATGCCGATTGCGGCTATTGCGACTTGCCTGCTCGTTTCCCGCGTGATCGGTGTAGACCGTATTGAAGAAGAAATGACGCAAGAAGGCGGCACGTTCCGCAGAAAGAAGATCTTCGTCATGATGATCAAGTATCTTTGCCCGGTCTTTGCAGCCATCATCCTTATCAGCTCTGTCATGAACGCATTTGGCCTGATCTCTATGTAAGCATTTTGACCGGCGCGACGAAAGCCGCGCACTTCGATGATGCCGCAAGGTGTCATTTTACCGGACGAAAGAAATAACAGAATAAAATGAGCGAGGCCCCGGCGAGCGTTTTGTCATGCTCGCCGGGGCCTATGTCTGTTGTGCGTTATTTCAGAACTTTTTCGTAGGCAAAGCGGTCTGCGCCGTCCGTAAGGTGAATGATGCCGCAGCGCATGTAACCGTTCTTTTCGAGCGTGTGCTGCATGATGATGTTGCCGGGATGCGTATCGCATCGCATGGAGGTGACACCCGCTTCAAGCGAGAGTTTCGCGCAGTAGGTCATTAAAAACGATGCCGCGCCGCGCTTCTTCGCATGATTTGCCGCCATAATGCGGTGCACGATGCCGTAGATTTTGTTTTCTGTCTGCCACGCGCCGTTATAAATTTCGTGGTATGTCGGCTCGTCGCCCACATACACGGCGGCACTTGCAAGAATATTGTTTTCGTCGTCTATCACAACACGGCAGATTTTGTTTTGAATGTCCTCACGCAGGGTGGTTTCGTTCGGGTAGCCGTTTTGCCATTGGTCGATGCCGAGCGCCCGCAGCGAAGCTTTCGCGTTTTCCAGCATCTCAAGCAGATAGGGCAGGTCACAGAGCTCTGCATTTCTGATCTTCATTTTCTTTCATCCTTTCCTGTTTTGCCGCGCAGAATCTGCAAAAAATCCTATGTGCGCGTTACAAATATGAACATATACAAAATTATACGATTTTTTGCTTGCCTTTTCAAGGGAAAACGTGTATAATACTAAAGTACGCGGTCAAGTATGTTCCGCGCACGGAAAAAGCCAAGGCGGTTGGAATATACCGTGGAATATGCGAGCGGACAGGTCTGCGCGGCGAGACACCGTGAACCATGTCAGGCGGGGGACCGAGCAGCATTAAGCGGATCGTCTGGTGCGATGCAGGCTGCCTGTCCGTTCACATATTCTACGTTCCAATCGTCTTTTTCTTTTATCACCCACAAAGAAAGGAGCGCCGCCGTTTGTATAAAGCGTTATACAGAAAATATCGTCCGCAGCAGTTTTCCGATGTCGTCGGTCAGCCGCAGGTGACGGTCACGTTAAAAAACGAACTGATGGCCGGGCGCATTTCGCACGCATATCTGTTCACCGGCTCGCGCGGCACGGGAAAAACGACCTGCGCAAAAATTCTGGCGAAGGCGGTCAATTGCTTGGATCCCCAAAACGGCGATCCGTGCGGCAAGTGCGACGTGTGCAGAGGACTGGATGACGGCTCTGTTTTGGACGTTGTAGAGCTGGACGCCGCGAGCAACAACGGCGTAGACAGCATCCGCGCGCTCATTGAAGAATCCAACTTCACGCCGACTACGGCGAAATACCGCGTATATATCATCGATGAGGTGCACATGCTCTCCATTTCGGCGTTCAATGCCCTCTTAAAAACGCTCGAAGAACCTCCCGCACACGTCATTTTCATTTTGGCGACGACCGAAGTCCATAAGCTGTTGCCGACGATTTTATCGCGCTGTCAGCGTTTTGACTTCCGCCGCATCGCACCGGAGGACATCGCAGGGCGCCTTGAGTGGGTCTGCACGCAGGAAAATGTGACAATCGACCACGATGCCGCGATGCTCATCGCCGTTACGGCAGACGGCGGCATGCGCGACGCGCTTTCCATTTTGGATCAGTGCATCGGCCGCAGCGACGGGCACGTGACGTATGGGCTCGTTGCGGAAACGGCAGGCCTTGCGGGGCGTGGGCACTTAATTGAACTCGCCGAGTGCATTCGCACGGGCGACCGCACCGCGGCACTCGAAAAGATCGACGCGCTGTATAAGTCTTCCAAAGACATGGGCAGGCTGTGCGAGGAGCTTGCGGGCTTTTTCCGCAATTTGATGCTCATCAAAACGATGAAGGACGCAAGCGGGCTTGTAAATGCCGTTGGCGAAGAGCTGGAAGCCATGACCAAAACGGCGCTTTCCATGGAACTTTCAACGATTCTGCACGCACTCGATGCGTTCCAGTCCGCGCAGTCGCGCATGAAGACTATGAATAAGCGCACGGAAATGGAAATGACGTTTATCCGTCTTTGCACGCCGGAAATGGATACCTCGCCCGCAGCACTTTTGCGCCGCATTGAAGCTTTGGAGCGCGGCGGCCTGCGCCGTCCCATCACCCCGGCACCGAGTGTACCCGCGGCTGAAGCACCGGCAGCACCGGTACAACAGCCCGAGACACCACAGAACAACGCACCTGTGCAGCCCACAGTAAAGGACAAGCCGCAGTCCACAGAGGAGCTTGCAAAAAATGCGCAGCCGTTCGACGGCTGGTCGGACATTATCGGCTATATGGAAAATTACTCAAAGTCGGTGGCGTCGGCATTCAAGGGTTCAGCGGCGTACATCAGCGGCGACTACATGCTCATCGAAGCACCGCAGATTGCGTTTGATCTCTTGAAACGTGCCAGCCAGAGAGAAAAGATCCGCGAGGCCATTCAGCAGGTGACCGGGCGTGTGTATAAGCTCGGCCCTTATAAGCCGCCCGCAGCGGACGGCGAAAAACCGAAAGATCCGCTCGACGCCTTTTTGCACGATATGCGCGAAGCCGGCGTGGAGATCGAAGAAAAATAAATTTAAAAACCACACAGTAAGGAGTCTTAACTATGAAAGCACGTTTACCGCAGGGTATGGGCGGCGGAGGAGCCGCAAATTTGCAGCAGCTTGCACGCCAGGCACAGAAGATGCAGGAGCAGATGGAGCAGATTACCACGGAGCTCGAAGCGAAGGAATACACCGCGGCCGCAGGCGGCGGAGCCGTTTCCGCAACCGTAACGGGCAAAATGGAAGTAAAGAATATCGACATCAAGCCGGAGGTCATCGACCCTGATGATGCCGAGATGCTCGGCGACCTCGTCGCTGCTGCCGTCAACGAAGCACTGCGCGCAGCCGCAAACGAGAAAGAGGAGAAGCTTGGCGCAATCTCCGGCGGCATGAGCCTTCCGGGCATCCTCTAATGGCCGGTTATCACGTACCGCCGCTCGAACGGCTCGTCGATAAATTTGAGAGCTTGCCGGGCGTGGGGCATAAGTCCGCACAGCGCATTGCGTATGCCGTGCTCAATATGGATAAAGCGGATGCCGAAAGCTTTGCGCAGGCGATCATCGACGCGCATGAGCAGATCCATTACTGCTCCGTGTGCTGCAATTTGACGGACGGCGACCTTTGCCCCGTGTGCCGCGATGAAAGCCGAGACCGTTCGGTTATCTGCGTGGTGGAAGACCCGCGCGACGTGTTCGCACTGGAGCGCACAAATGAGTTCCACGCGACCTATCACGTGCTGCACGGTGCCATTTCGCCGCTTGGCGGCATCGGGCCGGATCAGCTCAAAATAAAAGAGCTTTTGCACCGCGTGCAGGACGGCACCGTGCAGGAGGTCATCATGGCGACGAACCCGACCGTTGAGGGCGAAGCGACCGCCATGTACATTTCGCGCCTGTTAAAGCCGCTCGGTATCCGTGTAACGCGTCTTGCGTACGGCATCCCGGTCGGCGGCGACCTCGAATATGCCGATGAAGTGACGCTTTCCCGCGCCATTGAGGGCAGACAGGAGCTGTAAAATCGATTTCGCGTTGACAAAACCGCGAAAGTGGTGTATAGTAAATCACACACAAAGCAGAAGGAGGCAGGCCAAGTGGCAAAAACAGAATTTAAAACGATTGCCCAGAACAAAAAGGCCTACCACGACTACTTTGTGGAGGAGACCCTTGAAGCGGGCATTGAGCTTTGCGGCACAGAGGTGAAATCGCTGCGGCAGGGCAGATGCAACTTAAAGGACGCGTGGTGCTCTGTTGTGGACGGTGAAATGCTCTTAAACGGCTGCCATATCAGCCCGTATGAGCAGGGCAACATCTTTAACCGCGATCCCATGCGGGTGCGCCGTTTGCTCATGCACAAGCGCGAGATCATGCGGCTTTTTGGCCTTTCCAAAACCGTCGGTTATTCGCTTATTCCGCTTTCCGTGTACTTTAAGGGTTCGCGGGTGAAGGTGCAGGTCGGTCTGTGCAAGGGCAAAAAGCTTTACGATAAGCGTGCCGATATGGCCGCGCGTGATGCCCAACGCGATATTCAGCGTGCGCTGAAAGAGAAAAACAGATAAAAGCGGTAGCAATATCGCTTTTTATATGGGGATGTAAAGGTTTCGACGGGGACTGGAAGCCCTGGTAAGCGAGTAGCGGTGCGGGACCGCTATAAAATCCGCAAACTTAAAATTAAACGACAACAATACAGTTGCTGTTGCTGCTTAATTAAGCAGCCGTTCTTACCCGTAGGACCGCGGACGGGATAAGAGCGTCGCTTAGCGGTGCACGTGAACGGGCCCACGCCTTTAAGCCCGTCATGATCTAAAGGCTACTGATGCGCAAAGCCTGCTGTTCGGCGGTGCGCGGAGGGAATGTCAAAAGAGCCGCTACACTCGTAGAAAGCCCCGGTAACCGGTTTTCGGACGCGGGTTCGATTCCCGCCATCTCCACCAAAAGAGGAAGCGTCGAACTCTTCTTTTACAAGAATGAGTTTGCGCTTGTGTATAGGTTGGGGGACGCCTGATGGCGTCCCCTTTCCGTTCTCGTTGCCACGAGACGCCGTAATTTGCGTTTTAAGGCGTTTTAAGCCCGTTGGGGTACTCGTGTACCCCTCGGGCTTTTTTCGTGCCTTAAAACGGCTCTGAAGCGGTCTGAGGGATATTCGAGCGCTCATGTGCATCTCGCATTCGCTCGATGCAAGGGTGGCCGCCCTGCGGGCGGCAGTTGGATGTGGGTGAACGTACAGAAGGGATGCGGCATGGGCTTGGGATGCAATGCCCGTTTGCGCGTTCCGTCGTTCGTGCACACTACCCTGCACACCATGCACACTATCCTGCACACCATTTTTGGCCATAGTGTGCAGCTTAAATCCTGATTTATCAGGGGATTTAGGGGTACTGCACACTATGCACACCATTTTTTAAGTCTTATATATGAAAATATATAAATTCCCTCACGTATATATAGTCATTGGAAAAAAGGTGTGCATGGCGTGCAGGGCGGCGAGACAGCATCGGAAAAGGCTCATAAACGAGAGAAAACAAGAAAAATAGCCTGCACACTTCAATCGAAAATGGTGTGCAGCAAAGTGTGCATGGCGTGCCGAAGGTGTGCAGCGCACGTCGGAATGGCACCCCTTTTCCTTGGCGTACTTCTTCTGCCTCCGACTTTTTCAGGGGGCGCGAGCGAACTTTTTTGAATTGATTTCTGCCCATAAACGAGCGGAAATAGGCTCTGAGCAGGGGTAACGAAATAATAAGTGTTGCGAAGTTAGTGTTAACGCCGTATAATAAAAGCTGTATAGATGAATGGCTCAGCACCCGTCCCGTCCTTGATGCGGGGTTGCTATCGGGAATAGGAGCCGAGCGCTCGGTCGAATAGGCCGTGCGTCACGGGCGAAACAACGAACACGAAGCTCCCGTGGAAACTGAGATAGACAAGGCTTTGCGCCTCTGTCCTTCTTTGGTTTCCACGGGAGCTTTTTTTGTTTCGCGAAAAGGACTTTGAACATGGAGGTGGCTGGTTATGGCTAAGGCAAAGCAGCAAGTGAAAGGGTCGAAGCCCTCTTATATGACAACGTATGAGGCGGCGGATTTCCTCGGTTTTACCGCAGGCACGCTCCGCGTCTGGCGCTCTCAGGGCAAGGGGCCGAGTTACTACAAGGTCGGTAGCACGGTTCGCTATGAGATGGATGACCTTGAGGCGTGGAAGAACGAGAACGTGAAGCACGTCGAGCTGACGAATTAAGGAGGTGAGAGCATGGAGGCAAAAGAAAACCGCCCCGACGCCTGCACAGCTTCCGGGACGGCCAAATCTATATATAAATATTTTAGCACGGATGCGCCTGATATTCAAGAGGAATTGACGGGTCCCGTTCTTCCCGATGATTGTGCAGCGGACATCGTGTCGTTCTGTTCCGAGCAGACTATCGCGTACGACGATTTGCTGGAGTATGCGACGTTATTTTATTTGCAGGACAAAGACCCCGAGGACCCGCCCTTTCGCGATACGCTCAAGTTCGAGCTTCTGACGCTGACGAACCGATGCATCGACGCGTACAACTTGGGCAAGCGCGACCCGAACGCGGCTCCCGGTGCGAAGCTGAAGGACGCCTATCCCGACAAGAAGGAGGGCGCGGAGCGCTACAAGCGCCTGTCGGGTCTCCATACCCTGCAGATTGCCATCATCCTGTACAAGTTGCACCATGCGGTGGGCATCCTTTGGAACAACTCGCATGACGACGGCAACTTTGACATCGGCATTTACCAGTACGGCGGCGACAACGAGGGCTGCTACGACGTTGGTGAGCAGAATCTGAAGAGCCTTATCCGCGGCTATTGCAAGACGGGCACCATCAAGGACGTAAACGAGACCATCGAGGCCCTTCGCGCGATTTGCCCTCGCGTGGAGCGCTGCCGCAATCGCGATTTGGTCGCCGTGAACAACGGCATCTACGATTACGGCAACAAGATTCTGATGGCGTTCGACCCTGCGTTCGTCTTCACGAGCAAGAAGCACGTCGATTTCGTCGACCGTGCCCAGAACCCCGTCATCCACAACGACGAGGACGGCACGGACTGGGATGTCGTGTCGTGGATGAACGAGCTGTCCGACGACCCCGATGTGGTCTCGCTTCTGTGGCAGATTATCGGCGCAACGGTTCGCCCGTATGTGAGCTGGAATAAATCCGCATGGCTCTATTCCCCTTCCGGCAACAACGGCAAGGGCACGCTCTGCACCCTGCTTCGCAATCTTTGCGGAGCGGGCGACTGGACTTCCATTCCGCTGAAGAACTTCGGCAAGGATTTCATGCTCACGTCGCTGATGCATGCGTCCGTGATTATCACCGACGAGAACGACACGGGCACGTTCGTGGATGATGCGGCGTCGCTCAAAAGCATCATCACAGGCGACCCGTTCCAGATGAACCGCAAGAACCGCGACCCGCGCGACGTTCTTTTCAACGGTTTCATGGTGCAGTGCGTGAACGAGATTCCAAGGGTTCGTGATAAGTCCGAATCCATGCTCCGCCGCCTGCTGGTGATTCCGTTCATGAAGCGCTTCGAGGGCTGCGAGCGCAAGTACATCAAGGACGACTATCTGCATCGCAAGGACGTTCTCGAATACGTGCTGTACCACGTGCTCGCCGAGACCGACTATTACGAGCTTGACGAGCCGGATGCGTGCGTCGACCTGCTGGACGAGTTCCGTCTGACGAACGACCCGGTTCGCCAGTTCCTCGACGACGTTCTCATACGGGCGACATGGGACGTTTTGCCGTGGCAGTTCGTATTCGATTTGTACCGCCATTGGTTTATTCGCAACAACCCGAGCGGACGATGCCAGAGTCGCAAATCGCTCATCAACGACGTCAAGGGAATCATCTCCGATTACGAAGGCTGGGACTATTCGGACAATCCGGTTTCCGTCCCTGACGAGATGTACGACACGCCCGAGGGATTGATTGGCATCTATGACGTCCGTGAGTGGGAGGAGCCGGGGTATCGAGGCTCGAATCCAAATCGCTCCCACTTGTATCGCGGTTCGAAACGCACTCGCGGTCTCGTTCGCGTAGGCATGGCCGCTTCGGAAGATGCGACGACAACTGATTCAACGATTAAGGAGGAATAAATCATGAGCACTAAGAAGAAGATTGTCGGTGTGGCGGTGATTGTTGTCGCGCTTGCGCTTTTGCTTGGTGATGCAATGAACTTCACCACGACGGTGCACGATGCGGCAGATGCGCAGCCGACTTCGGCCATTAAGCAGCAGGTAAAGCTCCGGATGGAGCGCCTCCGCGATAAGCAGACCGTCGAGGACCTTGGCAACGGCACGATTTTGTTTCTGCCTGAGCATCAATAAGCAAGATTAAGGAGGAATAAATCATGAGCAATTTGACGCCTGATGAGCTGGCTCGACTTCGCCTGAAGGCAAAGCACGGAATGCTCACGCCCGAAGAGCAGCGGGCGTACGACGACTATGCGGCGGAGCAGCTTTCCGCTGTTCCGTCGCCGCCCTCGGGTGCTGTACCGCCTGAGAAGGGTTTCAAATGGGAAAGCGAGAAGGTTGCGGAGTGGCGTCTGAAGGCACGCCACGACGGCCTTGATGAGAACGAGCGGTTGCTCTATCAGGATTATCAGCAGACCCTTGCGCTTGCCGGTGCTTCAGTCGAAGCGGAGAACAAGGCATATTCGCCCAAGGTGGAGAAGAGCATCATCTTTCGCGGTGCCATCTCGTTGGCATTGCTGGCTCTAATCGGTCTGTTCAGCATTTCGGGTTGCAAGCTGTCCGAGTTGAGTCTGCTCGTTCCCTATACGTCGTATCAGCTGGGCTACGCGTTGACCGGTGAGATGCCGAATACAAATGAGGCGCTTACGCCAATTGCTGTCGAAGGTCTGGATTCTCGTTATTGCGACATAAGGACGTACGCGAACTACATCCAATCAGAGGAAGCAAATACGCCTTTCGATGACATCACGAGCAGCTTCCATCATTTGCTCGTTAAGGATTCGGTCCGCGATTATTTGCTAAGCGAGAACGTAGTCGGCGGGTTTGCCGATGCCCTTCAAAACGATGCGGCATTTGTCGATGTCGTTTACCGCAATAGCGAGGTTTATCAAGCGGCGAAGAAACAAGCCGAGGAACAAGGCAAGACCGTCGAAGACCTCGCCAATGGCGGTAAGCAGACCATCGAAGACCTCGGCAATGGCTGAGTTAAGGAGGACAAAGGAATGAATGGTTTAGGTATCAACAAGGCACCTAAGAACGACAAGGACGCGGACATCTTGACGCCCGACGAGGTCACGTTGCTTCGTACTTATGCGAGCGACGGAACGCTCACGGCGGAAGAGCGTGAGCTGTATTCAAAGCACCTTGATGCGATGG
>OLPZ01000185.1_pt1 | contig 51424 bp, 57 predicted proteins | sample 1672711 | NCBI WGS metagenome assembly OLPZ01 (sample SAMEA3136716, study PRJEB25190) | human gut metagenome
GACACCGCCTTTTCACGGCGGTAACACGGGTTCGAATCCCGTACGGACTATATTTGAGTAACTTAGGTTACTCTTTTTATTTTGTTTCTTTTTCTTATATGTTACAATATTATATAGTAAAATTTTTTGAGGTGAATTTATGTCTAAAATTTTTGTGTTTGGTCACCAAAATCCTGATTCTGATGCTATTGGTTCGTCTTATGGATATGCTTATTTGAAACGTCAACTTGGTGTTGAGGCTGAGGCTGTTGCTTTGGGTACTCCAAATGAAGAGACTGCTTTTGTACTTGACTATTTTTCTGTAAATGCTCCTCGTGTTGTTGAGTCAGCACGGTCTGAGGGGGTAAATCAAGTTATTCTTACTGACCATAATGAGTTTCAACAATCTATTTCAGATATTAAGGATGTAGAAGTTATTGAAGTAGTGGATCACCATCGTGTGGCTAACTTTGAGACGGCTAATCCATTAATGATGCGTTTAGAACCTGTAGGTTCAGCTTCTTCGATTGTTTATCGCATGTTTAAAGAAAATAATGTTGAAATTCCTAAAGATGTAGCTGGTTTGCTTTTGTCAGGTTTGATTTCTGATACTCTTTTACTTAAATCACCAACGACACATGCTTCAGATCCTGCAGTAGCTGAAGAACTTGCTCGACTTGCTGGAGTCAATTTAGAAGAATATGGTCTTGCCATGCTTAAGGCTGGTACTAATCTTTCTTCTAAATCAGCTGAAGAACTCATTGATATTGATGCAAAAACATTTGAATTGAATGGGAATCAAGTTCGCGTTGCTCAGGTGAATACTGTTGATATTTCTGATGTTCTTTCACGTCAAGCGGAAATTGAAGAAGCTATCAATAGCTCAATTAAAAGTAACGGGTACTCTGACTTTGTGTTAATGATTACTGATATTCTTAACTCAAATTCAGAAATTCTCGCACTCGGATCAAATACTGATAAAATTGAAAAAGCTTTTAACTTTGTTTTAGAAAATAACCATGCTTTCCTTAAAGGAGCAGTTTCTCGTAAGAAGCAAGTTGTTCCTCAATTGACTGAAAGTTTCAATGTGTAAAAAGGCTCTGTAGGCCTTTTTTTAGTGTGCTGATTAATGGTATAATACTTGTTATGATAATACAATTTAACCCAAATAAATTAAGTAATCAGCCTTTTTTTATGGAATTGCTGAATTATCTATATCACTATCAGCCTGTAACTTTGAGAGAAATAAAAAATCAGTTTCCATTACAAAAGAATATAGATAAATTGATTGAGGAGTTTGTTAAAGTTGGTTATATTGAGAGGTCTGAGAAACGTTACCGTTTATTAATTTCTTTAGTTTCAGATCCTTCTACAATTGATTTATACCAGCATTTCTTTATTGAAAGTGATTCTCCTTCTTATCAAGAACTATTAGAGCGTAGATTTGTTACTGAGATGACTAACTCTACTAATGAAGTGATTATTATTGAACACACAAGTATCACGAGAAACGATCTTACGATTTCAAATTATTTTTATAAGTTAAGAGAAAATCTTTCATTAACGGAAGAACAAAACAGATTATATAACTTATTAGGTGATCTTAATCCTGAATATTTCTTAAAGCATGTCACAACATTTCTTTTAAAATTTGTAAGAAGGGAGTACGCTCTTCAAAAGAGGAGGAATATTTTTGTTGATGCTTTAGAACTATTAGGATATCTTATTCAAGTAGAAGATGGGCGTTATATTCTAAATATGGATTTAGACTCCGAAGCATTAGTTTTTTGTGCAAAAAAAGACTAGTTTTATTACTAGTCTTTTTTATGACAACTTTAACGATTCCTTAGTTCAAGATAACGTTTGTACCAGATGTTAACATAAGATTGTGAAAATGGCCCTTTACCATTGTTAATCCAATCTACTAAGATTTTAACATGTTCCTTTAAGATATAGTCAATATCAGGAGAGTAATGCATTTCTTTTTTATGTATTTCATACTCATCTACATCTAGCAATTTTTTCTCACCATCAGCGAAAACTTTGACATCTAAGTCATAGTCAATATATTTTAGCGCTTCTTGGTCCAAAACATATGGACTGGCTAAATTGCAGTAGTAGGAAATGCCGTTATCCCTGATCATGGCTATAATATTAAACCAGTATTTTTTGTGGAAATAAACAATAGCAGGTTCACGAGTTACCCATCGTCTCCCATCAGCTTCAGTAACGAGGGTATGATCGTTAACGCCAATAACAGCATTCTCAGTTGTCTTTAGTACCATAGTATCGCGCCAAGTACGGTGCAATCTACCATCATGCTTATAACTTTGAATTGTGATAAAGTCGCCTTCTTTTGGTAATTTCATGGCGTCCTCTTTCTACAATAGCGGTTATCTTCATTATTGTATCATAATTTTGAGAAAAGAGGGGAAATTCTTAGAAATATTCTCTTAGAGCGGAGGCTATAGCATCGAAGTCATAACCTTTTCGGAACAAAGATTGTGTGAGGTGTTGCTTAAGTTCATAACCGTCGTATTTTTTACTAAATTTTTGATATTGCTTTTCTATTTCTTTATAAAGGAGAGCTTGTTCATTTTCTTCATCGGCTTCTAGTTCTAGTTGGTTAATAGCGTTCTTACTTTCTTGGAATGAAAAGCCTTTATTAATGAGGTTCTGAATCAATTTATCCTTTAGAGATTTGGTTGGTAATTTTCCCTGATATTTTCGTAATAGTTTTGAAGTTACTTTAATTGCTACTTCCGAGAAATCAAATTGGGTTAATACCTCGTCAATGACTTGTTTCTCACAGCCTTTTTGTAGCCATTTTTGCTTCAAGGCATAGGCACCTTTATCTCCTGAATTTAAATTCTGTTGAGCTAGGCTTTCTAGGAGTTTATAATCATCAATCCAATGGTCTTTCTTTAGATTATCAATGATTTGGGGAATTATATGTGGATTTATTTCATGTTTAAAAAGATAGTCTCTTACTTCTTTTTCAGTACGTTGTTTAAAGGAAATAAAATAGAGGGCCAGATTTTTACCATGTGAGAACTGTGCAAAGTTCTTAATATCTTCTAGCTGATCTTTACTAAGTGCCATTTCTTTTGTTAACATGTACTTGACGATGGTGTCTTCTGTAACATAGAGACTCTCTTTTTTATCTATCTCAACGAGATAGAGCCTTTTTTTCTTCTCTATTTTTGTGATTTTCATAGTTATTATTATATCAAAATGTTAGAATGGTAGTATGAATTTACAAGTGAAACAACGTATCCCGCTTAAGATTAAACGAATGGGGATCAATGGTGAGGGTATTGGTTTTTATAAAAAAACACTGGTTTTTGTTCCTGGAGCTTTGAAGGGAGAAGAGGTGTTTTGTCAGATTGTTTCGGTTAAGAGAAACTTTGTTCAGGCAAAACTATTAAAAATTAATAAAGCTTCCAAGTTTCGTGTTGATCCTGAATGTGGTGTCTATGAAGAGTGTGGTGGTTGCCAGTTGATGCATCTTCGTTATGATAAACAATTAGAGTTTAAAACGGACCTGTTAGGACAAGCTTTGAAAAAGTTCAAACCGGCTAATTTTGAGTCTTATGAGATTCGTCCAACAATAGGAATGAAGCAACCACAACATTATCGTGCTAAACTACAATTTCAAATACGTTCTTTTGGTGGCTCAGTTAAGGCTGGCTTATTTACGGAAGGAAGTCATCGACTAATCAATATTGATGATTGTTTGGTTCAAGATGAGTTAACGCAAGCGATTATGAATAAAGTGACAAATTTGCTAGATAAATACAAGCTACCGATTTATAATGAGCGCAAAATTTCCGGGATTCGCACAGTTATGATACGACGTGCTTTAGGGTCTAATCAGGTCCAGCTAATTTTTGTAACATCTAATCCTGTTTCTTTGACTAAGTTGGTGAAGGAGTTAACTTTAAGTTATCCTGAAATTGTAACAGTTGCTGTCAATTATAACTATTCGAAATCCAGTGAGATTTATGGCCAAGAGACAGAAATTATCTGGGGTCAAGATACAATCCAAGAAGAGGTTCTAGACTATAACTTCGCACTTTCTCCTCGTGCCTTCTACCAGTTGAATCCTAAGCAAACTGAAGTGCTCTATGGTCAGGCAGTTGAAGCTTTGGAAGTGGATAAGTCTGAACACCTTATTGATGCTTATTGTGGTGTTGGTACTATTGGACTTGCATTTGCAAAAAAAGTGAGCACCATTCGGGGGATGGATATTATTCCGGAAGCTATCGAAGATGCTAGAAAAAATGCTGAGTCACTTGGACTGGATAATGCTCACTATGAGGTAGGAAAAGCTGAAGATATTATTCCTCGCTGGTATAAGGAAGGGTATCGAGCGGATGCTCTTATTGTAGATCCACCGAGAACGGGTTTGGATAGTAAGTTACTTAAAACTATACTGGAATATACTCCCAAAAAAATGGTATATGTCTCATGTAATGTATCTACTTTGGCAAGAGATTTAGTTTCTTTAGCTAAGGTATATGATGTGAACTATATTCAGTCAGTAGATATGTTTCCTCACACTGCTCGGACAGAAGCAGTTGTAAAGCTGACTAAGAAATGTAATAAAAACTAACATGATAAACAAAAAATTTCAAAATTATTGGAAAATTTCTTTATTTTTCTAAAAAATAGGAGTATAATAGGACTATCGATTTTTTAAAGGAGGAGCGTATGAAGAAGAGCTTCATTGATCAACAAAAGGAAATTTCTTTTGTAAAAAATACTTTCACACAGTATTTAATTGATAAACTTGACGTCGTTGAAGTGCAAGGGCCTATTTTGAGTAAGGTCGGGGATGGTATGCAGGATAATTTAAATGGTATTGAAAATCCTGTAACTGTTAATGTACTTCAGATTCCTGACGCAACATACGAAGTTGTTCACTCATTAGCAAAATGGAAGCGCCATACTTTGGCTCGTTTTGGTTTTAATGAAGGTGAAGGGCTCGTGGTTAATATGAAGGCTCTTCGTCCAGATGAAGACTCATTGGATGCAACGCACTCCGTTTATGTTGACCAATGGGATTGGGAAAAGGTTATTCCTGATGGACATCGTAATATTGCGTATTTGAAGGAAACCGTCGAGACAATCTACAAAGTTATTCGTTTGACTGAGCTTGCTGTTGAGGCGCGTTACGATATTGAAGCCGTCTTACCTAAGAAAATTACTTTCATCCATTCAGAAGAGCTTGTTGAGAAGTACCCTGATTTGACACCGAAAGAGCGTGAAAATGCCATAACTAAAGAATATGGTGCTGTATTCTTGATTGGTATTGGTGGTGTTCTTCCTGACGGGAAGCCCCATGATGGTCGTGCACCTGACTATGATGACTGGACAACTGAGTCTGAGAAGGGTTATCATGGTTTGAATGGAGATATTTTGGTTTGGAATGAGCAATTAGGACATGCTTTTGAGTTATCATCAATGGGGATTCGTGTTGATGAAGATGCACTTAAACGTCAGGTTGAAATTACTGGTGACCAAGATCGTTTGAAATTGGATTGGCACCAAGCCTTGTTACATGGCCAATTCCCACTAACAATTGGTGGTGGTATTGGTCAATCACGTATGGCTATGTTCTTGCTACGTAAAAAACATATAGGTGAGGTTCAAACTTCAGTTTGGCCAGATGCCGTTCGTGAAACTTACGAAAATATCTTGTAAAAAGAGTACTAACGAAAGTTAGTGCTTTTTGATTTGGAATAAATTGTGCGTTATTGATTAGAAAATTTATTATTAGACTAGGTATCGTGAGAGTTGACTATATTTTCATTATAAAGAAAAACCTATCCTTTGTAGGAGATAGGTTATAAAATTAGTTGTTGCTACGGAAAAATGCGTCATAGAGCGCTCTAACGGCTTCTTTCTCTTGTTCAGTTTCAATTACAAACATTACAGAAACTTCACTTGATCCCTGAGAAATCATTTCAAGGTTAATGTTTTTTTCAGAGAGTGCTTTGGCTGCTGTCGCTGTAACACCGATGTGGTCTCTCATATTTTCACCAACAATCACTAGGATAGAAAGGCCATGTTCAATTTCAACTTCATCAACACCAAGTTCACGCGTCAAATAAGAGAGGATTTCTTGTTCTTTGATTGGGGTAAGTTCACGTTCTCGAATAATGATTGAAAGGTCATCAATTCCAGAAGGCATATGTTCCCAACGGATGTTTAAATCTTCCAAGATTTGTAGCACCTTACGTCCGAAACCTACCTCGCGGTTCATGAGGTATTTACTCATATTGATGCTGACAAACTTGTCATCGCTAGCAATACCAACAACTGGAACAGTTGCTCCCTGGTGTTCAAGAATAATACGTGTGCCTGGGTGGTCCGGATTATTGGTGTTTTTGATAACTAATGGAATCTTACCACGATATGCTGGGAGGAGAGCTTCATCATGAAGAACCGAAAATCCAGCATATGCCAACTCACGCATTTCTTTGTAAGTCAACTCTGGAATAGAGTGCGGTTCATGTACCACACCTGGGTGGGCTGCAAAAATACCATCTACATCTGTAAAGTTTTCATATAGGTCAGCTTTAACACCTGCCGCTACGATAGAGCCTGTGATATCAGAGCCTCCTCGTGAGAATGTACAGATTTGATTATCAGAGGTGACCCCAAAGAATCCAGGAATAATCAGAACCTCATCTGATTCACGAAGTTCTTCTAACTTATCATATGAACCCGGAAGAATACGGGCGTTGCCTGGCTCACTTGAGACCAAGATACCAGCTTCGCGAGGATGAACGTAGCGTGCTTCAATATCGTTATTGCGGAAATATTCAGCAATTAATTTTGCATTATTGTCCTCTCCAGCAGCTAGGAAGGTATCATGGAGGAAATCGTTATCCTCGATGGGAAGCGTAGCGAGGTCAGTAATAGCTTTGGCAATTTTTACCATCTCTTTTGATTTGAAACCTAGTTCATCAACCATAGCTTGGTAGCGGTTAATAATCCATTCTTGGTCAGCTTTAACATCAGCACCCTTTATATAGTGTTTGTAGTATTTAATTAGGGCGTCTGTAACTTTGGTATCCTCATCGTTACGTTTACCAGGGGCAGAGACAACGACAAAGCGGCGTTCAGGGTCAGATTTTACAATGTTTAAGACTTTTTCTAATTGTGTTGCTGAAGCGAGTGAGCTTCCGCCAAATTTGATGACTTTCATAGTTACTCCAAAAAAATTATAAATTATTCTACAATTATAGCAAAATTCTGATAATTTGTCACATTGTTTTTAAAAGCGAGTAAGATTTAGTCTGATTATGATACAATAAAGGAAGAAAAGGAGGATGTCCCGTGGTAGAGGCAATTATTTTTGATATGGATGGTGTCCTTTTTGACACTGAAAAATATTATTATGATCGACGGGCAAGTTTTTTAGGCCAAAAGGGTATTTCAATAGATCATTTACCCCCGTCTTTCTTTATAGGTGGAAATACTAAGCAGGTTTGGGAAAATATTCTTAGAGATGATTATGATAAGTGGGATGTGTCAACTTTACAAGAAGAGTACAATACTTATAAACAAAATAATCCCTTACCCTATAAAGAATTAATTTTTCCTGATGTTTTAAAGGTTTTAAATGAAGTGAAATCTCAAGGGTTGAAAATAGGCTTAGCCTCTAGCTCAGTGAAAGCAGATATCTTTAGAGCTTTGGAGGAAAATCGTTTGCAAGGTTTCTTTGATATTGTTCTCTCAGGAGAGGAATTCAAAGAGAGTAAACCCAATCCAGAGATTTATTTGACAGCGTTAAAGCAATTAAACGTGCAAGCAAGTCGTGCTCTTATCATTGAAGATAGTGAAAAAGGAATTGCTGCTGGAGTAGCTGCAGATGTAGAGGTCTGGGCGATTAGAGATAATCAGTTTGGTATGGATCAAAGTGCTGCAAAAGGTTTATTGGATAGTCTTACAGATGTTTTAGACTTAATAAAATAGAAAACAACACCGAGCTTGTCTCCTCGGTGTTTTGAGGTATCAAATTAAAAAATTATAAGTTTATATTGACCTTTAGGTGGACTATGATATACTAGGAAATAACGACTTATGATTTGATTATCAAATTATCTATATATCAAATAAAATTGTGATAAAAAATTAAATAACATGCGGTTTTGATATAGTAACTAGTTATCGGAAGGAGTGCTAAAATGGCTTACGAAACAATTCTTTATAGTGTTGAAGAGGAAGTGGCAACATTAACTCTCAATCGCCCTGAAGTGCAAAATGGATTTAACATTCAAGTTTGTGATGAGATTATGGCTGCAATCGAGGAAGCAGGGGAAGATGCATCTGTGAAGTTCTTGGTTATCAATGCTAAGGGGAAAGTCTTTTCTGTTGGTGGAGACCTTGATCAAATGAAAAAAGCTGTTGCTGTGGATGATGTACAATCTTTGGTTCGTATTGCTGAGCAAGTGAATGAAATATCTTTTGCTCTGAAAAAATTGCCTAAGCCAGTCATCATGGTTATTGATGGGCCCTGTGCAGGTGCCGCTGCTAACTTAGCAGTTGCAGCAGATTTCACAATTGCATCTGAAAAAGCTAAATTTATTCAAGCTTTTGTAGGTGTTGGTTTGGCCCCTGATGCTGGTGGTCTTTACCTTTTGACTCGTTCAATTGGTATTAATCGTGCTACTCAAATTACCATGACAGGAGAGCCTGTGTCAGCTGAGAAAGCTTTAGATTGGGGGATTGCTTACAAGGTAGTCGATTCAGAAAAACTTGAGAAAACAGTGAGTCAATTGATTAAGAAATTAAATCGTTCTTCAGTTAATTCATTCAAAGCAATTAAAGAAATGGTTTGGGAATCTGAATTTGCAGGTTGGGAAAAATACGCTAAGCTAGAGCTTGATTTGCAGAAATCTCTTGCATTTACAGAGGACTTTAAAGAAGGTGTACGTGCTTATAGTGAACGTCGCCGCCCTAAATTCCAAGGAAAATAAACTTGTTTTCAGAAATTAAAACTAAAGCTTTCAAATTGGACTTGCTAAATTAGTTTGAGTCTGATATAATTTGATAATCAAATCTTATTGAAAGGAGTCTGGTGTGGATTACGATAAAATTAATGGCTATCTTGTTGATATTTTTAATAACGTCGTTATTATCGAAGAAGCAAGTTTGAAAAATTCAAAGTTTAATGATATTTCCCTCAAGGAAATGCATACCATTGATGTTATTGGTACACATCCAGATACGACACCAAGTGCAGTTGCTAGAGAGCTTATGTTAACCCTTGGTACTGTAACAACTTCTCTCAATAAACTTGAAAAGAAAGGATATATTATTCGTACGCGATCATCTGTTGATCGTCGTGTGGTCCATCTATCACTTTCTAAAAAAGGTCGTCTGGTATATCGTCTTCACCGTGCTTTCCATAAATCAATGGTGAAGACGATTACAGAAGGCTTTAACGACGAGGAATTAAAGGTTATGAGCAAAGGTTTGGAAAATCTCCATGCCTTTCTTGAGGAGTTGAAATAATGGCATTTGCAAAAATTAGTCAGGTTGCCCATTATGCACCTGCTCAGGTCGTGACCAACGATGACCTATCTAAAATCATGGATACCAGTGATGAGTGGATTCGCTCACGTACAGGGATTCAAGAACGTCGCATTTCATTAAATGAGAATACAAGTGATTTAGCTACCAATGTTGCTTATCAGCTGTTGGAAAAGTCGGGATTATCTCCTGAAGAGCTAGACTTTGTTTTAGTTGCAACGATTTCTCCTGATAACTCAATGCCGTCAGTGGCAGCACGTGTTCAAGGAACAATTGGAGCAGTTAATGCCTTCGCTTTTGATATTACTGCGGCATGCAGTGGTTTTGTCTTTGCTTTGGCAACCGCAGAAAAATTGATAAAGTCAGGAGCTTACAAAAAAGGTTTAGTTATTGGTGCTGAAGTTCTTTCAAAAACTTTAGACTGGTCTGATCGTGCAACAGCAGTTCTTTTTGGAGATGGGGCTGGCGGTGTTTTATTAGAAGAATCTGAAGAAGAACACTTTTTTGGTGAATCTTTAAATACCGATGGTAGCAAGGGCGGTCTTGAGTCGGGAGCTTCTGCAGTTATTTCGCCTTATTCTGATGGTACTGAGCAGCCTAATCCCTATATGCAAATGGATGGTAAAGCAATCTTTGATTTTGCTGTGAAGACTGTTTCGAAGAGTATTAAAGCATTGGTTGAAGAAAAAGGTGAACCTGATTACTTCCTTCTTCATCAAGCTAATATTCGTATTTTGGATACTATGGCTAAGAAAATTGATGTTAGTCGTGATAAATTTCTGGCTAACATGATGTCTTATGGTAATACCAGTGCAGCAAGTATTCCAATCTTGCTTTCTGAGAATGTGGCGAATGAGACTCTTAAGTTAGGCAGTGATCAAACAATTCTTCTCTCAGGTTTTGGAGGGGGTTTGACATGGGGCAGTCTAATTGTTAAAATCTAGTTATATAAATTATGCACCAGCATAGATTATAAGAAATATATTTATCTTAAAGGAGAAAATAAAATGGCAGTATTTGAAAAAGTACAAGAAATCATTGTTGAAGAACTTGGGAAAGATGCAGAAGAAGTAAAAGTAGAAACTACTTTTGACGAACTTGATGCTGATTCACTTGATGTATTCCAAGTTATCTCAGAAATCGAAGATGAATTCGATATTCAAATCGAAACTGAAGAAGGTCTTAATACGGTTGGTGACCTTGTTGCTTACGTAGAAGAGAAAACTAAATAAGCAGAGCATAGAGAATATTCTTATTAGGGATATTCTCATTTGTTTATAAAATTACTTTGATTATTAAACTATTTATTTGATCAGAAAATCGAAAAAAGGTGAAAAATGAAATCTCGTATTACAGAACTGTTAGGAATTAAATATCCAATCTTCCAAGGTGGTATGGCCTGGGTTGCTGATGGTGACTTGGCTGGAGCCGTTTCAAATGCTGGTGGACTCGGAATTATTGGTGGCGGTAATGCCCCTAAAGAAGTGGTAAAAGCTAATATTGACAGGGTGAAACAAATCACTGACAAACCATTCGGTGTTAATATTATGCTTTTGTCGCCATTTGTTGACGATATTGTTGACCTTGTTATTGAAGAAGGTGTAAAAGTTGTTACAACTGGTGCAGGAAACCCAGGTAAATATATGGAACGTTTCCACGAAGCCGGTATCACAGTTATTCCAGTTATCCCATCAGTTGCACTTGCTAAACGCATGGAAAAACTTGGAGCGGATGCTGTTGTTGCAGAAGGTATGGAAGCTGGTGGTCACATCGGTAAATTGACAACTATGGCTCTTGTTCGACAAGTTGCAGATGCGGTATCTATCCCGGTTATTGGGGCTGGTGGTGTTGCTGATGGACGTGGTATGGCTGCTGTTCTCATGCTTGGAGCAGAAGCTGTGCAGGTTGGTACGCGTTTCGCTGTTGCCAAAGAATCTAACGCTCACCAAAACTTCAAGGATAAGATTTTGAAGGCTAAAGATATCGATACTGTGATTTCCGCTTCTGTTGTAGGACACCCTGTTCGTACCATTAAGAATAAGTTGGCTACAGAGTACAATCAGGCCGAAAAAGATTTCTTAGCTGGTAAGAAAACTCAAGAGGAAATTGAAGAGCTTGGTGCAGGTGCACTTCGTAATGCCGTTGTTGATGGAGATGTGGAATATGGTTCAGTTATGGCTGGACAAATTGCAGGTCTTGTTCGTAAAGAAGAAACGTGTGCAGAAATCTTGGAAGATTTGTACACAGGTGCTGCAAAGGTAATTAAAGAAGAAGCTGCTCGTTGGGCAGATGTAAACGTCTAAAAACATCGAAAGGATTATGATAGTGACAAAACGTGCTTTCTTATTTGGTGGTCAAGGAGCTCAGAAATTGGGTATGGCAAGTGATTTGTATGCGGCATATCCCATTGTCAAAGAAACATTTGATACGGCTAGTCGTATTTTAGGTTATGATTTGCGTGAATTGATTGATTCTAACGAAGAAAAACTTAATCAAACACGCTATACTCAACCAGCTATTTTGACAACGTCAGTTGCTATTTATCGTCTCTTGGCAGAAAATGGTATTGCTCCTGATATTGTTGCTGGACTTTCTCTTGGGGAATATTCTGCCCTGGTTGCAGCTGGTGCCCTCTCATTTGAAGATGCAGTAGCCTTAGTTGCTAAACGTGGGGAATTCATGGAAACTGCAGCTCCAGCTGGAAGTGGAAAAATGGTTGCTGTCATGAACACAGATCCAAATTTGATTGAAGAGATTTGTCAAGAAGCTTCTGAAAAGGGTGTAGTAACGCCTGCCAACTATAATACCCCAGCACAAATTGTAATTGGTGGTGAAGTTGGGGCTGTTGATTATGCTGTAGAATTACTTAAAGAAGCAGGTGCAAAACGCTTGATTCCTCTTAATGTATCAGGCCCATTCCATACAGCTTTACTTGAATCAGCTAGTCAAAAATTGGCAGCAGAACTAGAAAAAGTGTCATTCAATGACTTTGTCCTCCCATTGGTAGGTAATACTGAGGCTCAAATTATGAAGTCAGAAGACGTTAAAGCTCTTTTGGCTCGTCAGGTGATGGAACCTGTACGTTTTTATGATTCGATTGCCACTATCCAAGATTTTGGTGTAGATGAAGTGATTGAGATTGGGCCAGGAAAAATCTTGTCAGGTTTCTTGAAGAAAATTGATAAAACCTTACCAACTCAAAATGTTGAAGATCAAGCTAGTCTTGATGCCCTTCTTAATGCTTAAAACGAGGTAAACATGGAACTTAAGAATAAAAATGTTTTTGTAACAGGTTCAACACGTGGTATTGGATTAGCTGTGGCACATCAATTTGCTAGTCTTGGTGCCAACGTTGTCCTAAATGGACGTTCTGAAATTTCTGAGGACTTGCTTGCGCAATTTGTGGACTATGGTGTAACTGTTGTTGGTATCTCAGGTGATATTTCTAATGGTGAGGATGCTAAACGTATGGTAGCAGAAGCCATTGAAAAACTTGGAAGCGTTGATGTACTAGTTAATAATGCTGGTATCACCAACGATAAGTTGATGTTGAAGATGACTGAAGAAGATTTTGAACGCGTCTTGAAAATCAACTTGACTGGTGCTTTCAATATGACACAGGCAGTCTTGAAACCAATGTCTAAGGCTCGTCAAGGTGCCATTATCAATATGTCATCTGTTGTAGGTCTTATGGGAAATGTTGGTCAAGCTAATTATTCGGCTTCAAAAGCTGGTTTGATTGGTTTCACTAAATCAGTAGCTCGTGAAGTTGCAGCTCGTGGTGTTCGTGTTAATGCTATTGCTCCTGGTTTCATTGAGTCTGATATGACTGATGCAATCCCAGAGAAAATGAAAGACGCTATGATTGCTCAAGTACCAATGAAACGTATTGGTCAGGCAAAAGAAGTGGCAGAAGTTGCGGCTTTCTTAGCAGGGCAAGAGTATCTTACAGGTCAAACAATCGCTATTGATGGTGGTATGACCATGCAATAATTGATTTTCATTATCCAAAAAATCATATACTAAAATATCCATCCGAAAAAGGAGAATATACATGTCTACAAATCGTGTTGTTGTTACAGGTTACGGTGTAACCTCGCCAATCGGTAATACACCAGAAGAATTTTGGAACAGTCTTCATGACGGTAAGATTGGTATTAAGCCAATCACCAAGTTTGATGCTTCTGATATCCCAGTCTTTAACGCTGGTGAAATCCAAGATTTCCCATTCGACAAGTATTTTGTGAAAAAAGATACTAACCGTATGGACACTTATTCACTTTATGCGATTTATGCTGCTATGGAAGCACTTGAAAATTCAGGACTTAATATGGAAGAAGTAAATCGTGATCGCGTTGGTGTTATCGTGTCATCTGGTATCGGTGGTTTACAAGAACTTGAAGATCAAATTATCCGCATGTATGAACGTGGTATGAAACGTATCAAGCCAATGTTTATTCCTAAAGCTCTCTCAAACATGGGTGCAGGGAACATTGCTCTTAAGATTGGTGCTCAAGGGGTATGTAAATCAGTGACAACTGCCTGTGCCTCTGCCAATGATGCTATCGGTGAAGCCTTCCGCGAAATTAAATTTGGATTTCACGATGTTGTCTTGGCTGGTGGTGCGGAAGCTTCAATCACTAAAATTGGTATTGGAGGTTTTAACGCTCTTACAGCCCTTTCAACAACAGAAGATCCAGAACGTTCTTCAATTCCATTTGATAAAGACCGTAATGGTTTTGTTATGGGTGAAGGTGCTGGGGTTCTTGTTATTGAAAGCTTGGAGCATGCGCAAAAACGTGGTGCCAACATCTTGGCTGAGATTGTTGGTTACGGATCAAACTGTGATGCCTATCATATGACAACGCCAACTCCAGACGGTTCAGGAGCTGCTAAAGCAATTAAATTGGCTATCAATGAAGCTGGTATCAAGCCTGAAGATGTTGACTATGTCAATGCTCACGGTACTTCAACACCAGCCAACGAAAAAGGTGAAAGTGCTGCTATTGTGTCTGTACTTGGTAAAGATGTTCCAGTTTCATCTACTAAATCATTTACAGGTCACCTGCTTGGTGCTGCTGGTGCTGTTGAAGCTATTGCAACAATTGAAGCTATTCGTCACAGCTTTGTACCAAAAACTGCTGGTACAAAAGAATTGTCTGACTACATTGAAGCTAATGTTGTTTACGGTGAAGGTAAAGAAGCTGATATTGAGTATGCAATCTCAAATACCTTTGGTTTTGGTGGACACAACGCTGTTCTTGCCTTTAAACGTTGGGAGGGCTAATTTATGAATATTTCTGAAATTAAAGATTTGTTGGCTCAATTTGATACCTCAACTTTGCGTGAATTCTCATATAAAAACAATGGAGAAGAGTTGAACTTGAGTAAAAATCAAACAAGTTCAGTAACTACTTCCCCAGTAGCTCCTACAGTTGAAGTGGTTGCGTCATCTCCTCAGGATCCAGTTGCTCCAGTAGCAGCACCTGCCGCTGTTGAAACTCCAGCAACACCAGTTGAAGAAGCTTCTGCTCAAGCTGCTGAAGGTGAAGTGGTTGAAAGTCCACTTGTTGGTGTGGCTTACTTGTCTCCATCACCTGAAAAACCAGCCTTTGTTTCTGTTGGTGATACTGTTAAGAAAGGTCAAACGCTTCTTATCGTTGAAGCAATGAAGGTGATGAATGAAGTACCAGCACCTAAAGATGGTGTTATTACTGAAATCTTGGTAGCGAATGAAGAAGTTGTTGACTACGGAAAAGGATTGGTACGCATCAAATGACAATTGATATTAATGCTATTCGTGAAGCTTTACCACACCGTTATCCAATGCTTTTGGTTGACCGTGTGCTAGAAGTTTCAGAAGACGAAATCACAGCTATTAAAAATGTAACGATCAATGAACCTTTCTTTAATGGACATTTTCCTCAATACCCAGTTATGCCAGGTGTCCTCATCATGGAAGCTCTTGCGCAAACAGCTGGTGTTCTTGAATTGTCTAAACCTGAAAACAAGGGCAAATTAGTCTTTTATGCAGGTATGGATAAGGTTAAATTTAAAAAACAAGTGGTTCCTGGTGACCAACTTGTTATGACAGCTAAGTTTGTTAAACGTCGTGGAACAATTGCTGTTGTTGAAGCTAAGGCTGAAGTCGATGGTAAACTTGCTGCATCAGGTACTTTGACTTTTGCTATTGGAAGCTAATGTTTTGTGAAAATCCTTCTGGCGACAGTCGGAAAGGATTTTTCTTTAGACATTGGTCTATCACATAGAAAGGAAATCAACACAGACTATCATAAAGATGTCTGATGTTATCTTGTTTTATGTTTAAAAAATTATTGATTGCCAATCGTGGTGAAATTGCAGTGCGTATTATCCGTGCAGCGCGTGAATTGGGTATCCAAACGGTCGCTATCTATTCTGAGGCGGATAAGGATTCTCTCCATACTATGCTTGCTGATGAAGCTATCTGTATTGGTCCGGCAAAATCAACTGATTCTTATTTGAATATGAACCGTGTCTTGTCAGCAGCTATTGTAACTGAGGCTCAAGCTATTCATCCAGGGTTTGGTTTCTTGAGTGAAAACTCTAAATTTGCTACTCTCTGTGAGGAAATGAACATCAAGTTTATTGGTCCTTCAGGTGAGATTATGGACAAAATGGGTGATAAAATCAATGCTCGCGCTGAAATGATTAGGGCTAATGTCCCTGTAATCCCTGGTTCAGATGGTGAAGTCTTTACGGCTGAAGAGGCTTTAGAAGTTGCCAATCGTCTAGGTTACCCAGTGATGCTTAAGGCTTCTGCAGGTGGTGGCGGTAAAGGAATTCGTAAGGTCAACACTAAAGAAGAGTTGGCTCCTGCCTTCGAATCTGCGTCACAGGAAGCTAAAGTATCCTTTGGTAATGGGGCAATGTATATTGAGAAAGTTATTTACCCAGCTCGTCATATTGAGGTTCAAATTTTGGGAGATAGCTATGGTAATATTGTTCACCTAGGTGAGCGTGACTGTTCTCTTCAACGTAATAACCAAAAGGTCTTGGAAGAATCACCTTCTGTTGCCATTGGTAAGACACTTCGTCATGAAATTGGGTCTGCGGCTGTCCGTGCTGCTAAGGCTGTTAATTATGAAAATGCGGGTACTATCGAGTTTCTTCTTGATGAAAAATCAGGTCAGTTTTACTTTATGGAAATGAATACTCGTGTTCAAGTTGAGCACCCAGTTACTGAATTTGTAAGTGGTGTGGATATTGTTAAAGAACAAATCCGTATTGCTGCAGGTGAAAAATTATCTGTGTCTCAAGATGATATTGAAATCAAGGGACATGCCATTGAGTGTCGTATCAATGCGGAAAATCCTAAGTTCAACTTTGCACCAAGCCCAGGGAAAATTAGCAATCTCTACCTACCTAGTGGTGGTGTTGGTCTTCGTGTGGACAGTGCTGTCTATCCAGGCTATACCATTCCACCTTACTATGATTCAATGATTGCAAAAATCATTGTTCATGGAGAAAATCGATTTGAGGCACTCATGAAGATGCAACGTGCTCTTTACGAGCTTGAAATCGATGGAGTTGTGACAAATGCTGACTTCCAGTTAGATTTGATTTCAGACCGTAGCGTTATCGCTGGAGATTATGACACATCATTCTTGATGGAAACTTTCCTACCAGAATATCAGAATCGTGAGGAATAGGGTTTATGGGATTATTTGATCGAAAAGAAAAGTATATCCGTATCAATCCTAACCGTTATGTACGTAATGGGGTTGATCACCATGTGCCAGAAGTACCAGATGATCTTTTTGCCAAATGTCCTGGCTGTAAGCAAGCTATTTATCAAAAGGACTTGGGACAAGCTAAAATCTGTCCAAACTGTTCTTATGCCTTCCGTATTTCCGCAAAAGAACGTCTTGATTTAACGGTTGACGAGGGATCTTTCCAAGAATTATTTACAGGTATTAAAACTGAAAATCCATTAAATTTCCCAGGTTATATGGAGAAGCTAGCTGCCACCAAGGAAAAAACAGGTCTTGATGAAGCAGTTGTGACGGGTGTTGCAACTATAAAGGGACAAAAAACAGCCTTGGCTATCATGGATTCCAACTTTATCATGGCTTCAATGGGAACCGTTGTTGGTGAAAAAATCACAAAACTCTTTGAGTATGCGATTTTGGAAAAACTTCCAGTAGTTATTTTTACAGCTTCTGGTGGTGCCCGTATGCAAGAGGGAATCATGAGTTTGATGCAAATGGCTAAGATATCAGCAGCAGTAAAACGTCATTCAAACGCTGGCTTGCTGTACTTGACTGTCTTGACAGATCCAACCACTGGCGGGGTTACAGCAAGTTTTGCCATGCAAGGCGATATCATCTTGGCTGAGCCACAAACTTTGATTGGCTTTGCAGGTCGTCGTGTCATTGAAAATACAGTTCGTGAAACTTTGCCAGATGATTTCCAAAAGGCCGAGTTCCTTCAGGAACATGGTTTTGTTGATGCCATTGTCAAACGTACAGAGTTGGCTGATACTATTGCCACGCTCTTATCATTCCATGGAGGTGTTCAATGAGCGACGTAGCACGTATTTTAAAAGAAGCACGTGATCAAGGCCGTTTAACGGCTTTGGACTTTGCTAAAGAAATCTTTGATGATTTCATCGAACTTCATGGTGACCGTAATTTCCGTGATGATGGTGCCGTTATCGGTGGTATTGGTCGCTTAAATGGCCAAGCCGTTACAGTAGTGGGTATCCAAAAAGGTAAAAACCTACAAGATAATCTCAATCGTAACTTTGGTCAACCTCATCCGGAGGGTTATCGTAAGGCTCTTCGCCTTATGAAACAGGCTGAAAAGTTTGGTCGTCCAGTTGTTACCTTTATCAATACTGCAGGTGCTTATCCTGGTGTCGGAGCAGAGGAACGTGGACAGGGTGAGGCTATTGCTCGTAACCTTATGGAAATGAGCGATCTTAAGGTGCCAATTATTGCCATTATCATTGGTGAAGGTGGTTCGGGAGGAGCTCTTGCCTTGGCAGTAGCCGATAAGGTTTGGATGCTTGAAAATACCATCTATTCTATCTTGAGTCCTGAAGGATTTGCAACTATCCTCTGGAAAGACGGCTCACGTTCAGAAGAGGCGGCAGAGTTGATGAAGATTACATCAGGCGAGTTGCTTAACATGGGAATCGTTGATAAGGTTATCCCAGAGCGTGGCTATTTTACTAGGGAAATTATTGAAGCGATTAAGACAGCCATCGTAGACGAGTTGGCAGAATTAAGCCAATTATCAACAGAAGACTTACTTGAAGCGCGTTATCAACGTTTTAGAAAATATTAAAAAACATTGGGAATTATATCCCAATGTTTTTTAGACGGTATGACGTTCGAAGGCTTGGTCTGAGATGCCTTGTTCAAGGATAAGTTTAGCCCATTCCTTAGCTGAATGAAGGCTGTGATCCTTATAGTTACCACAAGATTCAATAGTAGTTCCTGGAACATCTTCCCAAGTAATTTCGTTTGCAATAGCTTCAAGACTAGATTTGATAACTTTGGCAATTTCCGTAGGATCTTGTTTTCCCCACATGATCATATGGAAACCTGTACGGCAACCAAATGGTGAGCAATCAATAAGGCCATCGATACGTTGACGGATCAGTTTAGCGAGTAGGTGTTCGATAGTATGAAGACCACCTGTATCAATACTATTTTCATTAGGTTGAATCAAACGGATATCAAAGTTTGTGATGATATCTCCTTTAGGTCCAACTTCCTCTGAAATAAGACGGACATAAGGTGCTTTTACAATGGTGTGATCAAGTTCAAAACTTTCAACAGTAACGTCTTTTGGCATGGTAATACCTCCCTATTCTATAGAGTTATGATACCACAAAATCAGTTTAAAGTTCTAGTATTTATTTGAGGAATATAAATTAAAATATCCATATCCAGAAATAGGGGATATTTTAATATCTGCTTATGGAAGCATAGGTAGAACTGTTGTATATTAAGGGGAATATGAATATTTTCAAGATAGCAATATAGTTTGGTTAAAGCATGATAATCGCTTGGATAATAAGTTTTTAAAGCAGTTTTATTCGACTGTTAAGTGGCAAGGATTAGAAGGAAGTACGATTAAACGGCTATATAATAAAAACATTTTAGATACAGATATTAGTATCCCTAGTACCACTGACAAAATAAAATAGGGATGTTCTTTGAACAATTAGACAACACTATCACTCTTCATCAGCGTAAGTTAGATTTGTTGAAAGAACAGAAAAAAGGCTTTTTACAAAAGATGGTTTTGTTGCAAAGTTTCCCCTCAGATCCATTATAGGGTAAATTGAGTTTAATAGGAACTAGGAGGAGTAATGAAGATGAACCATTTTAAAGGCAAACAATTTCAGAAAGATGTGATTATTGTCGCTGTAGGCTACTATCTTCGGTACAACCTGAGTTATCGTGACGTCCAAGAAATTCTGTACAACCTTGGTATTAACGTGTCTCACACCACTGTCTATCGTTGGGTACAGGAATGTGGGAAACTACTTTACAACATTTGGAAGAGGAAAAATAAACAGTCCATTTATTCGTGGAAAATGGACGAGACCTATATTAAAATCAAAGGAAAATGGCATTATCTTTATCGCGCCATTGATGCAGATGGTCTCACTCTGGATATATGGTTACGGAAAAAGCGAGATACACAAGCAGCTTACGCCTTTTTCAAGAGATTAGTTAAACAGTTCGATGAACCAAGGGTTCTGGTGACCGATAAAGCTCCCTCTATTGCCAGTGTCTTCAAAAAATTACAGGCACACGGGTTTTACCAGCGAACAGAACATCGCACGGTGAAATATCTAAATAACCTCATTGAACAAGATCATCGTCCCATCAAGAGACGAAACAAATTTTATCGAAGCTTACGAACAGCCTCAACCACGATTAAAGGCATGGAAGCCATTCGAGGATTATATAAGAAGAACCGAAAAGAAGGCACTCTCTTCGGGTTTTCAGTCTGCACGGAAATGAAGATACTATTAGGAATACCTGCATAAACTATAGCTAGTGTTAGACTAGTATTGTTCATTTTGGAACTTTGCAACAGAACCCTTTGAAAAACTTTGCAATAGAACCGTCCATTTTAAGAAAGGGATATCTTTTGACTAAAAATTCGAGTAGTGATATAGTTGCAGTGTAATAAAAAGGAGGTTTTTTTATGAATGAGAAGCTATTCAGAGAGATTATGGAGATTAATCCAATCTATGCTCGCCCCGGAGAAAACACTGAGGCACCAAGGTTTAAAATGCCAACAGATGCGATGTTACCAGAGACTGCTTACCAAATTGTTCATGACGAATCAATGATGGATGGTAATGCCCGTTTGAATTTGGCAACATTTGTTTCCACTTGGATGGATGAACGAGCAGATAAATTGTATCGGGAAGCTTTTGACAAAAATGCTATTGATAAAGACGAGTATCCAGAGACTGCTCGGATCGAGACCTATTGTTGGACAATGTTGGCTGATTTGTGGCATGCGCCGAAACCAAAAGAAACTATCGGCTGTTCTACCACTGGTTCTTCAGAAGCGTGTATGTTAGGTGGTCTGGCTTTGAAACGCCGATGGCAAGAAAAACGTAAAGCAGAAGGTAAGCCTATTGACAAGCCAAATTTGGTAATGAGCTCGGCAGTTCAAGTTTGTTGGAAAAAGTTTTGCAATTATTTCGATGTGGAGCCACGTTATGTACCAATCAGTTTAGAACACAAAGTTTTGGATGGATATGAATTAGAAAAATACGTGGATGAGAATACCATTGGTGTGGTTGCCATCATGGGTGTGACTTACACTGGGATGTATGAACCGGTAGACAAGATTGCTAAAGTTTTGGATGGGATCCAAGAAAAAACTGGACTGGATATCCAAATCCATGTGGATGCTGCTTCCGGTGGAATGATCGCACCTTTTTTACAACCGGATAATGTATGGGATTTTCGTTTAGAACGCGTAGCTTCTATCAATACTTCAGGTCATAAGTATGGGTTGGTTTATCCTGGATTAGGCTGGGTAGTGTGGCGTGATTGTCAGTCACTGCCTGACAGTTTGATTTTTAAAGTAAGTTATCTGGGAGGAACGATGCCGACGTTCGCTTTGAATTTCTCACGTCCGGGGGCGCAGATTCTGTTGCAATATTGGGCGTTTTTGCGTTACGGTTTTGAAGGTTATAAAAAAGTACAAGGTGCCACAAGTGATGTGGCGCGTTATTTGGCTAATGAGATTAAAAAGATTGGCCCCTTTGAGTTGTGGAATGATGCTTCGGATATTCCGGTGTTTGCTTGGATGATGAAAAAAGATCAAAAACACAATTGGGGGCTTTATGATCTATCTGATCGGTTACGGATGAAAGGCTGGTTGATACCAGCGTATCCGATGCCAACCAATTTAACAGATTTGACTGTTCAACGAATCGTTGTGCGAAACGGTTTGGGGATGGATCTAGCGGATCAATTGATTAACGATATGAAAACCGAAGTCGCTTATCTTGAAAAATTGGATCAGCCACTACCGGAAAATCATCGCAGCGGCTTCCATCATTAATCAGCCGTGAGTAAAGCTTGAAGGAAGTGGATTTATATGCAGAAAAAAAAGAGTTACCTGTCTGTCTTTCAAATGACCATCATGACCACAATTACCGTGGCTTCATTACGTGGTTTGCCAGCGATGGCCATTGAAGGCAAAGCCTCAATCATCATGTATTTGGTTCCGGCAATTTTATTTTTAGTGCCGACTGCGTTGGTAGGGGCGGAACTAGCTTCCACCTATCAAGGTGGGGTCTATGTTTGGGTAAAAGAAGCCTTTGGCAATAAATGGGGGTTTCTGGCGATTTGGTTGCAATGGATTCAAAATGTCGTGTGGTATCCGATTCAACTGGCATTCGTAGCAGCAGCTTTGGCATTTGCCATTGGGCGGCCGGATCTCTCTAATTCGGGATTGTTTACCACAGCAGTAATCATCATCGTTTATTGGCTGGCAACTTTTTTATCTTTACAAGGAGGCAATTTGTTTGCCAAGGTCAGTTCTTACGGTGGAATGATTGGTACAATCATCCCGGCAGTGGTATTGATCTTTTTGGGAGGGATGTGGTTGGCAACAGGTGAACCAATCAGTGATGCGTATACTGAAAGTAGTTTTCTACCAAAAGTTACGGGCATTGGCTCGCTAGTGTTGATCATCAGTAATGTCTTAGCGTATGCTGGTATGGAAGTAAATGCAGTCCACGTGGATCAAATGCGAAATCCGAAGAAAGACTACACCAAATCTGTATTCTTAGCCGTGATTTTGATTATGTTGGTTTTTATCATTCCCACCTTGACGATTTCTATTGCGATTCCTAAAAGGGATTTGGGATTAGATAATGGGATTATGGTGGCTTTTTCCAGTATGTTTGAACGTTTTGGCGTTGGTTGGCTAGGAAATGTTTTTGCTGGTGCTATTTTCATTGGAGCTATAGCTTCGGTAATTACGTGGGTCTCTGGTCCGTCGAAAGGGTTGTTAGCAGCTGGTCGAACCGGTTTGTTACCGCCACTTTTGCAAAAGAAGAACAAACATGATGTTCAAGTAGGGATTTTGATTTTACAAGGGTTGATTGTAACAGCATTAGCTATGATTTATGTGCTTATTCCCGACGTTTCAGAAGTCTTTTTAGCTTTAGTAGGAATGGCAGCAGCATTGTATTTGATTATGTATGTTTTGATGTACGCAGCAGCAATTATTTTGCGAAAGAAAAATCCCAAAATAAAGCGTGGATATTCGGTGCCCGCTCTCCCGTTGGTGGCTGGCATCGGTTTGATTGCATGTGTTTTAGCTTTTGTGGTAAGTTTCTTTCCAGCCCAGACTAGTTCCGTGATTCCATCTTCTGTTTATACTCTAGTGGTCTTGGCAGTGGTGGTGATCTTGGGTATACCACCATTGGTATTCTACGCGTTGAGGAAGCCTAACTGGGATCGTCGTACAGAAGTGGAAAAACAAGCAACTGTTCGGTTGGAAAAATTAGAGGAAGAAAAGTAGAAAACGATACAAATTTATTTTAGGAATGTAAAATGGACACTAGAAAAAAGTGTCTCTATTTACGGGTCCATGTGTGTGCCAGACCAATAAAGTTACGTATATTGGGGTACCGGCAGGAATTCGACATTTTTGTACGGTAGAAAAAACGAGCTTTAAAAATGCCGGTAAATAAGCATTTTTAAAGCTCGTTTTTATAAAGAGATTGGATATTAGTTATTTGTTCATTGCTGAACATGTAATCACCATAGAACTGGATATGTGCCCAGCGTATTGGAGAAATATGAGTAATTAACTCTTCGGGACACATTTCTTTTTCTTGTAATCTTTTTATTGCTTCCTGCAGATGGAGACTATTCCACACGACGATAATATTTAAGACTAAATCAGACAGTTTTGCAATTTGGCTTTGGCCTTCGTAAGATGGAGCATACATTTCATCATTCTTTCCTATGTTTACTTTTCTAGATAATGAATTGATTGCTTCAGTCTTGTTTAAGCCTTTTTGCACACGTCGCCGAGTTAATTCGTCGATGTAATAATTAGCTAGAAAAATGGTTTTTTCTATTTTCCCCATTTCTTGAGCCGCCTTAGCTAAACTATTTTTACGTGCATAAGAGCCTAACTTAGAAAGAATCGTTGATGCTTTTACTTTTCTTTCTTGTATAGAATGCGCGGTTCTGTTGCAAAGTTTCCCCTCAGATCCATTATAGGGTAAATTGAGTTTAATAGGAACTAGGAGGAGTAATGAAGATGAACCATTTTAAAGGCAAACAATTTCAGAAAGATGTGATTATTGTCGCTGTAGGCTACTATCTTCGGTACAACCTGAGTTATCGTGACGTCCAAGAAATTCTGTACAACCTTGGTATTAACGTGTCTCACACCACTGTCTATCGTTGGGTACAGGAATGTGGGAAACTACTTTACAACATTTGGAAGAGGAAAAATAAACAGTCCATTTATTCGTGGAAAATGGACGAGACCTATATTAAAATCAAAGGAAAATGGCATTATCTTTATCGCGCCATTGATGCAGATGGTCTCACTCTGGATATATGGTTACGGAAAAAGCGAGATACACAAGCAGCTTACGCCTTTTTCAAGAGATTAGTTAAACAGTTCGATGAACCAAGGGTTCTGGTGACCGATAAAGCTCCCTCTATTGCCAGTGTCTTCAAAAAATTACAGGCACACGGGTTTTACCAGCGAACAGAACATCGCACGGTGAAATATCTAAATAACCTCATTGAACAAGATCATCGTCCCATCAAGAGACGAAACAAATTTTATCGAAGCTTACGAACAGCCTCAACCACGATTAAAGGCATGGAAGCCATTCGAGGATTATATAAGAAGAACCGAAAAGAAGGCACTCTCTTCGGGTTTTCAGTCTGCACGGAAATGAAGATACTATTAGGAATACCTGCATAAACTATAGCTAGTGTTAGACTAGTATTGTTCATTTTGGAACTTTGCAACAGAACCCTCTATAATCTCTACAGTAGTTTTACCCACTACAGAAATTATAGAGCCGATACGACTTTTGTCCACTGGGAGCTTTTGGGTAGCCTCTAAAAGGTAGGACACCTCCCCTTGAAAATAAGCCTCAATGGTTAAGTCCCCAAGACTGGAGCCATATAATAGGCCATCCTTAATAGCAATATTTGACCCAAAAAGTCTTTGGCTAGCCACATCAAAGGACATCCCCTCATCCTGCCCGTAGAGCTTGATGGCATAAGCATCCCTTACTCGATAGAAATTCTTAGCGACAAGAACACTATCAAGGGTTTCAGTCTTTCTTGTCTCCACCTTGGGGCTTGTAGGTTTCTTGGTAAAAGCTGTCAAACCCATTAAGCACAAGATGAGAGCGAATATAATCAAGGTAAGCATTATAGACCTGGAGCCGGTCTTCAGCTTTAACTTGTCTCCATATTTCAAGGTCTTTCAAGCCTCCTTTTTTAACAATATCAGCATAGTGCCCACCGTTTAAGACATTCTTGGCATTTTTCCACTTTCTAACCATCTTGCGTCTAATCGCATTGTCGGCAGGGTGACGAACGTCGAGATAGGTATGGCTATTATTGAGATAGGCTGGTAGGTCAGCATTCAATCCCTTAGACAGCCCATAGTTAGCAGAGTCCGTATCGGCAATGTCAGCACCATCTTCAATCTTGTAATGCTTGGGATTAGAGTCGATGCTACCGTCTTTCCTTTTCTTGTAGACATTCCACTCAGAAACAAATTTCCTTGTATCCATATTGACAATAAATTCAATAAAACGGGAATTGCTGACACCGTAAGGACCCATGACACTGGTCTGAGGTAGCTGGATTTTCATATTTTGCGGATAGGTAAAGTCTCCCAAGCTTCTATTATGATAGGAAGCACCTGTAGTATAATCCAACTTAATCTTCTTGTCCTTGCTGTAAGCCAGAAGCTTGTCTACATCCGTCTTTCCCTTGTAGTTGGTCCTAATATAGTCCATGGACTGCTTATCAATCCAAGACCTAAAAAGGTGGAGCTTGATACCTAAGTCATCTATACCAAGCCCTAAATCCGTCTGATACGTCTCCATAATAGCCTCACGGAAGTAACTGTAAAAAGGACTGGTCGGCTCTAGCTTTTTGGAAAATTTATAACCTGACTTTCCTAACTGGAGGAACTGGTACTTATCCACATAAACCTGCATGTGAGTCATAACCAAATCAAGCTTGTCATGATTAGGTAGTTGAGAAGCTTGAAAAAAGGCTGTATAGGTATCTGAGCCTACTTCCTTACTTTCTTGGTCAATATCCTGTAGAACCTTGTCTAGCTGGGTTAGGGAAGTCTTCTTCATCTTACTTCTCACCTGAGCCACATAAGCAGGCTTAATGGCCGAATCCCAGTGGTCACGAGCCATAATGGCATCTTCTTTTTGAGAAATCAAGGTCAACCGTTTCTGATAAGACTCGTCCTCCAAAGCAAGCTTTAAAGCCTTTGATGGCGTAGCTTGAACCACAGATAAATCACCGTAGATATCTGCTTTGAGGACAAGATTTACCTGCATATCATATGAATGATTGACATGGAGAACTAAGCGAATCTTCCCATCTTCCTTCCTAACAGACAGATCGTCGAGTTGATAAGATTGGATAACCCCAGCATGAGTAAGGGCCAGTCTGTCTAGATTTTCCAAAGAGTCCTGATAAATATAGGAAATCTCAGGGTCTTTGACCTTCTTTACCAGAGATTGATTTCGCTGTCGGTTAGAAACCACAAGACCAAGTATAAGGATTACAGTCAGAGCACTTGCCAGATACTGTAAAATTACTTTCTTCATAGTACTTCCATTATAGCATAGGAGGACAAAATATTCTGAAAACGATTGGCAAACGCTGCAAACAAATGAAAAACAGGTCGACTAAGACCTGTTTGGTTTGATTGTTTATAAATCACTCAAGCGACGATGCTTAATATTTAAGTCAAAATAAGCTTTTTCTTGAAGTTTTCGGAATATCTCTCTGTAGGCTTCTTCGTCAAAGTGATCACCACGATAGAGAATCTCAAAGCTTAAACCTTCATATTCCAAGAAGGCATTGGAAGTCTTGAACCCATTACGCTTATAAAAATCCCAACATGCCTCACGTTGCTTAGGATTGTCATTTGGTTCATCCAAGCGTTCTACTTCCAAGACCATAGAACGCGATGATCCATAAAAGTCCACCAGTTTATCAATAATCTCACTTCCGTAGCCATGACTCCGCATTTGAGGTACGATGGCAAGGTGACGTTAAGTCAAGTTTTTAGAGTAACAAACGTAGAATTTTAATCTATTTATTTCAAGCACTTACCTTTTCAAATTGATTAGGGGAAAATAAAAAGTTAGCTTTCAATTAGTCTAAAACAGCATAGTATCAGACACTTGCAGAATTCTAACTGTATTTTATTTTCAATACAACTGATTATCAAATGCAATATTTTGGATTGTATTTCAATTTGAACTCTGTGTTAATCACGAAATCTATAATCTTCTAACTTAATAACCTCATCATAATTATCTTTATTGAATTTATGAGCAATTTCAATAATTGTACAATCTTGAGAGTAAATAAGCTGTCGAATCTCTTTGGCATTCGTATCATCCAATGAAGCTGTTACCTCATCAACAAGTAGAATGGGCTTCAATCTAAGCAAAGCTCTGGCAAGTTCCAATTTCATCATTTGACCACCTGATAGATTTTGTCCATCAAGGTATAGTTCAAGATTATTGCCAACTTCCTTAAGAAGATTAACTTTCTGTAACACATCTATTATACTACTGTCTGAAAAATCTTGGAAGAGAGTTACATTATCTCTTAAACTACCGTTAAAAATATAAGGCTTTTGATGAATGACTGATACACAATCATAGGATGGCTTAAAAGACATTCCATTCTCACTTTCAAAAGAAATAGTTCCTGAAAATTCAGTATCTTCACCGCTTAAAAGTTTAAACAGAGTAGATTTTCCACTACCGCTTGCTCCCGTCAGTAAAACCTTTTTTCCAAAAGGAATATTAAGAGATAACTGTTGAAAGAGATTTTTTTCTCCAAATGATTTACTCAAATGATCAATATCAATACATAATTTTCTTCCTTCAACCTTTTTTTCCTCTACTTCAGTAAATCCATCACTTAACTGTAAAATAGAAACTACCTTATCTCTAATAGCTGTGGAGGATTGTAGACTAGAAGTACCTTCTAGCAATTGTTGTAATGGAGAAATAAGATTCATCGAGGCCGTCATCATGGCCAGTAATGTCGTCAGAGTTAAAGAGGTTGTTCTCATCAAAAATAAGCCTATCATCAGAGGGATAACTAGCCCTATACCTTTGAGAGGTCCTGTCCAAAACATGACTAAATTATGACTTATAAAATAATGGTATTGCTTCCTTTCAGTGTTTTTGATAGCATCCAACACATGGGCTGAAAACTGATGGCTAGCCTGACTACTACGAATAGTATCTATTCCTTTGGTAAAATCTGTGATAGAAGCCATACTGTTTTCTCTAGCTTTACTTAATTCCTCCCCCCGTCTCTTCAACATCTTATGAAAGATAAACTGGGGTATAATCATTAAAAATCCCCCAACTGTAAACATCAGACCTAGTTGGATATGTTGTATCAAAAGATAGAACACAGAAGCTAGAATAGATAGTCCAAAGATAGGATAAATAATGAGCGGGGCCAGATACTCTTGCCAAAACATTGGAATATCTTGTGCTAAAAAGGAATTTAATTCTGATGGACTGTATTGCAATGTTCTTTGATAGAACGTCTCAATAGCTTTTTTAGAAATAAGAACATTAAATTCTTCAATGATTGCTCGTGCTAGGATATTATTGACATACATACAAGCATAGATAAAGACAAATAATAACACTCCACTTAATCCAAATGTTAGTATCATTCGATTGTCATTTACATCAACTTTTCCTGCTCCCTGTATGAGAAATGAAGTAAGTAAGCCTTGTAAGGAATATAGTAGCGAAAATAATAAATAAAAAAATAATTTAGTTTTTGAAATATGCCTAAAAATAGTTCCCATCTCATTCCACCTTCAATTTATAATTGACCTTATTGGATAAAATCGCAAGTTCAAAATTTTGTAAAATATTTTGTCGCATACGTTGGCACTTTTCATTAAACGTCCGTTCATTAAAAATATCACGTTTAGGACAAGCTCCACCTTTACAAATCAATAATAATTGGTATTTCGAACATTTCTGTGAAAATTCATAGTTGTTTATCCAGAGTTTTTGTTTTTGATCATCGATAACAAAACTATCTAAATTTCCAATTTTATTTTCTTCATCATATAATGCTACCGTACATTTTAAAAGGTTTCCTTTTGTATCAATGGTGTAGGTATGCTCTTTTTGAGCATAGCAGGCATAGAAATTACTTCTAAACAATAAGTGATCAAATAAATTGTATCCTTGTTTAATTGCTTTTTGAGATAGTTCAAAAGAAACATCCTCTGCAAATCTTTTAACCTCGTATCCTTCTTTTCTATCCCCACATCCCCAATCACCAACATTTCTAAAAAGTAATTGAAATCTCTTGTCCCTTTTAAATAATTGCGCATCTGTTACTAAGAAATTCTCCACATCTGAATAATTTTCTTTGGAAACATTTAATCGTATTAGTATATGGAAGTTCAAGTCTAATTCTGAGCATTGCTAAGATTTTTTATTATACGGTCATACGAACCATGTCCATTTTTTAAAACCCGTTGATTATCATGACCCTCTTTAGTTCCATCAACTGTAATTTGATAGGACTGGACTTGACATTCTGTGACCAACCTTGACAAAGTTCTACTATTTAGCAAGTAGCCGTTAGTCGTCATATCAGAATGATAGCGAATTCCATAGGTTGATGATAACTCAATTAGTGCTTTGGAAATATCTAAAATGTCTCTATAACCTAAAAGAGGCTCCCCACCAAACCAAGAAACATGAATATCTTTAAATTGGTATTGTTCAAATTTATTTTTCACAAATTTTAAAATACTCGATTTTTGTGATTCTATGGTACAATCTACAAATTTTTCATAACAATACTTACATCTAAAATTACAATCTCCATGAGCAAGTATAATGATTCTAAGAGTTGATACATCTCTGTCCCTAAACATTTGTACTGCTTCTTCCAACTCATTTCTTTCTGGTAAAAATTTTCTTGTATAAAGAAAATTATAAAATTGCTTCCTAGTTTTACTATCAGTTTCAATTTTTTCAAATAAACGATTTTCAATTTTAACCGCCAAATTATTCTTTGTATTAAACAAAAAGGTATGTTCTTTCTTTGGGATTGATACAACATAACGTGAATACTTCATCAAAACTTCTCCTTATAAATAATATTTCAAGAGCAGAAAGCATACTCTCTCTGCTCCTGAAATACAAATTATATAGAACAAAGTGAACACTTCCACATAAGTTCGAGAGAACTACTAACTCAATGACTGGTCAATTGTATTAGCGACAAAGTGAACATAGGATTGATCGGAATGCATTTAGCAGCCTGAACCGCATACAAAATTTTTGAAGATATCATAATCTTGATAAAAATCATGTTTGAAAGTTCTATAATGAAGTTAGCCACCTCGCCTTGCTTAAAAATATTTGTTTTACTATCTTTTAGTAAACCGGTAATTTCATTTGATAACAGGCTTGAAACTGTTAGGCTAAGTAGCCAAGGCTAATAATAGCCTTGGTTTAGCTGACAAAACAGTTTCAAGGGTTCCTGTTCATTGATAACCATGTTTCTTTCCCTTTCCTTTTTGATATCAGTATTATATAATATAAAAAATGTGAAAAGGAAAAATTTCGGAAATCCGAACATGACTAATAGAGAAAAATTTAAGGCAATTCGTAAGCAAAGAAAACTATCTTTAAAAGTACTTGGAGAAATTGCTGGTTCTGCCACCAGTATTTCAGATTTTGAAAATGGTCATACAACCCTTTCTAATGATGTTCTATTTCGACTTCTAGGATTTATGTTAGTTGAAATTAATGAATTCTTTGAATGGAAAGATTTCCGAGACAAAGATTTTTACCAGCTAACCGAGCAGTTAGAAGAGGCACTGAATAACAAAGATACTCAGATACTTTCCGAACTAAAATCATATCTCTATGAGTTATCAGATCAGAAAGGTCAATACATTTACCAAATCATAGCTCGCGTTTTAGAGGTAATCATCTGCGAACTAAAGCAATTAACCGTTCCTCAAGATACCATTTTTCAACTCACTGACTACTTTATTTCATTAGAGTACTGGACAAATCTTGATGTCGGTCTGCTTGGTAATCTCGTCCCTTATTTTACATCGGATGCTCTTATAGTCCTCACTAATACTATTCTCGAAGATACTCCTCAGTCGCTAAAAAATAACCTAGATCGTATTAAAATTGATACCGTCCTAAACTGCCTATCTGTTTTTTTAGAACGAAAAGAAAGAAACGCTAGCCAAAAACTTCTGACATTATTATTTAACAAAAATTATCCAACCTATTTTTCTTTTGAAAAACTATATCTACATGAACTTAAAGCCATATTTGATTATCTTTGGGGTGACAAAGAGGAGTCTTTAAAAATACATCAAACTATTCTAGAGACAATTAATATTATTCTTAATCCTGAGGCAGTGAAGGAATGGGATGATAACTTTAGAAAAAACACATCTCAACTAGCATAACTAACTAATTTTATTTCAACATAGAAAACACTTAGATTTTTTTGTGATAAGTATTTGACTTTGAAATAAATTTATTCACCAAAAGCATAAATTTATTTCAAAGTCACAGACAACCTGTGCACCAGTTTCACGCACTAGTGGAATCAATTTGTTATAGACCTTGTTTCCAAGATTGCTTGGTGCTGATCCAGCAAAAACAACCACATCATCGGCACTTACCTTTTCAAATTGCTTAGGTGTAGGATACCCTAAACTTTGATGGATTCGTTTTGAATTATAAAAGGCTTCGATGTACCAGAAAATACTCTGATAGGCCTCTTCAAAGTTCTTATATTTAAATTGATACACCCACTCTCTTTTTAAATGTCCATGCCAAGATTCAAGACTGGCATTATGATAAGGGTATCCCCTTCGACTGAAAGAGTGAGTCATCCCATAATACTTAAGCAACTCTTCATACTCTAGACTCGTATACTGGCTTCCTTGGTCAGAATGAAGAATAACAGCTTCTGGATAGTCTTGTGATTTAATGGCCTTATTTAAAGTTCTTTGCACTAATTCTACAGTCATTCGCTTGCCCAAATCCCAAGCAATGACTTTTTTAGTATGACGATCCATAATGGTTGAGAGATAAGCCCATCCTTGTTGAGTAGGAATATAAATAATGTCGGTTGACCAAACCTTATTTTTCTTTGTAGGTTCAGTCTGTATGAGATTTTTTCGATTGATGTGATCACTTAGTGAATATCCAGGCTTAAATTTCTTAATGACTACAGACTTGAGTTGAAGTTGCTTCATTAGCTTCTGTACCAGTTTTAACCCGACTTTTTCCCCTTGTTTAAGTAGAAGATGATGAATTTTAGGAGCACCATAGATTCCTCGGTTAGCATTGAAGAGTTGAGAAATTTTGAGTGACAGGTATTGTCTCCTTAATTGAGTTTTAGATGGATGTCGGTTAAACCGTTCATAATAACTTGATTCAGGAACATCAAGGAGTTGACAGCTTAGTCTGACATTGAGTGCTAAAGTTTGTATGGTTTGAGCCATATCCGCAGCACTCACTTCTTTTTCTCGGCGAATATGGTCAATACTTTTTTTAAGATGTCTCGTTCTTCCTTAACTTTAGCCAGTTGTTTTTTTAATTCTAGAAAATCAGCTTTAGAGACGGAGCTTTCATTAGATTTAGAGTAGAGGTCTATCCATTTATAAATTGTTGCAGGGGCCACGTCGTATTCTTTAGACAGCTGGGTGACGGATTGACCAGAATGATAGAAGGCGATAAGGGTTTCTTTAAATTCTTTTGAGTAGCGTTTTTTCATGTTTTTGTCCTTTGTCTAAATTATACAATAGTGACTCTAAGATTTAAGGATAACATCAGCCACGGATTATTTCGTTAATGTTGACAATGGTTATTGTCAATAAAGAATCTTTAAAATTAAATAGAGATGGAGATTTAATAAATGACTAAAAAGATGGGAGTAAATGCTGCTTTAAATTTATTTAAAACAGCACTTTCAATTATATTCCCTTTAATCACCTATCCCTATATCAGTAGGATATTAGGAGTAGAGAACCTTGGGAAAATTAATTATACAGCTTCTATTGTACTTTTCTTTAATTGCTGCCCTTGGAATTTCTACTTATACTATTAGGGAAGGAGGTCGTATTAGATCTAATTCTGAGAAGTTAAGTCGTTTAGGTAATCTACCAGCTGATAAGGTTCAATATTATTATAATATTTGTGATGTATTTGTTTTACCATCCCGATTTGAAGCATTTGGAATTGTATTTGTTGAAGCTCTTTGCTGTGGTTTACCATGTATTGGCCGTAATTTAATGGAAAAGCCAAATCTAATTCAAAATAATGAAACTGGATTATTAATACCTGCTGAAGAGGAAAATCCATAGGTTTTAGCTGATAAAATGTATAATCTAATAAAAAATGAAAGTTTCTTTAGAAATGTTCAGACGAAACAAGAGTATTATAAAGCAGAATATTCGTGGGATACAGTTGCAAAAAGAATGATTTCAGTGATGAAACAAGATTTAGATAAGATGTAGTTATCTCGTATACATAGCTATTGTTTTGAATTCAATTTATTCTGTTTTTTTATTTAAGAGATTCCAATGAAATCTTTTTTATATCCAAGAATAGTATCATTTTTTCCTAGTATGGTACTGGTAAGCGTTTTTCAAAAGGGTTATAATAGGGATAAGTTAGTCAAGGAGGTGCTTTATGACCATTAGGGTGATTGCATCAGATATGGATGGAACATTTTTAGACTATAAAGGGATCTATGATAAGGAGCGTTTTAGTCAGATTTTGGATGCCATGGCTGCGTGTGATATACACTTTGTCGTTGCATCAGGTAATAGTATGAGTCGCCTTAAACTGATGTTTGCGGAGACTTTTGACCGCCTGCATTTTGTAGCCGAAAATGGTGGTCAGGTGGTTAGCTATGGCAAGCTTCTGTGTCAGGAGTTTATGGAATCAAATGATGTTGAAAACTTGCTAAGCTATTTTAATTATGATTTGTTAGATAAACCGACTATATTTAATGGGGCTAAATCTGTTTATATGCTATCAGGAACGAAACTACATTTTGGTAAAGAGATGATAATAGAAGAAGAGCAAGCCGCTATGGAAGCATCCATTAACGTTTGGAGGATTTAGATGATGATTTCATCAAAATTACCATGTTGCTGTGTCCTGAAGAGGCTAATCAGGTTTCGCAAGCCTTTAATCGTGATTTTGATGGTAATCTTGTCGCTGTTCCAAGCGGTTTTGGTGCTATTGACTTCATTCAAAAAGGCATGCACAAGGCTTGGGGGCTTAAGCAGCTTCTTAACCATTGGGACTTGAATGAGGCAAATATTATGGCTTTTGGTGATGGTGACAATGATATTGAGCTCCTGCGTATGACTAGTCATTCTTATGCGATGGAAATGCCAGCCCTGCTCTTTTGCAAGTGGCAGACCAAGTAGCACCGCATCATAAGGATCAAGGTGTCTTGACTATTTTAGAAGATTATTTAGGTTTATATTAAAAAAGGGTGGTAAAGTAATGAAATTATATTTAATGTGACATGGTGAGACATTATTTAATACACTCAATCGGATTCAAGGTTGGTGTGATTCCCCCTTTGACTGAAAAAGGTCAGGACCAAGCTCGGCAGGTGCGTGCTTATTTTGAAAAACATGATATGACTTTTGATCAGTATTACTGCACGACTACTGAAAGGACTTCTGATACCATTGAACTGGCCACTGGACAGACTGATTATCAACGTGTTAAGGGGCTTAAAGAAATGCACTTCGGTATTTTTGAGGGTCAACCGGAGTATCTTCATCCCAAGACATCTGTTGCGGGGCATTTTGGGGACCACTATGCCCAGTTTGGTGGGTAAAGTCAAGATCAGTTTGTAGAACGAGTGGTTGCGAGTGCTAAAGAAATCGTTGAAAGGCATCCTGAACAATCTATTTTGGCTGTTAGTCACGCAGGAACTTTGATGACTTTTCTCCATGCTGTAGATCCGGAGTGTGCCTTTCAGTCTTGTCCAGGTAATTGCGCTATCTTAGTCTTTGATTACGATGGATCGCACTTTCACTTTGTCAAACTGATTGATCCTTTAACGGATCAAGAGTTCGTGGAGTTTTAGTGTCTTTCTATGATCAAAGATAGTAATAAATCCCTTCTTAGTGTATAATGGAAGGGTATTTTAAATTTTGGAGTGCCTATGAAGTTTACAAAGAATCAGTTCATTTGGTTGGTTGTGCTGTTTTTCAGCTGTTTCTTGATATATACCTATTGGGAAACAGTTGTTTCGATTTGTAACAAGATATTTGTTGCCAGTCAGCCCTTCTTATTTGGAGCGGGAATTGCCTTTGTGGTCAATATCCTAATGTCTTTTTACGAAAAAATACTAATCAAGTTTATACCATTTGGTTTTATCACTAAAATTAAACGTCCCGTTTCCCTGCTCTTGGCTTTTGCAACTATCGGATTGATCTTTACTTGGGTAGTATTCACTGTCCTTCCTGATTTGATTGACAGTATCAACACCTTGATTAGTCAAGACCGCTCAGCTATTAATAATTTGATTAATTGGTTGCTTAAGAATAAATCTTTGCAGAAGATCATTCAAGACCTGGGTGGTGTGACGCAGGTTAGAGAGCTAATCAATAGCTACAGCGCACAGTTGCTTCAACAAATTATGAATGGCTTGACGAATTTCTTGACTTCTTTGACTAGCCTACCGTCAACTTTGATTAATCTTTTTATCAGTATTGTCTTTTCTTGCTATGTCTTGGTTGGGAAGGAGAAACTTGGTAGTCAGGTTAATCGCTTAGTCGATGTTTATTTGGGTCGTTATGGTAAGACTTTCCACTATGTGGTTGCAATTCTCAATAATCGTTTCCACAATTTCTTTGTCTATCAGTCGATTGAAGCCTGCATTTTGGGAACCTTATGTTATATTGGGATGCGTATCTTTAATTTTCCTTACGCTGCGACCATTTCTATTCTGATTGGCTTTTCAGCAATGATACCAGTTTTGGGTGCCTATATTGGTGTTACTATTGGTACCATTTTGATTATGACTCATTCCGTGATCTTGGCACTTTTATTTGTCGTCTACGTGGTTATTTTGCAACAGTTTGAAGGGAATCTCATCTATCCTTATGTAGTTGGTGGTTCTACCGGACTTCCAGTCGTTTGGGTTATCTTGGCTATTACCATAGGGTCTGCCTTAGGGGGAATCCTGGGTATGCTGGTTTCCGTTCCAGTAGCCGCAACCCTTTATCAGATTGTTAAGGATAATGTGGTTACACGAGAAAAAGCCAAAGCAGTTGCTTCTTTAAAAAATAGTGATTAATTCAAACAGACTTCGGTCTGTTTTTTCGTGTTATAGTATCGGATTTCAATAATATAGTATAAGTGTAATCGATTTCTAAGTGTCATACTATGAGTAACTTGAACAATGAAAGTTGACAAAAGATGACTTATACATTTCTGAAATAATTTCTCTGGGGTGGAGCAACAGCTACCAACCAGTTCGAATGTGCTTATAACTTAGATGGCAAAGGCTTGTCTGTGCAAGATGTGACTCCCAAAGGTGGTGTCCCTTTTGAAGCCTTTGGCTACTGAAGAACCAACACCAGATAATCTAAAGCTTGAAGGTATAGATTTCTATCACCGCTATAAAGAGGATATTGTGCTATTTGCAGAGCTGGGCTTCAAGGTCTGTCGCATGTCGATTGCTTGGTCTCGTATTTTCCCGAACGGTGATGATGCTGAGTCAAATGAAGCAGGCTAGCCTTCTACAATAAGGTTTTTAACGAATTGGCTAAGTATAATATCGAACCTCTGATCACCTTGTCTCACTATGAAACGTCACTAAACCTGGCACGTGAGTACAACGGATGGACTAATCGTAAAATAATTGGATTTTATGAGAATTATGTTCGTACAGTCTTTAAACACTATAAAGATAAGGTCAAATATTGGTTGACCTTTAATGAAGTGAACTCTGTTCTACATGCACCGTTTATGTCAGGTGGTATAGCAACTCCTATGGAAGGGCTATCTAAACAAGAACTCTACCAAGCTGTTCACCACGAGTTGGTCGGTTCAGCTTCAGCAACTAAGATTGGCCATGAAATTAAGCCTGAGTTTAAAATCGGTTGTATGGTTCTTGCCATGCCTGCGTACGGGATGACAGCTACTCCGTTGGAACAGTTGGCAGTTTCTGAGTTTGAAAATCAAAACTATCTCTTCTCTGATATTCATGCATGTGGAAAATATCCGAACTATATTAAATATTACTTCAAAGATAATGGTATTGAAATACAATTTCCCCTGGCAACGATGAAATCTTAAAGAATACCGTTAATTTTATTTCATTCTCTTATGCTATGTCTGAAGCAACAGCACACAACCCAGAAGACTATAAGGTTGGTAAAGGCAACATCTTAGGTGGTGTCGAAAATCCATACCTTGAGAAATCTGAATGGGGCTGGGCTATTGATCCAATTGGACTTCGTTTGGTTTTAGATGACTTTTATTATCGTTATCAATTGCCATTGTTTATTGTCGAAAATGGTCCTGATGGTCCCGACAGTTGAGGATGATTATCGTATGATTACTTTCAAAAACACTTGATTCAAGTTGGTGAAGCTCTTCAAGATGGAGTAGAACTTTTGGGCTACACGTCTTGGGGACCAATTGATTTGGTTTCAGCCTCGAATGCAGAACATAGTAAACGTTATAGTTTCATCTATGTTGATCGAAATGATGATGGTAGTGGTAGCTTGGCACGTTATAAGAAAAATTCATTTTCTTGGTATAAGTCTGTTATCGAAAGTAATGGTGCCGCCCTTTGTAAATAGAAAATTGTGATGAATCCCGCACATACCTGCAACTCATCTTTAGTATTTCGATACAATATTTATTAATAAAGATTCCAGCTATTTGAATAAAGTTATAGTATTATGATACTATAACTTTTAAGAGGATTAATTCACTATAACTTACACATTTTTTGAAAAAGTGGTAGAATAAAAGTGTGAAAACGTTCTTATATTTTCTGAAGAAGTAGCTAGACTATTTCTTTGCTTTTCCTATTCAGATGGAGGTAATGTTCATGAATAATTTGAAAAAAAGTTCTTTTAGCTGGTATTGGTTTGACTGCTATGACAGTAGATAAGGCTGATAGTTTTGTCCAAGAATTGGTTGAAAAGGGCCGTTTGACTGTCGAAGAAGGTAAGGAATTAGAACAAGAGCTAAAACGTCAAAGTAAAGAAGGGTCTCAAGAATTTTTAGCTAAACTTGACGCCAAGAAAACTTCAGTTGAGTATGCGACTAAAGATGATGTGAGACGTCTTGAAGAAAAACTTGATGCTTTGCTCAGTCAGAATAAATAAAATGTAAGGGGACTAAAATGGCAAGTAAACGATTGAGACATGTGTTGAAGGTTTTCTCGTCAGTTGGTCTCCTTTTTTATCGTGAAAAACACCTTCCTCAAGACCAACAAACAACACCTGTCAAGCTCCGTCAAGCTTTCGAGCAATTGGGACCAAGTTTTGTTAAAATTGGGCAAATTCTATCGACACGCTCGGATCTTTTGCCAGAGGCCTATATCCGAGAATTATCAAAACTCCAAAGTAGTGTTCCTCCATTGAATAAAGAGGAGGTCATGACTGCCATTAGGCAAGAATTGCCAACTGATCTTTCAGAGGTTTTCGTCGATTTTTCTAAAGAGCCTCTGGCCTCTGGGTCTGTCGCTCAGACCCATCGAGCAAGGTTGTTGTCTGGTCAGGAAGTGATTATAAAAATTCAGAGACCAGGTATTGATGATATCGTAAAGGAAGATATCCAGCTTCTTATTAAGCTTGCACGGCATATACCCAAGCATTTTATCTCCATGGTCGATGTTCAAGAGGTCTTGGAAAATCTGCGTGAAACCCTAATCAAGGAACTTGATTTCAGGAATGAAGCAGAGGCCATGAAACGTTTTAGGGCTAACAATAAGAGAGTGGTTTATCTGGGTGTTCCAGAGGTTTATGATGAATTCACGACACCACATCTCATAGTCGAAGAGTACATCAATGGGATTCCGCTTAATCATTATAGTCAACTGCTTGAAGCTGGTTATGACTTGGAAGATGTAGGCAAGAAGCTTATGCTGTCGTTTATCAAGCAAGTCTTCAAAGATGGTTATTTTCATGGCGATCCTCATCCCGGAAATCTGTTGGTACGTGATGGCAAGATTTATTTCATTGATTTTGGGATTATGGGTGAGTTGGAAGTGGGGAGGCGTTCGTCCTTAAATGATATCCTATATAGTTTTACCGCACAAGATGTTGACGGCATGACCAAGGCAATCCTATCAATCACCCAGTTTGATAATGGTCTAAATAGTGCAGTTCTAAGTCAGGATGTGGAGCAGATGTTGGGCCGTTATTCTGGTGTAGACATAGGAAGTTTGTCGATGACAGATTTGCTTGAAGATTTGCTGACTGTTTTCCAGAAGAATCATCTTAAAGCCCCTTCTCAAATCACTATTTTGGAGAAGGCTTCGCTTGAAATTGAAGGTATTTTTCGAGAATTTGCACCAAATATTGATCTTATGACCCTGGCCAAGGATTACTTCCTAGAGAATATGGGGCCGGATATGCTTAAGCAGGCCTTAAATAAAGAGACTATCTTGATTGAGCTCTTTTACCTGCTTCGTAATGGGAAAAATATTCCACGCCATCTTCATCAGCTTTTGGAGCAGATTTTAAACGGACGAATCGTGCTTAACCATGATTTTATTAACTTTTCAGGTAGGGTTAAAGTCTTTGAGAAAGTTTTAAATAACATGGTTTTAGCCTTGCTGACATTAGCATTTCTTCTGTCTGGTGCTCTTTTGTCCAATAAATCAGATTTTCAAAATCTTGCTTGGCTTTTTCTTGGACTTGGAACTGTCCTAGCTTTAGTTACTGTAGGTCGTATAATATTTAAGAAAAAAGGATAAGGTATGATTGAAACAACTAGGCCTGAGATTGTGGCCTATCAAAAAGAGCGTTTAGCTAAATTGTAAGTGAAAATCAAAAGTTAGACAAGGGCCAAATTGTTTTTGCAGGGGACTCCATCACGGAGTTTTTTGCATTGAAAAAGTACTTAGGTCGATACTTTCCTTTGGTTAACCGCGGAGTTGCAGGAATAGACTCGGTTTGGCTTTTAGAACACCTTAAAGAGCAAATTTTAGATTTGGAACCCAGTAAATTGGTTATCTTGATTGGAATTAATGACATTGGACGAGGTTACACCGTTCAAGATGTTGTCAATCGTATTTCCGATATTATCATGACAATTCGACAAGAATCTCTATATACAGAAATCTATTTGCTAAGTATCTTTCCTGTCAGTGAAAGATTGGAACATGCCTCGAATGTTAAAATTCGAAACAATGCTACTGTAGGTGAACGTAATCAACAACTAGCAGTCCTACCTGGTGTGACTTATGTTGATTTGTTTGATTACCTTACAGATGCTCAAGGACAGTTAAATGCCAACTACACAACTGATGGTTTGCACTTGAATCCACAAGCTTATTAGGTCATAGCAGAACCAATTATAAAGGAGATTTTAGAATGAAGGTAGGCTTAGTCCTCGAAGGCGGTGGTATGCGTGGCTTATACACAGCTGGAGTTTTAGACGCTTTTTTAGAAGCAGGGATTAAGGTGGATGGTGTTGTTTCGGTATCTGCTGGAGCGCTTTTCGGTGTCAATTATCTCTCTAACCAACCCAAAAGAGCTCTTCGCTATAACAAGCGATTCATGGGAGACCGTCGTTACATGAGTTTTTGGTCATGGTTGACAACCGGTAACTTCGTTAATAAGGAGTTCTCCTATTATAAGGTTCCTATGGAGTTAGATGTTTTTGATCAGGACGCTTTTGCTGAGTCGGGTGTTCCCTTCTATGTGGTCGCTACAGATATTAAGACGGGAAAACCAGACTATATTAAGATTGATCATGTCTTTGAGCAGATGGAAGCCCTTCGTGCCAGTTCTGCCCTACCTCTGGTTTCTGAAATAGTCGAGTACAAGGGCAAACGCTACATGGATGGTGGTCTGGCTGATAGTCTTCCTATTGATTTCATGGAAAATATGGGATTTGACAAACTTATTGTAGTTTTGACACGTCCTAAGGGTTATCGAAAACATCCTTCTAAAACTAGCAAGCGCTTCTACAAACTCTTTTACCGCAAGTATCCTGAATTTGTTGAGGTTGCTTCAAATCGACATATTCACTACAATAAGAGCATTGAGAAGATTGAGACCTTGGAAAAATCTGGAAAAGTCTATGCCATTCGTCCAGAGCATGCGCTTGAAGTTGGTAGATTGGAAAAGGACCCAGAAAAGTTCGAAGCTATTTATCAAGAAGGATTGAAACAAATGCGTAATGATATGACCAATCTCAAAATATTTCTTGGAGATAACTAAAAGCGTGCTTTTCTGAGCACGTTTTTTTTAGTTATTCATTTATCGTGCTTGACGACGTTCGTTGAATTTTTGATGTCGCTTTTTTTCATTGTTGAAAATCAGGTAGATAACGTAAATTGGTAACAGGAGGAAGCAGAACAAAGCAAAATTTTTCATAGATGTTTTATGATTACTTGTCTGTTTATTCTTTTGATCAAAAGAATAAAGGAAGAAGCCAGCTTTAGTATCTTTGACTGAGGTTGGTTTGATATTAGGCGATACTGTTTTCAGGCCGTTATCAATGACGATTTGGTCATCTTTTACAGAGATTTTTGGTTCTTGGCCTTTTTTGACTGTGGCGTAGACATCATTTTCGACATTATATTTTTTACCAGCGATCTCTTGTTCACCTTTGCTAAGGACTTTCTTGTAAGAGAAATCTTTATACATTTTCTCAACCAGAGCATTACCAAAGGTATGGCGGATTTCTTCACCAGTTTGATCTGACCAGTCCCCTGACCCCATGATAATAGCAATCATTCGCTGATTGCCATGCTTGATGGTATCAATATAGTTGAAAGCACCTTCTGGGCTAGACCCTGTCTTCGAGCCATCTACCCCCTTGAGACCATAATCAGCACCAGAAATTGAATAGTTGTAGGTTTCAAAAGTTTCTTCGTAAGGTGTTCCCTCTTTAACAGCTACAACAGGTTTGCTAGTGTATTTAAGAATATAAGGATACTTTTTGATAAAGTTATATGTCATGATGACCAAATCACGCGCAGTCGTTTGATTGCTCTGATTGTTATCATAACGCCTCAGGTGCAGCTGTAGTAACCTTTGAAGGCTACCGCAGCTGCACCTGAGGCGTTAAACCATTCGGTATTGGTCATACTTAATTCTTTGGACTTTTCATTCATCATGTCTAGCCATTTATCAGGATCATTATTGGTCAAGTAGTTGGCTAGCATCACAGTTATAATGTTAGAGGATGGCACCGACGTCATGGTAATGAGCTCAGAAACTGTTTAGTCAACACCAGCAACAATCTTGTTGTTGGAGATTTCATAAATATCGGCAATAGCTTGGTCTGTAGGAGTAGCTGTAATAACAGTTTCTTCTGAAATTTCTCCTTTGGACATGGTTTCGAAGACCAAATACAGCGTCATAGCCTTAGACATAGAGGCTGGGTCACAAAATTTCATCAGCATTCTCCTCCCAGAGAACATCTCCGGTGGTTCCATCAATTAACAGAGTAGATTTAGGACGATAGGCCTCTGTTGCTTCAGTATAACCAGCAGCGCGTGTAATATCCATTAATTCATCTGCACTAGACAAAGTAGGGCTAGGGCTAGACAAGCTGATAAAAGGATGGAAACAATTTTCTTTTTTCATAATGCGTCTCCTTTATTTTATATGGGTTCTGTCATAGGCGGAACCCAGTTATATACTTAATAGAAATTGCGTATCAATCAAAATTAAAAAACAAATTTAATAGTGATAAATACCTCCATTATACCGTATAAAATACTTAGTTTTCGAAATATTTTATATTTTAATACATTTTTTAGAATCTATAGTGGTTTAAAAATCACATACTTTTGATAACAAAAAAACAAGCTGACTTGCTCGTTACTCTTTATCTTTTATAGCTGTAACTTGATGGTAAATCATAAACCATGTCTCATTTCGGCGCCAGATGCTGGTATGGAAATTTCCTCCCAGTTCGTAACTAATTAATTTAGTTTTTTGACTGATGGATGTCATCTTAAACTTGTCAAAGTTATTGAGAAGCGGTTGATGATTAGCAATGACGTCTTCCCGGTTCTGATGATGGCCGTTTTCATCAATCAAAAAGAAATCGGGTGCTAAGAGGTTTTCGTAGCCTGGAATCTTTGATAAGATAATCTTTTCATTCCGAATGAGTTTGCGAAGGACGTTCCCATAAATTTCGTCTTCAGGAATTGCAGCAGGCTCTACATGGACATCAGTATCATAGACAGAAAAACGCTCACTGAGGATTTCTTCAATTTGTTCCGTAATGGCGTGGCTCTCGTAGACGGAGAGGTCAGGGTTCATTTCAACCACAATATCAAGGTAGATATTACTACCATAGGAACGTCCACGTTGCTTTTTAACTTTGGTAACTTTAGGAATATTCAGAATGGCTTTTTCATAGGCCTTAAGATTTCTCTCATCAAAGCCATCTGACAAGCTGAAGGTTGCTTCCATGAAGATATCATAGGCTGTCTTTAGGATGAAGAAGGTGATGATAATAGCAGTAATATAGTCTATGATGGTAAGGTTGAAGGATGCTGCGACTATGGCAATTGAAGTTCCAATAGAGGTCACGGCATCTGATAGGTTGTCCTTAGCAGCTGCGATAAGGGCACTGGATTTTAGTTTTTTTGCTAACCCTTTGTTATAGAAATAGACTGCACACATGACAACAGCAGAGAGGACTCCGACGGCAGCACCAAGAGGATTGACGACAGTCTCTTCTCTTAAAAAAATCTTTCGGACTGTTTGAATTAGGACTTGGAAGCCTACTACAAACATGATAAAGGAAGTAACTAAGCTTGATAAATCTTCAATCTTCCAATGTCCAAACCTATGATCTGAATCAGCTGGCTGACTAGCCAGATGTAATCCAATGAGTAGGGCGACATTCCCCAAAATATCAGATAAGTTGTTAAAACCATCGGCAATCAATGAGCTGGAGTTTAAAAAATGTCCAGCAATAAGTTTGGCAATGGTAAGAAGTAAGTAGGCTGCAATACTAACGATGGGACCTCGTCTGGCTACCCTTAAATTTTCATACGTCGTCATAGATTTACCTTTTTGTTTAAATATAATAATTTATTATAGCACAAAAGAATAGTTACTTAAAGCCTGTAATACCTTGATTGTTAATATGAATCGTCTTTCTTAAAATGAAAATATTGAAGAAACAGCTATCACATACTATTTTTCAGTATTTTCCGAATATTATCTACAAAATGTGGTATAATTTAGTGTGTATAACAGTCTAAAAGAGGTTTTTATGGAACATTCGACATGGCACAGGCTTCTAAAAGAGGAATTGCCTAACCATTATTTTTCAAAGATAAATCAGTTTATGGACAAGGTCTATGAAGAGGGAACAATTTATCCCCCACGAGACAAGGTATTTAATGCTTTGTTAGAGACTTCTTTTGAAGAAGTCCGGGTGGTTATCCTTGGACAGGACCCTTACCATGGTCCTAATCAGGCTCAGGGTTTGTCATTTTCAGTACCTGAGACGATTCCAGCTCCACCTTCTTTGGTTAATATTCTCAAAGAATTGGAGGAGGATCTTGGTCCTAGAAGTCATCATGATTTAACAACTTGGGCCGAGCAAGGAGTGCTATTACTTAATGCCTGTCTGACTGTTCCAGCTGGTCGAGCCAATGGTCATGCTGGTCAGATTTGGGAACCTTTTACAGATGCTGTGATTAAGGTTCTCAATCAAAAGGATACTCCGGTTGTCTTTATACTTTGGGGCGGCTATGCTCGTAAGAAGAAATCACTAGTAACCAATCCTAAGCATGCCATTATTGAGAGTGCTCATCCTAGCCCTTTATCGGCCTATCGCGGTTTTTTTGGCAGCAAGCCTTTTTCAAAAGCCAATGCCTACCTCGTATCTCAAGGACAACCCCCAATTGATTGGTTGAAGTAAAATAGAAAGTTGGAAGGATTATGTTACTGATTAAAAATGGTCGTGTTGTTGACCCTAAATCTGGTTTGGACATGCAAGCCGATGTTCTTGTGGACGGAAAAAAAGTCGTTAAAATTGCTGAAAATATCGATGCGGGAGATGCCCAAGTTATCGATGCGACTGGTCTTGTGGTTGCTCCTGGTTTGGTGGATATCCATGTTCACTTCCGTGAGCCAGGTCAAACCCATAAGGAAGACATTCATACGGGTGCCTTGGCAGCGGCTGCAGGTGGTTTTACAACAGTTGTGATGATGGCTAATACGAATCCAACGATTTCAGACAAGGAAACTTTGAAAGAGGTCTTGACTTCAGCAGCTAAGGAAAATATCCATGTTAAGTCTGTTGCGACTATTACAAAGAACTTTGATGGTGAAAATATTACTGATTTCAAGGGTTTGCTTGAAGCAGGTGCTGTTGGATTCTCAGATGACGGTATTCCATTGACCAATGCTGGGATTGTCAAAAAAGCCATGGAGTTAGCTAAAGAGAATAATACCTTTATCAGTCTTCACGAGGAGGATCCTGATCTTAATGGTGTTCTCGGTTTCAATGAAAATATTGCTAAAAAAGAATTTCATATTTGTGGGGCAACTGGCGTAGCTGAGTACAGCATGATTGCGCGTGATGTCATGGTTGCTTATGATACACAAGCACATGTTCATATTCAACACTTGTCAAAAGCTGAATCTGTAAAAGTCGTTGAGTTTGCTCAAAAACTTGGAGCACAAGTCACTGCTGAAGTGGCGCCGCAGCACTTCTCAAAAACTGAAGACCTCTTACTCTCAAAAGGCGCTAATGCCAAGATGAACCCACCACTTCGTTTGGAATCAGACCGTCAAGCCGTTATCGAAGGTTTGAAATCTGGAGTAATCTCAGTCATTGCTACGGACCACGCGCCACACCACGCAGATGAAAAGAATGTGGCTGATGTGACTAAAGCACCAGCAGGGATGACTGGTCTGGAAACCTCTCTATCTCTTGGTTTAACTTATTTAGTTGAAGCAGGACATTTAAGTTTGACAGAATTATTGAAATTAATGACAAGCAACCCATCTGATCTTTATGGGTTCGATGCCGGTTATTTGGCTGAAAATGGACCAGCAGATCTTGTTATCTTTGCAGATAAGGAAAAACGTCAGGTTACAGCAGACTTTAAGTCTAAAGCAGCCAATTCACCATTTGTAGGCGAAGAGCTTACGGGCAGTGTTAAATACACTATCTGTGACGGTGAGATTGTTTATCAAGCCTAAATAGTGGATTAGAGCAGGGCACTTCGAGACACTTGGTGTTGCAGCTGCTTTTTTAGTCCTTGAAGGAGCAAAATGATGAAAAAGATACTTAAAGGCCTCGCTAAATATGTTGCTTTTACTGTTTTGTTAGCCTGTTTTCTGCCATTGTCTTTACAACACGTTCAAGCTGATGAGGATGAGGTAGAGTATAGTCTGCCTTCCTATGTTGGTCACCTTTCAATTCATGATGATGGTAATGCGACGTTTAGTCAGGAAGTGACTTATGATTTTGATAGTGATTATAAAGGTCAGTATGTAACCTTGGGGAAAATTGGTGGTTATTCTATCATGGATGACCCAAAGGTTTCAGCAACCGTAAATGGGAAAGAAAAAACAGATATTACAGTTGAAAAAACAGACTCTTATGATGGTATTAAACTCAAAGTTTATAATTCAGGTTCAGATGGTGATAGGGTCGTTCTCAAAGTTACTTGGCAAATCCAACAGTTGTTGAATCTATATTCAGATATTGCAGTTTTAAATTGGTTTCCTATCTCTGATTGGGACAAAGGATTTGGACAGGTTGATTTCACAGTTGATGGTCTAGATGCAAGTCAAGGAGAGCTTTACGCTCACGCTGGTTATTTTGGAAAAGACCCACATGTTAAACGTACTGCTACAGGTTATCAGGTTCATGTAGACAATTTACCAGCATCAGGTAAATTGGAATTACATGCCTACTGGCCGATGACTAATACTTTGCGAGAAAATAATCAGGCTTATTTATTAAATAAAACGAATGAGGCAGACTTTCTTAAAAAAGAAAGAAATATCAAGGAATCTAAAGAAAAGTTTCGACATCTATTTTATGTCATCTTGCCACTTGTGATCTTAAGCTTTGTTCTTGTGGGTATTTTCTGTTACCTCATTGTTCTTTATAGTACTAGGACGCCTTCCTTCCCTCGAGATGCACGTCTTTATGAAGCCCCTCAAGATTTAGCACCTTTGGTCCTAGCCAAGAATGTTTATAATCAGTCTTTCAATAAAACAGGACTAAAAGAAGAAACAGGTCCTTTGAAGTTCAAACATATGGTTCAAGCAACTATCCTTGATTTGATTGATAGAGGTTATCTCACCTTTAGGCGAGAAGGTGATAGTAATATTCTTACACGTATTGAAAAGGAAGGTCTCTCTTCATTTGAAGGATCTTTCTTGGATATGTTGTTTGATGGTCGCATGGAAATTAGAGATAGTGAAATGTTCTCGCGCTATTATCTTGATAAAGATGCTCTAGATAAACAATTCAAGAGTGCTAGAACAAGCTATGAGCGTGAAGCTATTCGTTCTCAAGGAAAACGTGTCAAATATCAATTTACTAATGACGGCTATCAGGTAGCAAAAGGTGTAGAAAAAGAGGAATTTGCGCTAGGACTTCCTAAAATTTATAGAGATTTTAGTGCGAAAGAAAAGACATTTAACATATTGGGAGTAGCAGCTTTGGTACTTTCAATGATGCTTTGTAGTCTTTCAATCTTGTTCTTATTTGCTGCCTTTGGATCAGGTCTTGGTTTTTACTATATTCTCGGACTTCTACCTATAGCAGGACTTACCGTTTTATTCTGGTTCTTGGTGAAAAGACGTCGTCAGAGATGTCTTGATGCAACTCAAATTTCAACGTATTACCAGTGGCATAGCTTTAAAAATATGATTAAGAGTATTCCTAGTTTTAAAAAATCCGAACTAGAATCTGTTATCCTTTGGAATCGTATCTTGGTTTATGCGACACTCTATGGACAGGCGAAAAAAGTTAGTGATGTCCTAAAACGTTATAACATCCACCTCAGTAATCCATCTCTAGATGAGTTTACTTATTCTGCGATACCATTTATTATGCTGAATAATGTTAATTATCTAGAATCTTATGTTTCTGCCTCAGATACCGTAAGTAGCTTTTCTATCAATTCAAATAGTGGTAGTGGCGGCTTTGGAGGTGGTGGCTTCTCTGGTGGTGGCGGAGGAGGCGGAGGCGGTGCCTTTTAAGACCTGAAAAACAATTACTTAAGTCTTGCCATTAAAGAAAAGGTATATGGGATAAAGAATGCCTCTAGAATGGTATGTCTAAGATTCTTGTGAGAACTAGCTGTTACTAGAAACACAAGAGCAATGAAGCCAGATTTTGGGAATGGGATTCGCAAGAAACTGAAAGCTATAATGCCTAAACCTGTTAAGATGAGAATTCAATATCTCGTCAGCCTTTTCCTAGTTACCTTGAAGATAACAAATTGAAGTATAGGTGCTATGCATGCTGTAAGCCCATGAATCATGGCATCACTCAATATAATAAATACCCTATTTGAGTTTGAGTAAAATCTATCCAATTATAGCATAACGCTTTGAAAAAGAACATACGAATTGCCTATAAGTGATAAGGATGTAAGGCTTTTCATTTTTAAGCATATTTCTTGCTCATTAAGTTTTTTTAACCTATCCTATACGTATATAAAAAATTCGATAGAGGAGATCGATATGGTAAAACTTTCTAAAGAGACACATCTTGAGATGTTCACTAAAATGGAACGTATCCGTGAATTCGATTCACGTATTAATAAATTAGTTCGTCGTGGTTTTGTTCAAGGAATGACTCACTTTTCAGTAGGTGAGGAAGCCGCTAACGTTGGAGCTGTCCAACACTTAAGTTATGACGATATCTTCTTTTCAAATCACCGTGGTCATGGACAATCTATTGCTCAGGACATGGATTTGAATAAAATGATGGCAGAGCTTGCTGGTAAGGCAACAGGAGTTTCTAAGGGGCGTGGTGGTTCTATGCACTTGGCTGACTTTGAAAAAGGTAACTATGGTACTAACGGTATCGTTGGTGGTGGTTACGCTCTTGCTGTAGGTGCAGCCCTTACTCAACAGTACAAAGAAACTGGAAATATCGTTGTTGCCTTTTCAGGTGATGGCGCTACTAATGAAGGTTCATTCCATGAGTCAGTCAATATGGCAGCTACTTGGAAATTACCTGTTATCTTCTTCATTATTAATAACCGTTATGGTATCTCAATGGATATTCGTAGAGCTACCAACACTCCTCACTTGTATACACGTGCAGAAGCCTATGGTATTCCTGGATTCTACTGCGAAGATGGTAACGATGTAATGGCTGTATATGATACAATGGGTAAGGCTGTTGACCATGTTCGTGGTGGAAATGGTCCTGCTATTGTTGAAGTTAAATCATACCGTTGGTTTGGTCACTCTACGGCCGATGCGGGTGTTTACCGTACTAAGGAAGAAGTTGACGAGTGGAAGAACAACAACGACCCAATTATTAGATACCGCGACTATCTTGTTTCTGAAAATATCGCAAGTGTCGAAGAGTTAGATGCTATCCAAAGCCAAGTTAAGGCACAGGTTGATGCGGCTTATGAGTTCGCCCAAAATAGCCCAGATCCAGAACTTTCAGTTGCCTTTGAAGATGTATGGGTAGACTAAAGAGAAAGGATGAGTAATACAAGTATGAGTGAAACAAAATTGATGGCCTTGCGTGAGGCAGTAAACCTTGCTATGAGCGAGGAAATGCGTAATGATCCCGACATCTTCCTTATGGGTGAAGATGTCGGGATCTATGGTGGTGACTTCGGTACATCAGTTGGTATGTTGGCGGAATTTGGTGAAAAACGTGTTAAAGATACACCAATTTCAGAAGCAGCAATTGCTGGTGCAGCCGTGGGTGCTGCTATTACAGGTCTTCGTCCAATCGTTGATTTGACTTTCATGGACTTCATCACTATTGCCCTTGATGCTATCGTTAATAATGGTGCTAAAAACAACTACATGTTTGGTGGTGGTTTAAAGACTCCTGTAACTTTCCGTGTAGCTTCTGGTTCAGGTATCGGATCTGCAGCGCAACACTCACAATCTCTTGAGTCATGGTTGACTCATATTCCAGGGATCAAAGTTGTTGCTCCTGGTAATGCAAACGATGCTAAAGGTCTTTTGAAATCTTCTATTCAGGACAATAACATTGTTATCTTCATGGAACCAAAAGCTCTTTATGGCAAAAAAGAAGAAGTTACACAAGATCCTGATTTCTATATTCCACTTGGAAAAGGTGAAATCAAACGCGAAGGAACTGACCTTACTATTGTCACGTATGGTCGTATGTTGGAACGTGTTCTTAAGGCGGCTGAAGAAGTAGCTGAACAAGGTATTAATGTTGAGGTAGTTGATCCTCGTACTCTCGTTCCACTTGATAAAGAATTGATTTTTGAATCAGTTAAGAAGACTGGAAAACTTATGTTGGTCAATGACGCTTATAAAACAGGTGGCTTCATCGGTGAGATTGCTGCTATGGTTACTGAAAGTGAAGCATTTGATTACCTTGACCACCCAATTGTACGTTTGGCAAGTGAAGATGTGCCTGTACCTTATGCGCGTGTCTTGGAACAAGCGGTTCTTCCAGATGTTGAAAAGATTAAGGCTGCTATTATCAAGATGGCTAATAAAGGAAACTAACTATCTAGCGACGGTTAAGTGATATTTCTCGTTAGTAAAATATATTTCTTGTTTTAACTGTGGGGGTATCGAAAATTATAATTTAATGTTGAAAGGAGAGGGTGAACCAGACGCCTAATTTTCAGTCGCTTTCTGGTCGCTCTTGGTATCTTATAAATGGCTTTTG
>OLPZ01000209.1_pt1 | contig 46833 bp, 41 predicted proteins | sample 1672711 | NCBI WGS metagenome assembly OLPZ01 (sample SAMEA3136716, study PRJEB25190) | human gut metagenome
CATCGATAAAGACTGAATGGATCGGGATACCGAATGATTCAGAAAGATGGAGTGGATGTTGAAATGTTACCGGACGACTGGAAACGAATCGGGCACGCCATTTAGGCGTGTGCCTTTTTCGCAGAAAAAGCTTTTTCTTAATTTCTATTCGTATTATTCATTTGTCTTTAAACTTGAAACCATATTTATCGTTTTGATTTTTCTTGCCAACAACTTATTCATTGCATATGAAACTAAAACGGTTCCTATGATTGCGTACGCATAAGAAATCCATTCTACAACGGCTGGAAAATCATATGTCTCATTTAAAGCATTTGTGTAAATATACGACAACATATAATAGCCTAGTGGCAAACCAATAATCATTCCCACCAACATGATCTATTGATTTTAATCGTTCTAAATCCGAATCTGAAATATTAGTATTTGTGATCCATAAATCCTGCAAATTATATTCTTTATAATACTCTTTAGCACTTTCGTCCATGCCGTCCATATATCCATGAATACCACTAAATGCGAGCATTCCAATAAATACCATTAAAAAGATGGTAAAGAATTGACCCTTATAATGCCAAAGATTACGAAACAGTTTCTTCTTCAACATTACCAGTTCACCTCATCTATGTTCTTTGGTTGTTTATTCACAACATTCTCAATAATTTTTCCATTCTTTAGATGAATTACACGGTCCGCCACATCTGCAATCAACGCATTGTGCGTTACAATCACAACTGTATTTTATTTTGTGCATTCGCGCAATAACTTTAAAATTTCTACTCCCGTATTTGAATCTAAAGCCCCAGTAGGTTCATCGTAAAGAAGAAGTTTTGGATTTTTCGCAATCGCACGCGCAATCGATACACGCTGCTATTCCCCTCCACTTAATTGATTCGGAAATTTGTTTTCTTGTCCACCTAAACCAACTTTATTCAATATTTCAATGGAATCCTTTGCGTTTTTTACTACATCACGAATCAAATCCACATTTTCCTTCACTGTCAGTGGCGGCAAAATATTGTAGAATTGAAAGATAAAGCCAATATTTTTAGCATGATAATCCGTTAATTCTTTTTCACTATACCCACAAATATCGAGTCCATCCATATATACTTTTCCATCAGTCACATGATCCATTCCACCCTTAATATTTAAAAGTTCGACTTGCCCGCTCCACTTGGTCCTAAAATCACAACCATTTCATGTTGATCAATCGAAAAAGAAACATCATCCAATGCATAAAATGCTTTTTCTCCTACTTCATACTTTTTTGATACCCCATTAAATTATATACATTTCTTCATAATCGTTCTCCTGTTAGTAACTTCTAACTACACAATTAGTATAATCTAACTTAAATTGTTCCTCAAGAATAAATTAATTACGCCAATACGATTAAAAAGTTGTTTAATCTTTTCTTTCAAGCTAAGATAAAGATACAAAAAGAAACATACAAATATGTAAGTTCTGGGGAATTATGTAGTAAAAACTACCTACAAACTTTGTGAGAGTTGGCGAAGGTAGTTTTTATTGTTAATTCATTCAATGTGAAAAGGACATTCAATCATATACAACATTGATTTTCGCATATTCACTTTATATAAAGTATATATCTAAGTTTACTGTCGAAAAAAAAGAACAAGATTTCTCTTGCCCTTAATTTAATTGATATCTACATTCTTGATTATCGACTAAATTCTTTAGACTTTCCAATGAACAATGCACCATATCATACGATACTTGATCGGTGTAGAAAGCTGCGTGTGGTGTCACAATGACATTCGGGTAAGCTTTTAATACCAATAAGTCACGGTTTTTGATGACATTATAGTTATGGTCAATATGAATGACTTCCTGCTCATTTTCAAAAGAATCAATACCTGCACCACCAATAATGCCACTTTCGATACCTTCAATTAGTGCATTTGTATCAATAATCTCTCCACGAGATGTATTGATAATCAACACGCCTGGCTTCATCTTTTTGATTACGTCCGCATTAATCATATAACGATTTTGATCTGTCAAAGGCATATGAAGTGTAATAATATCACTTGTTTTGATCAGAGTATCAAAATCTACAAATTCCACTAAATCCTTTTGATCTTCTCTAGGACAATCCGTGTAAGCTTGAATCTTACATCCAAATCCCTTTAAATCACGAGCTACACAAGATCCAATTCTTCCTAAACCAATAATACCTACAGTCAAGTTATGCATTTCTTTACCCTGAATGCCATGCAAAGAATAATCCATACAACGACTTCTCTCTAACATATGTGCAAAGCGACGAGTCAACGCTAACATCAATAAAATTGTAAAGTCTGCAACACAAGCTGGCGAATACGAAACATTGGCAACTTTAATGCCATATTCATTTGCTGCATCTAAATCAATTTGGTCATATCCAATGGTTCTCGTGGATAAAGCCTTGATTCCATAGCCTGAAAGAATTTTTAAAATATCTCGATTGGCCGTGCAAACACCTACAATAGAAACGGCATCAAAACCTTTAGTCCAATGCACCGTTTCCATATTTAAATGTTCTGTGTGAATTTCAACCTCAATATTTAATTTCTTGGCAACAGGATCCATGAAACATTCTTCATCTTCACGAACACCAAACGCAATGACTTTCATTAAAATTCAAACTCCTCATCTAAAAATGCCTTTAATAAATCAATGGAAGCACGGATATCTTTCTTATTCACAATCGCATTTGGACCATGTGTATAACGAGTAACAACACTTACAGCACAAGCCTTAACACCATCATTACTTAAGTTCATTGAACTAGCATCTGTACCACCTACATAAATCACATCTTTTTGGAAAGGAATATTATCACGTTTTGCACAACCAATCATTTTTTCAACTAAATATTCATCGCAAATAACGGATGTATCACTAATTTTAATGGCTGTACCATTCCCTGGTGTATTGTTTCCTTCTAGATCACCTGGATGATCCATCCCCGGAGTCACATCCACGGCTACGCCAATATCTGGTTGAATACGGTGTGCTGTTACTTGAGAACCACGACAGCCCACTTCTTCTTGTACAGTGAACACAAAGTAAGCATCATTATAGAAAGATTCTTTCTCCATCAATGTCTTTAACTGCATATAACATCCAACACGATCATCAATTGCTTTTGCGGTTACGAAGTCACCAGCCAATTCTTCATATGGACCTTCATAAATGGCAACATCTCCTACATCCACATACTTTAAGACTTCTTCTTTACTAGCTACACCAATATCGACATAAAGATTGGTGAATTGACCATTCAAGTCTTCTGGACGCACACGACTTGCGACAATGCCAATCGTTCCATTACGGAAACGAACTCTAGATTGGTATGTTGTATACATCCATGAACATCCCATAGATTTCACCATAATACGTCCATCTTGTTCAATTTTGATAACCTGCAAACCAATCTCATCCATATGCGCACAAAGCATGACTTTCTTTTTATGTGCACCTGTACCTTTTTTGAAGACAATTAAATTTCCAATCGCATCTTCAATAACTTCATCGGCATAGCCTTGCACTTTTTCTTTAATGAATGCACGAACTTCTCTTTCGTAGCCACTCACGCCATGAAGCTGTGTTAACTCTTTAAATAATTCCATCTTTTTGCACCTCTATTTCAATTTTACATCTTTCATTGCCTGAGACCAGATACAAACAGGACCTGTTGTTAATCCAGAAACACGCTTAGAATATAAGTTAAATGCTTTTGTACCATACAATGGGAAATAAGGAACTAATTCATTTTCACGAATCATTGCCTTTGAATAATATTCTTTTGATTCTTCTTCACTACTTGTGTTTAAGCCAGCCTTCAAATCATTATCCAATTCTTCATCTTGAATACGTGAGAAGTTATATGGGTTCTTTGTTGCCAAAGTTGTATTTGAATCCGTATCAATAACACCTTGATAGCTAGAAGACACAAAATAAATACTCCAATCATCTACTTGTGCGTCATCACTAATTGTTGATAAAACAGTATTATAGTCAACACTCGATTGTTTTAGATCCACACCAATTTCTGACCAAGACTTTTTAAACATCGGAATCAAAGTTTCCAAAGCCGGAACATCTACGCTGACTAAGAATTTAACTTCAAGTTTTTGACCATCTTTTTCACGAATTCCATCACTACCAACTTTCCATCCAGCATCCTCTAAGATTTGTTTTGCCTTCTCTAAATTATAACGATACAAAGTTAATCCTTCTAATGTCTCATCCCCAGTCACATAACTACCTTCTAATTTACTAACTGGATTCCAATATACTTCTGGAACATAACCAATCAAATCTTTTTTCACTTCATCACTAGCCTCTTCATATTTAAAGAAGTTATTCACAAAAGATTCACGATCGATGGAATATGCCAAGGCCTGACGTACTGCCTGATCTTTTGTTGTTCCACTTGCACAGTTAAAGCCTAAGAATCCTTCTCCAGCTGTTTTATAACTAGATACTTTTAGATTTTTATCTAAACTAGCCTGACCGATTTTAGACTGTTCAATATTAGCTGGAAGCAGATCAAAATTGCCTTTCTTTAATTCAGAAAGCTCTGTAGAAGAATCTGTTTTCTTTATGATAATTCGGTCTACATCATATTCCCCATCTTTAAAATCAAATTGATCATTTTTCACGAAAGTAGCACCCTTTGATTTATCAAAAGACTTCAACTTATAAGCCCCTGTACCAATAGGTTCACCAGATTTCTTTTCAATTTTCTTTGTATGACCCTTCTCATAATCAAATTGTTCATCTGAACAAATTGGCTGCGTGCCAAGTGTACTAACCGCATCAATCATTGGGCTTGATAAATGAAATACAACTGTATAATCATCTGGTGTTTCAATACCCTTTAATTCCTTCGCATCACCACTATAATAATCTTCATATCCTTCAATATTACTTGGAACCGTTGATAAATAACCCGTATAGCTTGGATCTGATAAAACTGTGAATGTATATTTTACATCACTTGAAGTAAATTTAGTTCCATCACTAAATTTAACACCCTTTTTCAATTTAAAAGTGACTGTCTTTCCATCCTCACTTACAGTAGGCATTTCCTTTGCCAAATCAGGATTCAACTCACTCTTCGCATCATATTTCAACATACCTTGATAGATCAAGTTAATCACATCTCCATCAAAACCAGACAAATAATACAAAGGTGAAAATACACCACTCATTTCTTGACTCGTTCCAACTGTCAATGTCTTTTCGTTTGACTCAGATTGTGTATTGCTTGCACAACCACTTAGTCCCAACAACAAACTCAACGATAACGCTCCTGCTTTTTTGATTTTCATAATCTTCACTCTCCCTTTACCGGCACAAATTTAGCTTGGTTCATCAAAGGATGCTCTAAATGAATCGCATCCTTTGGACACACCATAACACAACTTCCACAGTAATAACATTCCCCAGGATATGCAACTATAGGTGGTTTTCCCGGCATCAAAATGTCACACTGACAAATATTGACACAGCGATTACAACCAATACATTTGTTCAAATCAAAAGTAATTGGTTTTACACTGCAACTTTGTTTTTCAAAATTAAACTCCATGTGCGACCTCCTTTATATAATCCTGATTGCGTTTTTCATATTCCGTTTGAAGATCGCCATAATAATCAAGAGGTATTTCGCCACGAACAGCCTTACCGTTTTCTTGACGAATCGTAATAAAACAACGATCTTGTTCAGGATCTTTTTCAGGATAATCACTACGATAGAAGTGAAGCTCATCACTGCTTGATTTTCTAAATAGACAAGCCTGCACAATCATTTTTGCGACTTGTAAAATATCTAACACTTCATGCGTACGCATTAGATCATGTGGATTTGCACAAGACAATTGTGGAACCATCTCATTTTCATATGTATTCAATAAAGACAAGCCTTCCTGCAATAAATCTTCACATTTTATGCCACCACAATAATTCTGCATACATTTCGCAATAGCGGCATTCAATTCTTTCCAATGCATACCATTTTCTACATATAAAGGTGCATATAAACGTTTCTTTTCCGCTTCTACATCCGCCACATCATAATCAACAATTTCTTTAGTATCACACGCATCTGCTGCTTTTCTTCCCGCATAATAACCAGTTGCACATGCATATCCACAGCAATCTGATGCATACAATTGATCTCCTGCAGCATAGATTCCTTCTACATTCGTCATTAGATTCCAGTCTGTAATGATTCCTCCAGGAGCCCCGAATAACTGTCTTTCTTGATCTAAAAAGTTGGCAGATTGCCATCCTGTACCGTAACTTTGAAGAATATGTTTTGTCGGATCAAAACCTTTTTCTGTGTAATACTTCAAAATCGGTACTTTTGTCTTTCCTTCTTCACCAACCATCATGCCCCAAATAACACGACGTTCATAATCTGGCATTTTCGATAGATCTGCATAGAAAGGAAGTTTATAGCCCCGCTTCATCAATTCTTCAAAGTCCAATGTTTCAGGACCACGATATTCATATTTCGCCTCATCAATGACACCGCCCTTTAAGAAAAATTTCTGTCCTGGCGCTGGCATATATCGATCTAAAACCGTTTTTAACTCATTTCCATCACGATCCACATATGGAATTTCTTTCCCACGCGCATCTACCATCGTGGCTGCATACCATGTATTGTGGTTATTTCCTGTTCCATAGGGTGGAAAACTTCTTCCAGAAGCACTAAATTCGGCCTTCACACTTTTTTCCATCATCGTAAATTCAACACCCGCACGATATCCCATCGCATGGCCTGAACCAATACTTTGGAAAGGTCTAAATTCACAAAGACCCGTTAAATCCGAATCAAACAACCAAACACGAGCCGGTCTAGACATGGTAAGAATCGTTGTTTTTGATTTGAATACATAGAATTTACCTGTACGCGTATGCATTCCCATCGCACCAATTCCACATTTCTTTCCATCGACAATAGCTGTTAATAATCCCGTTGCTTCAACTCGATCATATATTTTTACACCTAACCTTTTTAGTTCCTTATATAAAGATGGCTTAAAAGTGCTTCCCCAAACACGAAGCGTAAACTTATTTTTGTAGTCATACGCAAACATTAACTTTGTCTTGTCATCTCGAAATGGCGCTCCTTCAAATTCATTTTCAGTATCACGAATCTTTCCTCCAAAGGATTCCATATCCAATAATCGATCATATCCTTCACGACACTCAATATAATGGCCAATTCCATTACTATATTTCGATTGTTCATCAATGTAGGCATGCGCAATTTCTTCCGGTGTTACCCCAGAACACGGATTTGTACAAGCCGATTCCCAATGATCAAATCCACTACCTGCCGATCCACTTCTTTCTGTACAACCTTTTTCGACTAATATAACAGACTTTCCCTTACGAGCTGCTGCGATTGCTGCATAACACCCAGCAAGTCCTCCGCCTAACACAAGTACATCACAACAGTCTTCTTGTGTTTGTCCAACTTCATTTTCATATGGCCACTTTGACATACATTCCCCTCTTTCTATCAAATATAATACGATTATATCATTCTTACATTAATTTACATCCATTTTTTACAATTTCTTACAACCGCTTTCTTATGATATACTTTTAGTATGTGTACAAGCTTTCGATATACACCTAAAGTAGCCAAAGCCTTTGGTTTAGAAGAAAAAGACATTCATCCAAGTGACAAATGTCTTGTACTTACTCGAAACCAAAAGAAAATGGTGCCATTTGGGTATAAAACTAACAATTTAATCTTAAACGCTAGACAAGAAACGCTCTTAGAAAAGCCTTTATTTAAAGATTCCATGCATTGTATTGTGCCTGCAGGAAGTTTCTACGAATGGGATTTAGGTAAAAATAAAGTGGAATTTTATTGCGATCACATTCTCTATTTTGCAGGAATTCTTATTGATGATCACCTTGTCATTGTTACCACGGATGCCAATACGTATGTAAAACCTGTGCATTCTCGAATGCCAGTCATACTCGAAAAAGAAGATATAGATCCTTGGTTAAAGGATATTTCTAGAACCAAAGAAATCTTATCCAAACCAGGCATTGCACTACAAAGAAAGCAGCTACAACAACCACTTTTCTAAAGGAGATCTTATGAATATTACAGAGTTTCAAAAATCTAGATTCGGACTTTTTATCCATTGGGGAATCTATGCCATTCCAGCACGAGGTGAATGGGTCAGAAGCAACGAAGAAATGAAAGAAGAAGATTATATTCCTTTTGCGAATGAATTTGATCCAGATCTATTTAATCCACACCAATGGGCTAAATTGGCCAAAAAATCCGGTATGAAATATGCCGTAATGACTGCCAAACACCACGATGGATATTGTATGTTTGATACAAAGACTACAGATTGGAAGGCAAATCATGATTATGTCAGAGAATTTTTAGATGCCTTTCGACAAGAAGGATTAAAAGTTGGTCTATATTATTCCCTGCTTGATTGGCATCATCCTGACTACCCTCACTATAAAGATCGTCATCATCCAGAAAGAAACAATGCAAAATATGATAAACCAATTTGTTTTTCAAACTATTTGAATTATATGCATACTCAAATCAAGGAATTACTTACAAACTATGGAAAGTTGGATATCATGTGGTTTGACTTTTCTTATGACAATATGACAAAAGATGTATGGGATGCCCACAAAATCGTAACAATGGCAAGAACTTACCAGCCAGACATGATCATCGACAATCGTTTAGAAGGTGATGGTGTACATCCTGGAACCATTATGGATGCACATCCTAGTTTTACAGCCGGTGATTTTACTTCACCTGAACAAATGATTCCTCCTCAAGGCTTATCTGTGCCTTGGGAAGCTTGCATCACCATGAATGAACATTGGGGATATTGCGCTAAGGACACGAATTATAAATCTGCTAAGCTAATCATCCGTACTCTAGTTGAATGTGTATCCAAGGGTGGAAATATGATTTTAAATGTGGGGCCGGATGCTAGAGGGCAATTTCCTAAAGAATCTATCCATGTATTGAATGAAATCAGGGAATGGATGAAACTCAACGAAGCTTCTATTTATGGATGCACAAAATGTGAATTAGAAAAACCAGAATGGGGAAGATACACACAAAAGGGAAATAAAATTTATGCGCATATTCTAGATGAGAGTATTTTTGATATACCTATTAAAATTCGAAAAGAAAAAATCCAAGACATGAGAAGATTGTCTGATCATTCTCAAATCAAAATTCAAACGCCTTGGAACGCAGAAAGTTTTCCTGACTATACATTTATCCATATTGATTCCAATTCACACCATTGTCCAGATCCAATTGACACGGTGATTGAAATCACATTAAGAGACTAGCTTAAATTCTTGCTGGTTTCTTTTACTATATAGATCGGTCTTTGTTTACTTTCCATATAGTCTTTTGTCGTATATTGACCTAAAATGGCCACAAACAACATTTGAAGCCCACTCAAAAACAGAATCAAACATACTAAATGAAACATGGACGTGACATGTACTAACAATCCAAACAAAGTCATTAAAATCGATGAAATCATAATGGCTGTTCCAATATTACCAATCCATACAATCGGCGCTGTAGAAAAGGAAAACATACCTTCCATCGCATATGCGAATAGTTTAGAGAAATTCCATTTAGAATTACCTGCAGCTCGTTGTACATTATGAAATTCAATCCATTTTGTATCAAATCCTACAAAAGAAAACAATCCTTTCATATAGCGATTGTATTCTTTTAATTCTAGAATCGCATCCACCATTTGTCTTGACATCATACGAAAATCACCACAACCATCGCTCATATCCATTTTGCACATCTTCTGCATCACTTTATAAAAAGTATGCGATAAAAAGTTACGAATCTTACCTTCACCCGTACGGTCTACTCTTTTTCCTGCACAACAATCGTAGCCTTCTTCACTAACCGCCTTATACATTTCTTTTAATAATACAGGAGGATGCTGCAAATCGGCATCCATGATCACAACATAATCGCCACTTGATTTCTTTAATCCTGCAAACATGGCAGCTTCTTTACCGAAGTTTCTAGAAAAAGAAACAAATTCACAACGATCATCCTTTAAGCTTAATGCTCTTAATATATCTTTGGTATGGTCCTTGGATCCATCATCCACAAACAACAATTCATAGGTAATGTCCTCTATTTCATTTAATACTTCACTTGTCTTTTTATAAAACATAGAAAGCACTTCTTCTTCGTTAAAACAAGGAACGACAACACTAATTTTGTTCATACAACATTTCCTCCTTCTTAGAAAATATATGGGATTTACACAAGAAATAATTGGCCAAAACAGTAATCACACTGACTAAAATCTTAGATAATAAATTTGAAATATGTACGCCATCAATACAAATAGCCAATAGTAGGTTTTCAACAAGTAATGTCATAAATCGAAGTCCAAAAAACTCAATACACTCTTTTTTCATATCATTACTTGAATGAAATACAACTTTACGGTTTGAAAAATACGCAAAGATAACGGCTACCATCCAAGCAAAACTATTGCTTGTCAGCCAATCGATTCCTATTTTTAAACAAATACAATAAACAATATAATTCACAAGAGTTGTCATAACTCCCACAATTCCATAGCTTATAAATTCTTTGACTTTTTCCATATCCAAAATCCTCCTATCATAATTGAAAGGACGCTTATACCAAGTCCTGCATTCTTAAATGGTGCATGAAATTGAATTGTAATTGTATAGCTTCCTTTTTTTATTTTGCATCCCACAAAAGCCTTATTCACAATTTCTACATTCTGCTTCTTTCCATCCATATATATTTCATATCCCTTTTCATAAGGATATGAAGTTACTAAATATCCATCTTTAGAAGTTGTTACTTTCCCCTTATAAATAGAAGCTGTCTTTAATGGTTTTACTTTCGTTACTACTCGATTAAACACATTCATATCACATGTATAAACACGAATATTGGATATCTTATATTTTCCTTTGGATAAAGTAACATCAAATTGTTTTAATTCTTTTTTAGAAAGAATATACGTAAAATGTTTATTTCCATTTGGATACACAGAATGTTTTTTTGACAATGTATTCTTCATTCCGTTTATAGATATAAAAACTTTTTTATTCGTATAATTCTTTATATCAAAATCAATACAGATCAGTTTATTTTTAGCATCGAAAGTAATGGGTATTATTTTTTTCGTTTTCTTTTTGTTCTGAATCAAAATCGATTGATCTAAATTCTTTATAAGTTTCATCTTTGAGGCATACTCATTACTTGTTTTACCATTCACAATCGTGCGATTATAGATGGTATCCAAATTATATGGATAAAAAAGTTTATCAAACTTAGATTCACTCAACGTATCACTTGTGACATAGACTATTGGAAATACATTTTTATTCTTTAATAATTTATATTTTCCTTTACTATCTACTTCTTTATATCCATATAAATTAGAGTCTTTACGCAATACATTTTGAATCCCCATCATACTCAAATATAAATAATTCTCACTATCCGTTATGATTGTTCGATTGGATTGGGAAATAGGGCTTTTTATAATGTCATAAATGAAAGTGTTATATAAAGAATTGCTTGTTGACGTATAACTTGATGCCTTCATTTCTTTTGGATCATAGATACGATTGACACTATAACCCACCTGATCTAAATCGGCTGTTCGTTGATTCAAATCGTTTCTTTGCATCAATTTTTGTTTATCCTTGGAATACATTGAATTATAGAGTTTTAAATCTAAACACTGATTGTAGTTGAATCCTGTAAAGACAATCATAGGTACAAGGGCATACATCATTAAACATTCTTTTTTATCCATAAAGTAATAGCCAATAAACACAAGTGAAATTAATAATCCAAGAAGTGTTGTTTTTGTGCAAAGAAATAAACCAGCTAAAACAAGTAAACCTTTATTCAACTTTCTTTCTTGTAACCAATAGGAAAGGATCATAAGCACGAGTGGTAAACATAACACCAATATTTTTGTGCGTGCATATAAAGTTCCATTCAATATATAAGAGAACATTGGAAAAACAAACATTAAAATCAATAGAATCGATAGTTTCCTTGTCTTTTCAAATTGAATTCCTTGAAATAGGGCAATCCAGCTAATCACAGTCAATCCGCATCCATAGCTATCATAGACAAGTCCTTTTAGAGTAAAGATTGGAATTAATAAATTAAATAGGTTGGTTTGTACAACAGATTTATGATTGTTTAAAATCAAATATCCAGTTGGTAGCCATAAAATTGTAGCCATACCAATACCAATAAGAATCGGAATCAGAATATCTTTTATCGTATGGTTTTGATCATAATCATATAAAAGCAGAATCAATATCATGCCTGGCGTATAGAAATAGTTATGGAAAAGTGCCATACATACACATAGGCTAATCCATTGTCTTTTATTTTTATCTACTAAAATCATTGAAAGAAACAAAAAGGGAAGAATTTCTATAAACATGATTTGTTGGTGGGACTGAAAGAAGCAATTGGCGCATATGCAACATATGCTTGAAAAGAAACAAATTGAATCTTTGTATCCTTTATTTCTTAGCCAGTAATAACAAAGTCCTCCTGTAGATGACCATAGAAGTGTTGCATAACCTATAATAAAGAAATGTATTGGAATGTTTGGAAATAAATAAGAAACTAAAACGTCTGGCCTTAATAGTCCATAATATGAAAAACTAAAGGCATTGGTTTGTCCTTGGAGATTTTCAAAACTGTCTGGAAGTAATTGTTGTGTCTGTCGAAAATAGTCTGCCAAAGATATATGTTGGGATAACCAATCTAACTTTGATCCATACATGGAATATGTGGATACACAGAGTACAAATAAAATGGGTAATATAAATAGTATTGTAATGTAAAACGTATCTCTCTTTTTCATGGTTTTACTATACAAAATAAATCTTAAGTATCGACAAAAGGAAATATTAAACTTTCCTAAATATATTAAGAAGATTTAAGAAATGCATAAGTAGAGTGTTAAGAAATGTTTGATAGAATTTTTTTGGTGATGAAAATGAAAAAGTTACTATTATGCATCTTAAGTTTAATGCTTTGTCTAAATACATCCGTAATTCATGCCCAAGAGCCTGCATCTTTAATGATTGTGGCCCATCCGGATGATGAAACAATTTGGGGTGGATCTCATTTAATCAATGGAAATTACACAGTTTTATGTATTACGAATGGAAACAATAAAAAAAGAAAAAAAGAATTTATGAAGGTAATGGAGAAGACACATTCTAAAGGAATTATTTTATCTTTTCCTGATAAAACAAAGGGTAAGCGTGATAACTGGAAGTCTTGTAAAAAGGATATTCAAAGAGAGATAAAAAAAGAAATCGATTCTAAGGATTGGGACAAAATTGTAACGCATAATCCAAATGGAGAATATGGACATATACATCATAAAAAGGTATCTAAGTATGTTACTATGATTTTAGAAAAGGAAGATAAGACAGATCAGCTTATATATTTTGGTAAGTATACATCAAAGAAAAACAAGGTTGAATTGGAGAATGAAAAAAGTTTATCCAAGAAAAATTATGATAAGAAATTGGATATCATTCCATTGTATTCTTCTCAATCGAAAGTGATGGATCATTTACGTCATATGTTGCCTTATGAAAATTGGAAACCCTATAATAATTGGGGTAAAATAGAATAAAAGAAAGGGATGTGAACATGCAAACGCGTATTTTAGTGGCGGATGACAATGCAGAAATCCGTGAAATATTAAGAATTTTATTAACTGGCGAAGGCTATGAAGTGATTGAAGCCAAAGATGGAAATGAGGTCCTTCAATTGTTTGATCCTTCCATCGATTTAATTGTTCTTGATATTATGATGCCGAATATGAATGGTTACCAGACTTGTTTAAAGCTTCGTGAAACAAGCAATGTCCCTATCTTATTTTTAACAGCCAAAGGATTAGATTCGGATAAGACGCTTGGTTTTTCAAGTGGTGCCGATGACTATTTGGCAAAGCCTTTTTCGTATAGTGAATTAACGGCAAGAGTCAAAGCTTTACTTCGTCGTTATCAAGTTTATAAAGGAAAAAAAGAAGAATTATTACTTGATACAGAAAAGGATTTAAGTATGGATGGTCTTACTTTGCGTTATTCCCAACAAAATGCAGAGGTCAATGGAAAGGAAGTTGAATTAACGGATATTGAATTTAATATTTTGAGTACGTTGATGAAGAATCCTAAACAAATTTTTTCAGCTGAACAATTGTATGAAAAAGCATGGAATGAGCCGTATTATTATTCAGCAAATAATACAATCATGGTGCATATTCGTAATCTTAGAAAGAAAATCGAGAAGGATCCCGCCAATCCAGTATACATAAAAACAATTTGGGGAAAGGGGTATCGTTTTGAATAAAAAAATAACGAGACTGTATCTTTCCCTTCTTGTTTTTTTATTGAGTTTTTTCGCAATATATTCTCAAAGATTTGTCGTATACGATTATTTAAATACTCATTATAAGTATTCGGATACTTTATCTAAAGACGAAGTCAAAGAGGCGAAGGCTTATTTAGATGAACAAGAACAAGTGGATTTTATGAACCACACTCAAATTCATAAAGATTTAAATCAATTATTAAAAAAGGGAAGTTATCAAGTCATTTTATATAAAACAAAATCAAATAAACCAGATGATAAAGTCATCGATTCTATACTTGCGTTTTGTGGCCGTGCTCCTTTAAAAAATACACAAAAGTATAATGTTTTTATAAAGAGTTCAAGTAAAATGAGTTATATTGAGTGGTATCCATCTTTCATAAATTATTATCATTCTTATCGTATTTTCGACGGTATTTTAAGTCTTATTATAACCATTCTTTTTTATTTACTTTTAAAAAATCTTAAACCACTCCGTTCAAAGAAAAACGTCTTCTATTCCTTATCCAGTCGTATGATGTTCTCTTTTCTTTGTGCAACATTGTTGGTATTAACTTCTTTTTCATTTCTATATTTAAATCGCAGTGCTGTCTTTGAGTTTTTAATGGATACTTTTTATCTATCGGAAGATTATTCTTCTTATGTTAAAAAATTAGAAAAACAACTCCAAAATTTTGATTTAACGAAAGAAAACAAAAAAGTCATCAATCATATATTAAAAGAAAATGCACTCAATCATGCGTATGTGGAATTATATGATCAGGATGGAATCTATTTTACGGACACATCTCCTTTAAGCAACAATAATTTATTGTTTTTATATAGTTTTGATGATTTAGATGTCTTGGAAGCCCCATTGTACTATGATTACCCAATACATTTTAAAAACCAATCCGTTTATTTATATATCACTTCTTTTCCAATGATTCCATTCCAAATTCCTTATATTATTCTTTCCCTTTTGGTTTCCTTCTCTTTCTATTTGATTATCCTACAAAGCTTTATCCGTAAACGAATTCAGTCCATTCAAAATTTACAGGAAGATGTGTTTACTTTAGCGATTGGTGATTGGAATCATGAAATTACAGTTAGTGATAAAGATGAGATTGGACGTTTAGCTCAGGATTTGAATCAAATGCGTATAGCCTTTCTACAAACAATGGACAATGAACAACAGGCTCGTGTTGCGAATAAAGAATTAATTTCTTCTTTATCCCATGATTTAAGAACTCCACTAACAACATTAAAGGGGTACCTTGAAATCATGAATTTAAAAAGGGATAATATTAAATTTCGTGATCAATATCTTCAAAAATGTTTAGATAAGGTTGAAGAAATCACGTATCTTTCCAATAAAATGTTTGAGTATTCTCTTGTCTTTTCAACAGAATATAATTCGGATTTATCGAGTATTCCTGTTCAAAAAGTCATGGATACATTGGTTGATCATATTCAGTATTTAAGAGAAATGGATCTTCATATTTTATATGAACCTTTACAAACTTCTCTATCTATGGATGCGAATTTTGCGATGATGCAAAGAATACTAAACAATATATTCTCAAATATTCAAAAATATTGTGATCCTTGGAAAGATATTGTGATTCAAACAACGATTGAAGAAGATCAATTTAAAATGAGTTTTACGAATTCAATCAATCATCATTTGGATAAAGTCGAAAGTAATGGAATTGGTTTAAAGAGTGTCAAAAAAATGATAGAAATCCATCGTGGAACTTTCTATCAAGACGAAACAAATGATTTATTTACTATTATATTGACTTTCCCTATTTATCAATAAGAGTGATTCTTACTGATTTTTTATTACAAAAGCAAAAAAATTATGATATTCTTACTAGCGTTCGCTTTTTGGTACATATTGGAAATGTCTTTGATTGACAACACAAAAAGTCATTTAGGAGGAGAAAATATATGCCAAAAACAAAATTCGAAAATATTTTATTCACTTTATTCATGTCTTTTTTAATGGTTTATGCCATGATTTTTTACAACATCGCACTTAATATGGGTGGAATGTCTAATCAAGTCTTTTTGTTAGCCTTTCATGAATTGGTTATCATGTGGCCGATTGCTTTTATTTTAGAATATTTCTTTGTTGATAAACTAGCACATTTCTTTGCCTTTAAAGTTATAACACCGAAGGATCGTCTTTTCTTTATCACACTTGCGATTTCTTTCTACATTATTTGTATTATGTGTCCAATCATGTGTTTGATTGCGACCATTCTATTCAAAACACCAGGTGTCCAAATTATTCCAGTTTGGTTTATGACTATTTTATTTAATTTTCCAATGGCTTTCTTTTGGCAAATTTGTTATTGTGGACCAACTATAAAATGGTTGTTTGGAAAGCTATTTAACTAGAAGCAAATGTTGCTTCTTTTTTTTCTTTGATTATAATTAGATTGATATTGAAAGGACTGTTTTAATATGAATAAAGAGTTGATTGAAGAACTAAAAGCACAAGATTTTAATGTAGTGGCTGTATCTAAAACGCGTACAAAGGAAGAAATTGATGAAGTCGCAAAAATGGGTCTAACTACTTTTGGAGAAAATCGTGTACAGGAATTTATAGATAAGTATGATCCAAAATATACTTGGCACATTATTGGGCATCTACAGACAAACAAAGTAAAGTATATTGTTGGAAAGGTTGATGTGATTGAAAGCTTGGATTCATTGAAACTTGCTGAAGAAATTGAAAAACAGGCGAATAAACATGGCATTATTCAAAAGGTATTGGTAGAACTAAAAATTTCGGAAGATCCAAACAAAACGGGATATCCTTTTAAGGGTGCTAAAAACTTTATTTCTCAATTGCAAGAATTTAAACATATTCAAATTAAAGGAATTATGTGTGTTGCTTCAAAAACAGAGGATCAAGCATTAGTAGAATCTGAATTTGAACAGATGCATACCCTTTATTTAGAGCTAAAAGAGCAATATCCAGATATAGACACTTTATCCATGGGTATGTCTCAAGATTATAAGTTAGCAGTTAAGCATGGTTCGAATACAGTTCGAATTGGACACGCAATTTTTGAATAATTTTTTAAACAGTGCTATACTAATTCCATGCAAAATTCAAAGAAAAGAAAATTGAAACCACAAAACCTACTTATTGTTTTGGCATGTATATGTTTGATTATAGGAATTTTCGTAGTTTTATTATCCAATCACTCAACTTCTAATTCAGATTCAAAGGCAAAAACAGGAAATAAACATTACGAAACGATTGCGACTGTCATGATTGATGCTGGACATGGTGGTTATGATGGGGGAACCGTTGCAGAAGATGGTACTACCGAAAAAGATTTAACTTTGGCTTTAGCTTTAGAAACAGGTAAACAACTAAAAAAAATAAATCCAGAAATCAAAGTTGTCTATACTCGTACAAGCGATAAAGTAACGTGGCCAGAAGATGAATCAGAGGATTTAAAAGCGAGAGTTGAGATGGCAAAAAAAGAAAAAGCCGATTATTTCTTCTCATTCCATATCAATTCAAATGAAGATCCTACTTGTTCTGGATATGTTTCTTATATTCGTCAAGACGATAAAGCAAGTGAACAGATCACAGAATATATATGTAAAAATTTATCTGGTTTAGATTGGACACATGACCGTGGTACTCTTACAACTGAATTTTATCCTCTACATGTGGTTGATGAGCAAAAAATTCCAGCCATATTATTTGAAGCTGGTTTTAGTACGAATACCAAGGAAATACAAAAGCTTGAAAATTCAACAAATCAAAAGAAGGTTGCCCAGGCTATTGCGAAGGCTTTCAACAAATATATTACTGAAAATAAATAAAGGATGTTTACTACGTACATGTAGTTAAACATCCTTTTGTGTTAATGTATCTGGTAAAATCAATCGTACAGATTCTATACGATTTTTTTCTACTTTCAAGACTTTAATGCGAATTCCATTTGGTAAAGTCGTTTCATCATTTGTCTGTGGTAAACGACCAAGTGCATCGATTACTAAACCTCCGACTGAATCAAAGTCTTCACTATCTAAATCTAAATCTAAATAATCGTTTAAATCATGTAAACTTAAATATCCTTTGACATCATATGTTTGATTATTTAATTTTACAATATTTTCTTCTTCGTGTGCATCGTATTCATCCTGAACATCGCCGACGATTTCTTCAATGATATCTTCTAGCGTAACGATACCTGAAAATTCTCCATATTCATCCATGACTATCGCAAGATTAAATGTGGATTGTTTCATTTCAATCAATAATTCTGATACTTTTTTATTTTCATATGTGAACTTTGGTTTACGAAGAATCTTTTGCATATCAAAATGTGAAAAATCATCATACATCAACAAGTCTTTCATATTGACGATACCAATAATATTATCAATTTTATCTTGATAGATAGGAATACGCGTAAACTTTTCTTCTCTAAATATTTCCAATAAGTCTTTATATGTACTATCCACTTCTGCCATTACAACATGTACACGAGGTACCATAACATCTTTAGCTTTGGCATCCCCTAAATCAAACACTTTATTGATCATATCTTTTTCATCTTCTTCGATGACACCTTCTTCGTGAGAAACGTCTACAATTGTACGCAACTCACTTTCAGTCATAGATATATTTTGATTTGGATTTCGTATGCCCATTAATTTTAAAATACCTGAACTAAATAAATTCACAAACCAAATAATCGGTGTTAAAACTTTCATCAAAAGTGAAATAATCGGAGCATACGTAATTGCGAGTTGATCTGCATTCACTGTTGCCCATGTTTTAGGTGTAATTTCTCCAAAAACCAAAATTAAAAAAGTAATGATAAAAGTAGCAATACTAACGGCTGCTCCACCAAAGGAATAAGCAATCAATGAGGCAATACTTGCAGCTGAAGTATTCACTAAGTTATTACCAATCAATATAGCGCTTAGCATTTTTGATTGATTTTCTAATATTCTTAAAGCTAATGATGCTTTTTTATTTCCTTCATCTTCTAAAGTTCTCAAGCGAATCTTACTAACTGAAACCATTGCTGTTTCAGCTGAAGAAAAGAAGCCTGATAAAGCTAATAAAATAACTAATTCAAGGATTTGTATCCATAAATCCGAGTCCATTTTTCACACTCCCTATATTTTTGAATATTGTATCATACTCACGATATTCTAGGAAGAGCAAGTCGAATCGCTTTCTCTACAATTTCTATTGTTGGATTTTTAAATCCTTTTACTTCTCCATCCATATTCGCATAAATCATTTCATTTTCTGTATCTAAATGAACTGTTTTAGCTTGATACATCATAACTAAATCTTTATATTGAAGGTGATTTCCTTCTTGATATTTCTTTGCCAATCGAACTATTTGATGTCTCTTTACATCTGAAATCAAACAAACATCCATCCAGCCATCATCAATATTGGCTTCTGGACACGGTTTAAATCCTCCACCATAGTATTTTCCATTCGCAAACACAAGGAATCCATATTTCCCTTTTGGTAATTTTTTAGTATCAATCTGAATTTGATAGTCTTGACCTATTGGTTTTCTTAAACTTATCAATGTTGATAAAACATAGGGTATAATTCCTTCTGTCTTTATATTCTTTTTTAGTGCATTTACCTGACGTGCAACCTCCACGTCAAATCCAAAAGAAACTGTATTTATTGAATATTCTCCATTCACTTTAATCAAATCACAGTCCATATATTCTGGATCTGAATAATTTGCCAGATTTAAAAAGTCTTCACGTTTTAAACCTTCGAAATATTTCACAAAATCATTCCCCGTTCCAATTGGAATCACAGAAATAGTCACATTTTCTTTTTCGGCACATCCATTAATAACTTCATGCAAAGTACCATCTCCGCCACACACATACAAATGTACAGGTTCATTGGATAGAGCATACTTTTTTGCGATAAACGTCGCATGTTCAGGGCCTTTTGTTTTTTCAATGATAATACGTTTTCCTTGAAAATGCTCTTTGATTTCTTGTATTAATTCATATTGACTGTTTTTCCCTGATTTGGGATTTACAATAAATACATCCTTCATATAATTATTACCTCTTTATGACTCAATCAATCTTTGTACACATTCACTGGCAAGTACCAATCCGGCACTTGCTGGTACAAAAATAGCACTAGGCAATGGTTGTCCTGACTCTACTGGAATCGGTTGTTCTAAAGATGCTACCACCCAGATTTTATTGCGTATACGATTTTTTCTTTTCCACTGACGAATCTGTTTAGCCATTGGATCATAACTTGTTTTTTCTACCTCTGTAACTACTAATTTTGTAGGATCTTTACGTCTAGCCATTCCCATACTTGATAAAAACGGTATATTTCGCTCAATACATGCTTGCATCAAATCTTTTTTACTCTGAATGGAATCAATACAGTCTACGACAAAATCAATGGGCTGCGAAAAAATTTCATCATCTTTTGTTTGATCATAAAAACATGCATATGTATCTACAATACAATTAGGATTTAGTGTACTAATTCTTTCTTTCAATACATTGACCTTAATTTGATCTACTGTATCTAAAGTTGCTACTAATTGTCGATTGATGTTACTTGGTTCCACACAGTCTTTGTCTATAAGAATTAAATGACCAATTCCTGTTCTTACTAAGGCCTCTACGCAAAAAGAACCGACTCCTCCAACTCCAACAACAAGGACTGTCTTACCATTTAGCGTTTCTAATGCTTCTTTTCCCAGCAACAATTCACTTCTCTCATTTGTCTTCATCCATCAACCATTCCTTTACTGCACTATATATTTCATCTCTATTCTGTGCTTCAAACCAATGTACAGGCATCTGATTCTTAAACCATGTATATTGTCTTTTCGCATATTGTCTAGAATGTGTTTTTATAGCTGTCTTTACTTCATCGATACTCTTTTCTTTTAAGAAATAATCTTTAAACTCTTTATATCCAATACCTTGAAAACTTGTATATTTCCATGTTTTTGGATTTGAGAATAATTCTTCTACTTCTTTGACCAAACCATTCTCGAACATAATATCTACTCTTTTATTGATTCGATCATGTAAAATTTCTCGATTCACATCTAAACCTAAAAAATACACATCATATAATGGAATATGCTGTTGTTTGTCTTCTTGTTCTGATTTTGAAGTACCACTATGACAAATTTGTAGAGCACGAATCAATCGCTTGCGATTGTTTGGATGAATTTTTTCTAGAGCTTTTTCATCTTTTTCTTTTAACATTGCAACCAATTCTTCATTCGTTTTCGAATTCAAAAAAGTTGTATAGGCGATATCTTCGTTTTCTTCTTGAAATTCATAGTCATATAATGCTGCTTTTAAATAAAGTCCTGTTCCTCCACATAAAATAGGAAACTTTCCTCTTTTTACAACATCTTCGATAGCTGTACGACATTTTTCTTGAAAAACCTTTACATTGTAAGGTTCATTATAATTTTGAACATCAATCAATTCATGATGTATGCCTTGCATTTCTTCTTGTGTTACTTTGGCCGTGCCAATATCCATTTTTTTATATACTTGCATACTATCGCAGGAAATAATTTCTCCATCCAATTGTTTAGCTAACCATACAGAAAGGCTTGTTTTTCCAATTCCAGTTGGTCCTACGATTGCTAAAACTTTTTGTCTATCCACGTTCAAATTCCTTTCTCAACTCTCCATCGCTCATCATAATGACTGTAGGTCTTCCATGAGGACAGTGATATGGCTGTTTACACTTTTGTAAATCTAAAATGACTTGCTCCATTTCCTGCATAGATAATGGTCGATTAAAACGAATTGAACTATGGCATGCCATAGTCGCAATCATATGTTTTCTAAGTTTTGCCATATCTACGTCTTGATTTTCCACAAAATAATCTAATAAATCTTGTAAGAATTGTTTTTGGTCCACATCATGAAACCATAATGGAATTTCACGAAGAATCAATTGATCCGTTCCAAATGGTTCAAATTCAATTCCAAAGAATGCAGTTTTTTCATTAATGGTCATATATTGAGCCAATACATTACTTGAGACGTCCAATTGAATAGGAACCATAAGCGGTTGTTTGTTTGTACATTGAACCAATAATTTTTCGTTTAACTGCTCATAATGATATCTTTCCTGAGCAGCATGCTGATCCACGATAACCAAACCTTCTTCATTACTACATAAGATATAGGAATCATGCAATTGAGCTAATACTTGAAGGTGCAAAAAGAATTCTGGACCTTTATCATTCTTATCTTCCTTAGGAATTGGATATGAAATCGGTTCTTCCTGTATTTTTATTTCAGGAGCTGGTTTTTCTTCATATATCTGTATCTGCTCCTTTTTTTCTTTGATAACTACTGGATTATAATTTTTAAAACTTTGTTCAATCGATTTATTCTCTTTTGGCTGTTGCTTAACAGGATATGAATATTGTATTTCTGGCTGTTCAAATGCAACACTCTTCTTTTCAGTTTTACTAACAGCTACTGTTTTTAAAGAAGCATTTAAAGCATCTTGAATTGTTGTCTTGATTAAATCTAGCATTTCGCCTTGTTTTGACAAACGAACCTCCCATTTATTAGGGTGTACGTTTACGTCAACCAATTGTGTATCTGAATCCATTTGTAAAACAACGATTGGAAAACGATTCGGCGGCATATAATCACTATATGCATCTAGAATTGCTTTTTGGATTGCGACACTGCGAATCAACCTTGTATTTAAAGTTAAAAACATAAAATATTTTGTGGCCCGATTGATTTTGGGCTGGATTGCATATCCATGAATATGAAAATCTTCATTGTTTCCTTCAAATGGAATTGCATTCTGTGCTACTTCTTTACCATACATTTGGTATAGAATTTCTTGGATATTTCCATTGCCACTTGTTTGAAATACAACTCTTCCTTCATGAGAAAGTTGAAATCGAATCTGTGGATGGGATAATGCCATTTTATTCATTAAATCGGCAATTACAGAAAATTCATAAGAAATGCTCTTTAAATGTTTAAATCTTGCGGGTGTTTTAACAAATAATCCAGAAACATCTAATTTTGTTCCTCGTGGACAATTACAAGTTTCATCAACATCTAGACTTCCATAGTTATATCTTAATAAAGTTCCTTCTTCACCATTGCTTGTCTGCAATTCAACTTGGGCAACAGAAGCAATACTTGGTAAAGCTTCCCCTCTAAATCCCATAGTTTGAATATTGAATAATTCTTCTTCTGAATGCATTTTACTTGTAGCATGTCGCATAAAAGCTAAATGTGCATCTTCATGATCCATTCCACAGCCATCATCTGTGATCACAATTCGTTCAATACCACCTTGGTATACTTCAACTTCTATGACTGTAGCACCTGCATCAATACTGTTTTCAACGCATTCCTTTACAATTCCAGCCGGTCTTTCTACGACTTCACCAGCCGCAATCATATTTGTCAAATGTTCACTCAATACATGTATCTTAGCCATACTTCACACCTCTATTCATATGAATTTCATATTTATGATTCGATTTTTTCACTTAGTTTTTTTAACTCATAAAGACAATCCATAGCATCTCTAGGAGTCATTGAGTCGATATCTAATTCTTGTAGTTGTTGTAAAAGTTGTGACTTTTCTGGTTGAACTTGATCCATCACAAATAAACTTGGTTGATAATTTTGATTGTTATCTTGATTTTCAAAATTCAATAAAAGTTGTGAAGCTCTGTCTAAAACCACTTTTGGTAAATGTGCGAGTTTAGCAACATTGATACCATAAGATTTATCAGCCTTTCCTTCAATAACACGATATCTAAATTCAATCTCATTTTTTTCTTCACGAACATCAACATGTACATTGCGCATAGATTGATGTTCTTCCGCCAATTCCGTTAATTCATGATAGTGCGTCGAAAATAATGTTTTTGCTCCGATTGCTTCATCAATATATTCAAGCATTGCTTGAGCTAGAGCCATACCATCATAAGTTGCAGTTCCACGACCAATTTCATCAAATAAAATCAAGGAATGTTTTGTAGCATAACGTAAAGCTGTATTGGCTTCCATCATTTCCACCATAAATGTACTTTTTCCTGTCAATATATCATCCGATGCGCCGATTCTTGTAAAGATTCGATCAAAAATTGGAAGTTGTGCTGTTTTAGCTGGAATAAAACTTCCCATTTGTGCCATAACTACAAGTAAGGCATTTTGTCGCATATATGTAGATTTACCACCCATGTTTGGTCCAGTAATCAATTGTATATGTTCTTCTTCTGACATTTTCCAATCATTTGAAACATATCTCTTCTTTTTCATACGATCATCCAAAATTGGGTGCTTACCCTCTACCACATTAACATTGTAACCTGGATGGAAAACTGGACATACATATCCTTTTTCACTGGCAAGAATTGCCAAAGATACAAGGACATCAATTGTAGATAATGCTTGTGCACATGCATGCAAATCAAATAGATCTCTTTTGATTCGCATCAATAAATCATTAAACAAACTTTGTTCTAGTTTTACCTTTGTCTCTTGTGCATGTAGAATTTGTTCTTCTTTTTCTTTTAACTCTTGTGTAATGAATCGTGTCGCATTTGCAAGTGTTTGTTTCGGGTGATACCCAAATTCTTCTTTAATATTATCTAAATTTCCATTTCGAACTTCAATATAATATCCAAATACACGGTTATATCCTACTTTTAATGATTTAACCCCTGTTCTTTCACGTTCTTTCGCTTCTAATTCCAGAATAAAGTCTTTTCCTTGTTTTGCTATTTTTCGAACTTCATCCAATTCTTGATTGTATCCATCATTAAAGACTCCACCTTCTTTTAGTGTTAATGGTGGATTTTCTATAATCGCATTTTTTATTTCATTGTATAATTCTTGGCAGTCTGGCACATCATTAAATTCTGGATATGAATTCAACGAAGACGCTAAATCTAAAATAGGCTTTGCGTGTTCTAATGTTGCTACAAGTTGAAGTACATCTCTAGGACTTGCATTCCCATAAGCCATACGACTCGCAAGTCTTTCCATATCATATACATACACTAAATGTTCTTTTAGATTTTCTCTTAACATAAAGTTTTCTTTTAAATCTTTGACCGCCACTTGTCTTTTCGCAATCTTTTCTGCATCAATCAACGGATATTCAATCCATCGTTTTAACATTCTTGATCCCATTGCACTTTGACACTTATCCATAAAAGACCATAGACTTTCTGCCTTGGCATTCGAAGATTGACTTGAAACCAACTCCAAATGATTCTTTGTTTCATAATCCATAACAAGCACTTTATCTTTGTCCATAGATTCTATGGGTAAAAAATGATCGATCCGTTGTTTTTGTGTATCTTTTAAATAGGCCATTAAAAGTGCAAATGCTTCTTTCAAAGATTCGGATTCAATTCCATTTAATAAAGGTAGATCCTCAGGATCAATATTTGCCTTTTTATGCTTTGAAATGAGCATTGTATCCATCTCTTCTAGGGCAGCCATCCATTTTTTATCCATTGTCATCGGACAAACAAGCTCACTTACATTTTGTTCCAAAAGAGCCTTTTGTAGCGCCACCAAAGATCTTTGTAGCGTTTGATACTTTAATTCCCCTGTACTTAATTCACAATATATGACTGTAATTTCAAAACTTGAAACATCACAAGATGCCATATAATTTGTTGACTTAGCATCCATTGTTGCATCCATATAAGTTCCAGGTGTAATTATTTTAATAATTCCTCGGTCCACCAATCCTTTTGCGCTAGACGGATCTTCCAATTGTTCGCAAATAGCCACTTTATACCCTTTTTTGACTAATCTTTGAATATATGAATTTGCAGCATGAAAAGGGATACCACACATAGGTACCTTTTCTTCAACGCCAGCACTTCTTCCTGTTAATACTAAATCTAATTCTTGAGAAACCAATTTTGCATCTTCAAAAAACATTTCATAAAAATCTCCTAAGCGGTAAAACAAAATCGATTCTGGATTTTCTTCTTTCATTTTCAAGTAATGCTGCATCATTGGTGTATATTTTTTTTCTGCCATAAATCATCATCCTAACATGACTATTATACCAAAAATTCGAGATAATTATGTTATAATTAAAAATACTAAATAAGGAGGTTTTGTTAATGAAACAAACAATTCAATGGAAAAACAAATCCATCCAAATTGATATTGGTTTGATTCTAATTCTTATCCTTTTTGGTATGACAAGTTGTTTTGCACTATACAATTCTTTTAACCTGATAAAATTTGGAAGCGGAATTTCCTACTTATATCGTCAGTTATTTTGGTTTATTGTAGGATTTGTCGCAATGTTTTTCCTTTCAATTCTTCAAAACAAAAAAATATATTCATATATGGATATGGCTTATAAAATTTTAATGCTATGTCTTATTTATTTATTTTTCTCACGCTTATTATTTAATTTAGTGGGTATCACACTTCCTTTTGCCAGTGAAGTTAATGGTGCTATTTCATGGTTTCAACTGCCTTTAATTGGTAGTTTTCAGCCAAGTGAATTTATTAAAATTGTTTTAATTGTTTTAGTCTCACAAATTATTGTTGATCATCAAAATGCACATCCAAATCCAACACATAAAGATGACTTGATGTTGTTGTGGGAAATCGCAAAAATATTATTCCCCCCATTATTTTTAATTATGACGCAACCAGATACTGGTGTTTGTATTATAATCGTATTCAATATTTTCATTTTAGTCTGTTGTAGTGGTATACGCAAAGAGTATATTATTGGTATTTTCGCCTTTATAGTTATTGTCGTTGGAACCTTCTTATTCTTATATTTCGAATACCCTAATATTCTTGCTTCATTTATATCTTCATACAAACTACAGAGAATTGATGCTTGGTTAGAACCAGAAAGTAACATTCGAGGTAGTTCGAACCAGTTATATACTGCGTTATTGTCATTAGGTAGTGCCGGATTAACTGGATATGGTTTACAGGCAAATATCGTCTCTATTCCAGAAGCACATACCGATTTTATCTTTGCTGCTTTCGGACAATGCTTCGGCTTTATTGGAACAACATTTATCTTGTTATTATGTTTATTATTAGATATTTATTTATGTAAAATAGCTTATGCAACCAAAAATAAAAAAGATCGTTTTGTTGTAATCGGTATTATCGCAATGCTGCTATATCAACAACTACAAAATACAGGGATGATTGTTGGATTACTTCCAATCACTGGTATCACATTACCGTTGATTTCTTATGGAGGAAGTAGTATTCTTTCTTACTTCATTTCATTCGCAATTATTTTAAACATTTCACCGTCAACAAAAAGAACGATTCGTTTGAATCGTTCAATAAGACGTAAGTTAATTAATATAAATTCTTAAGTCGAGTCAAATATGAATAAGTACGGTATCTAGCGAATCGTACTTTTTTTGTGCTCGAATGAATAATTATTTCAGAAATTGAATCTAAATCTCTTTCTAAGTGATCATAACATACATGTGCATAGGCAAGTGTATCTCCTCTAACTCCTATTTTTCGCGTATCATTCATAATGTATGGATTTTTTAAAGAATGATGGTTCTTATGTGAGATAGGCATGATTTCACAAAGCTGTAAAACTTTTAAACCTGGATCCACAACCGCTCCTTTAAGTGCTCTATTCACAGCAGTAGAACCAGATTGTGTACTCACACAAATACCTGAGCCTTGACTACTTTCAAAAAATTCATCATCTATCGAAATATCAAGAACCAATGTTTTAGCTAAACTCTCAATACGAACTTCATTTAATGCGTATAATGTTTCATTGACTTGAGGAAGGTCCATTTGAAGTAAATTAAACACTTCAATTTTTGGCTGATTATGTTTTAAATCATAAACCAAATGATCCACTTCATCTTGTGTATAATCAGTAAAAAAGCCTAAATTACCTGTATGTATCGCAACGAATTGAATTTCATCCAATCTATCTATATAAGTGTGAATTGCTCTTAATAGAGTACCATCTCCTCCAACAGAAAAAATAACTTCAGATTTTTCATCATTATATTCCCATCCAATATCTATACATTTTTTCTTTAGAGTTTCTGCAACTCTTTTTGAGTTATCGTCTCCTCTGTCTACTATACTGAAACGCATCAAATCACTTCCTCTTTTGTTAAATCTATTGTAACATATTTATGGGTGATATGAATGTACGATAATATTGAAAGAGAATTGAAATTATTGATTAATGAAGGAGTTTATAATGAATTACTCCATTCATATGATTTTCATAATCCAATAACACAGACAAATACATACTTTGATACAGAGAATCAAGATGTAAAAAAACAACGTGGTGCAGTCCGGATTCGAACAATTCAAGATAAAAAAATATTCACTTTAAAAATCAGAAAAGATGAATACACACACTATGAATTCGAAAAAGAAATATCTGCAGAAAATATTAATGAGATTGAAGACCCAGAAATATTAAATTGGTTCAAACATTATCAAATTCCTAAAAATTTACATCCGACAGCTAGTTTTACTACATTAAGAAATGTATATGCATTTGAAAACGGTGAATTATGTTTAGATAAGACACATTATAAAAATCATACAGATTATGAAATTGAGTATGAATACACATCCGATCATGATGGAATCCATTTTTTTAATTCTATATTAGAAAAGTATGGCTTAAAATGGGTAAAAAATTGCCCTAGCAAAATTGCTAGAGCATTAAATGATTAAAATTTATGTGTTAAACGATAGAAGAAGGATTTAGAATTATATTCTTCTTCTTTTTTCTTATAATTTTCAATTTCTTCTTTATTTTTATTATAAAGTTCTTCTACTTCTTTTAATTTCTGATTTTCAGATTCTAATTCAGAAATTTTCTCATCTTTTGTTTGTGTTTCTAATAGGAAAGTTTGTTTACTTTTTTCGATTTCTAATTTAAGCTTTTCTTGATATAATTGTTCAATCTGGGCTTGTGCCTTCTCTTTTTCTTCTATAATGGCTTTAAGCTTTTCATTTTCAAATCGAAGTTCCATTTCAACTGTAGATAATTCATGTTTTTCTTTTCTAAAATAAGTAGATAATCTTTCAACACCTTCAGCCTTAATTGTAATACGGCGAGTAGCCGGATTTTTGTATTTCCAATCTTTATCCGGATTATCTTTTACCAATTTTGCAATTGCTTTATCTACTGTATTTCTTGATTTATTGAAATGTTGGCATATCTGCGCAATATCCATATCATAATATACATCAATTGCTGATGCTTCTTCAGGCATATTCACGTCCCCTTCCTATGAAATTCATAATAATAACCTAACGAGTCACGATAAGTCTATCATAGTTTTGTCAAGAATGCCATACCTATATATGAATTTCCTATATTATTTATTACTTTTTAAAATACTATTTAATTTTTCATATATTTCTCACATGAACCTTCATATATACTTATTTATAAAAATCACATACGATTTCATATTTTATATTTTCATATCCATATCACATGAATTTAATTGTTCCATTCATATGAATAATTTTAGTTCATATAATTTAAAATATTCAATGAATTATTTCATATGATTAATTTACACAACATTTTACATTCATATGAACATCTTCATACATGTTTTTTATTCATATTTAAATTCATATTTTACATTTTTTGTTTTTCTTATTTTCACATGAAAGAGATATTATAATAATTTGGTATGAAAAATCATAATTATTTCATATGAACACTCAGAAGTATGTTTGTCCAGTTTCTTTCTCTCTATGTGATAATTATGTGAATAATCTTTATTTAAAGCACTATTATGTTGCGTTATAAAATTTACTATATAAAATACTATTCTGTTCATATGAATAATGCATTCGATATGAATTTTGCACTTCTTTTCCTATAAAACATAAAAAAATCGTATGAAAAATCATACATACTTCATACGATTAAGCATATTTAAGAACTTTTACGTCCTTCAAACGCTTTTAACAACGTCATGGCATCTGTATAGTCTAAATGACTACCTACAGGAATACCATGGGCAAGTCTGCTTACCCTACACTTCCCTTCTAATAATTTAGATATATATAAAGCAGTTGTTTCTCCTTCTACTGTAGGATCTAGAGCCAATATAACTTCTTCTGTTCTTTCATTCACTCTATTTAAAAGAGTCATTATATTCAATTGATCAGGTAATACTCCTTTTTGAGTGTTGATCAATCCATCTAACACATGATATACACCATTATATTGCTGCATAGACTCTATTACTGATATATCTTTCGGATTTTGTACCACGCATATGATATTCTGATTCCTATTAGAATTCTTACAAAACTCACAAAGCTCATCTTCTGTTAAATTACCACATCGCGTACACTTCTTTACTTTCTTTTTTAAATTTACTAGCGTTTCTGCCAATTCAGATATTTCTTCATCAGACCAACCTAAAACAGTAAATGCATATCTCTCTGCCGTTTTAGCACCTACTCCTGGCAATTTCTGAAATTCATATATTAAATCATCAAATGTTTTTGGATACATGCTTCACCTTCTAATCTTCTTTTATTTCTATATTAGGAAACAAACTTTTCATATGATCTTCAATGCTCATATTATTTTCAGATTCTTTGTCTTTTCTTTTTAAACGAACTTGATATGGTTCTGGAAGATTACCACTAATCATTCTTTCTTTAAACTCATCCTTTACACGAGATTGTTGTGTCTTATCTAATGCGAATACTTTCTTTGCTTTTCCTAATAACACTTCCATAAAATCTTCATATCCATAATTCAGTTCAAATTCATTTATTTGTTTTGCAAAGATTTCATTAGATACACATACGACAATATAATTAGATCCACTAGCCATAATACTACTGTTTCTCAATGTAGCCGCATATTTTCCAAATTCTAAACTTGATATGAATTGTCCTATATTATTGAACTTATTCGTATCAATACTTCTTTCCATCTTTGTAGCTCCAACTAACAATTGAATGACAAATTCATCGTTTAATATGATTTTATTATTTGTGTTTTCTGACTGTTTTAATGTTTCACGTGAAACATCAGAAATTTCAAATTTTTCTAAAACCCCATTATTATCATCTTTTTGAATGTTTTTCTCAATTATATCTGAGTTATCAGAAGTATCGTCATATGATGTTTCATAGTTTTCTTCTTCCTCTATCTCTTTAAAATCATTATAATCTGAATCAATAATATGTATTTTCGATTCATATGAATAACTTGAAATCTTTAATAAAGAGGCTTCTAAGTAATCTAGTGCGTTAGATGCATATGTATATTTATTATATGTATCCATTAATTCTTCCATACACTTAATTCTAAAATTAATAGGTGCTAATTTGAAATATTTCCGAATCATATCTTTGTTCATATCCGAAACTAGAGTTGAATTTTCAGAATAATCTAAAATCAGACTATCCTTCAACATATGAATAAAGTCTGCTGTCAATCGTTTAATATCCATTCCCATATTTGAATATTTCTGAATATCTTTGACAAAACTATCTACATCTTTTTTATATACTGAATAAAATAATTTTCCAATGTCTTCAGATGTTACGACACCATAAATTTTACGAATATCATTCACATCAATATGAGATGAACAGTATGCAACACATTGATCCAATATGGATAAAGCGTCTCGCATTCCTCCATCAGCTAATTGAGCAATTAACGTTAATCCATTCTCATCAATTTCAATTCCTTCGTTTTTACAAACAACAGATAATCTATATTTAATGTCATGCATACTTACTTTATTAAAGTCAAATCTTTGACAGCGAGAAATAATAGTTGGCAAAACTTTATTAGGTTCTGTAGTTGCAAAAATAAAAATTACATGAGCAGGCGGTTCCTCGATTGTTTTTAACAATGCATTGAATGCTCCAGATGTCATCATATGAACTTCATCAATAATATAAATTTTATATTTTCCCTGCATTGGAGCATACTTCACTTTATCAATCAAATTTCTTACTTCATCTACACCATTGTTGCTGGCGGCATCAATTTCAATGATATCTGGATGACTTCCATTCGCAGCCATTTTACAGTTCTCACAAACTCCACAAGGAGCATCTTGACTATTTGTACAATTTAATGTCTTCGCAAATATTTTTGCGATTGAAGTTTTTCCTGTTCCTCTAGGACCACAAAATAAATAAGCATGAGCAATACGATTTTGAACAATCGCATTTTTTAATGTCTGAATTATATGTGTTTGTCCAACAACTTCATCAAAATTCGTTGGTCTATATTTTCTATATAACGCTTGATATGCCATTCGTAAAATCCTTTCTATATGTTTATCTGTATCTTATTTTATCATAGTTTTACTTATTTTTTTTGATTGAAATAGGGAAGTACAATATATATGAAAAGCAGAAATCTTTCAAATTTATGATTTCTGCTTCTTTTTCATATCTCTTTTCTTCTTAAAAAAATGTTTTAATAAATCTGAACATTCAGATTCAAGAATTCCTTTTCTATATTCAGGATGGTGATTAAATTCAGACACTTCAAACAAATTTGTACATGTACCCACACAGCCTCCTTTAGGATCGGATGCTCCATATACAACTTCTTTAATTCTAGATTGTATAATCGCACCTGCACACATAGGACATGGTTCTAAAGTTACATATAATATGCAGTCCTCTAATCTCCATGTATTTAATTTTTTACATGCTTTTTGAATTGCCATAATTTCTGCGTGTGCAATACTTTGTTGTAAAGTCTCACGCTTATTATATCCACGAGCAATCACTTTATCATCTTTCACAATGACACATCCAATTGGAACCTCATCATAGCTTTCTGCTTTTTTAGCCTGCTTGATAGCTTCCTTCATCCATTTCACATCATCCATACTCATATCCTCAAAAAATAAAAAACTACTACACATGATGGAGCTTACTTAAGGCTGCTTCGTTCCCGACCTGACCTGATTCATAAGACATCATTGTAGTAGCCAAGTTATTATATCAAATCCATTTTCAATTCGCAATAGAAAAAGCTGTCAAAAGACAGCTTTTAAGATTAACCAATTTTCTTTTTACCACCCATGTAAGGTTGTAATACTTCTGGAATCAAGATTGATCCATCTGCCTGTAAATTGTTTTCTAAGAATGCAATCAACATTCTAGGTGGAGCAACACAAGTGTTGTTTAATGTGTGCGCAAAGTACTTTTCCCCATTTTCACCCTTCACACGAATCTTTAAACGACGTGCCTGAGCATCTGTTAAGTTAGAGCAACTTCCAACTTCGAAGTATTTCTTTTGACGTGGAGACCACGCTTCAACATCCACTGATTTACATTTTAAATCTGCCAAATCACCTGAACAGCATTCCAATGTACGCACTGGAATATCTAATGTTCTGAAGAATTCTACAGTATTCATATATAATTTTTTAAACCATTCCATACTTTCTTCTGGCTTACAAACAACGATCATTTCTTGTTTTTCAAATTGGTGAATACGATACACACCACGTTCTTCAATACCGTGAGCACCTTTTTCTTTACGGAAACAAGGTGAGTATGAAGTGTAAGTATATGGAAGATCTTTTTCTTCAAGAATTGTATCCTTGAATTTACCAATCATAGAGTGTTCACTTGTACCAATTAAATACAAATCTTCACCTTCGATTTTATACATCATACCTTCCATTTCCGCAAATGACATTACTCCATCAACTACTGAACTACGAATCATATATGGTGGAATTACATAAGTAAATCCTTTTTTATCAATCATGAAATCACGAGCGTAATTTAAGATTGCTGAATGTAGACGAGCAATATCTCCCATTAAATAGTAGAATCCATTTCCAGCTACACGACGTGCTGCATCTAAATCAATTCCGCTTAAACGTTCCATGATTTCAGTGTGATAAGGAATTTCAAAATCAGGAACAACAGGTTCTCCAAATTTTTCTAATTCAACATTTTCACTATCATCTTTTCCAATAGGAACACTATCATCAATGATGTTTGGAATCTGCATCATTTTTTCAGTAACAGACTCTCTTAATTTAATTTCTTTTTCTTCTAAAGCTGTTAGCTCGTGAGCAATCTCAGCCATTTGTTGCTTAATTTCTTCAGCCTCTTCTTTTTTACCTTGGCCCATCAACTTACCGATTTCTTTAGAAATCTTTTTACGATTTGCACGTAAATCATCCGCATGTTGTTGTGTTTGGCGAAGCTCTTTATCCTCCATTAACACTTCATTTACTAAAGGCAATTTGTAGTCTTGGAACTTTTTCTTAATGTTCTCTTTGACAATGTCCGGATTTTCACGGACAAATTTCATATCTAACATGATATCCTCCTCTGCACAAGAAAAGACTTTTTCTGCGAAAAAGTCACACGTCTAAATGACATGCCCGGTTCGTTTCCAGTCGTCCGGTAACATTTCAATATCCACTCCATCTTTCTGAATCATTCGGTATCCCGATTCATTCAGTCTTTATCGATGGAGTTTTTATTGTATGCTTTATTTATAAATACTTCAGAATTTCATCCATGATCTATGTACCTATCATCCAGTAAGATATCATAAACTTCTGGTTCTGATTATTTATCTTATTTAATCAACAAATCCCATGTCTCTTCGATTGATCACATAGGCCACACAATAATGTACACTCAATCCTTTGATCTGTTTCTAAATATGTAACGTCCTTATAGGCACGATCAAAACAAATCTTGAATGCCTTATGAAGCATACAATTATACAGTTCAAGATCCTTCTTTATGAACAATTCTACTTCTGGTTCAAGATCTTTATAATAGATTCTTTGTGACATTAAAAACACCTTCATAAGACAATTCCTCCTGTTCTATCTGGTTCTATTATACTATATTTAGAACATATTTTATAGATAGATTTGAGACTTTCTGATTTATTTTATGTGTATCATTATATCGCCAATTTGAACATGTGATATTTCACTGTGTTCTCTCATATTCACATTAAATACACATTGACACTGCATTTTTATTCAATTTAGAATATTTTCATTCTATACTACATTTCTTATCATTCAAACATTCCAATTATAACCTTATCACTGCTAGATTATGATATTTTGTTATTTTATCACATGCAATATTTTCCTGTCCCGAAACCAAAATCTTAATAAATAAAAAAAGAGACACTCGCACCCATAAAGGGACGATGTCTCGCGTTGCCACCCTTTTTACCATATATATATACATATATGATCTCTTAACATGATAACGGTATGTACCGGATCAAACTACTAATTTCGTTCGATCACTCTAAGGTGCTATTCAATTATTCATATCAGTATTTTCACCAGCCATACTGTCTCTATTTAATATATGGAATAACCTACTTATCCTTATCTTTGTTTTCAACACATTTATACCATTAAAACAAAGCTAAAGTCAACCGCTTATTCTGTGAAATAGCCACATTAAAATCGGATTTATCATATGATTCTACTTATCTACAAATCATATTCAATATCACAATTATATATAGCCTTAAAATATAAGAAATCCATCTATAATCCATTCCCATGAATATTAAAAACTGAATAAACAAAAGTAATCCTAATAGAGAAAAGAAGGCACAAATTCATTTTGTTGAATTATCATAATACAAATAATATAAGCCAATTACTGCCATTGCAAAAATAGCACCAATACACAAAGATCCTATAATGCTTCCATGACCAGAAATATAAACACATGCCGCAACATGAATATAACGGATGGGCAAGCCCATCCAATACGGAGAAATAAGTCCAGTTGATACGGTGACGAAGTCCATTGAATCCGTTGTATAAGTCCACATTTATATTGTAGATATAAACTATCATCCTCCTGTTGTAAGATAAAAACAGGTAAGTAAGTATACTTATCTAGTCTTGCGATTAGGAGGTGTTTTTTTATGCGAGATGTTAAAAAAGTTTTGGAAATGAGATCACAAAACTATAGTCAGCGACAGATTTCTGTATCTCTTAAAATTTCAAGAGATACAATAAGAAAAATTTTTAATGTAGCTGATGACAAAAAAGTGTGTTGGTCATCTGTTAAAGATCTCAGTGAATCAGATGTCCAAAATTTATTATTTGAACAGGAGATGAAAATCAATTTATCCATTAAGCAACCTGATTTTGATTACATTCATAAGGAACTGTTAAAGCCAGGAACCACAATCAAACTGCTATGGGAAGAATATGTTGATGATTGTCGGTCAATCAAGAGTCCATTTTACCAGTATAGCTACTTTTGCGAACGATATCGTGATTACGTTAAAAAGCATAATCTTACGATGCATATCAATCATAAACCGGGTGATAAAATGATGGTTGATTGGAATGGCACCCGTATGTATGTGTATGATCGTTACACAGGAGAAGCAATCCCTGCATATTTATTCGAGGCAACATTACCATTTAGTATGTACAGTTATGTTCAAGCATGTCCAAGCATGAAAATCAATGATTGGGTCGATTGCCATATCCAGGCTTACCGTTATTTTGGCGGAGTTACAAGACTTCTGATCCCAGACAATCTAAAAGTAGGAATTATCCAAAACAAGAAATATGAGGATCCAATATTAAACAAATCATATCAGGAAATGGCAGACTATTATGATACAACTATTATTCCAACAAGAGTGCGTAAGCCTAAAGATAAGGCAGCTGTTGAAGGCGCGGTTGGAGATTGTACAGTAGCCATTGTCGGTAAACTTAGAAACAGGAAATTCTTTTCGTTTGAGGACCTAAACAAAGCAATTATCAAAGAATTGGACAATTTCAATAACAGACCTTTTCAGAAAAAGGAAGGTTCCAGAAAAAGCGTATATTTAGACGAAGAACTTCCGTTTATGAAAACTCTGCCTGAACAGCCATTTGAGTTGAGTGTATGGAAACGAGCTAAAGTTCAATTAAATTATCATATTTCGATAGAAAAAATGAATTATTCTGTGCCATATGAATACGTTGGAAATTATGTAGATGTAAAAGTCACAAAAAGAACTGTAACTGTATATTATAAAATGAATCAAATTTGTACCCATGATCGATTATATGGTCGTATCAATCAATACTCAACAAATGAAAGTCATATGCCGGAGAATCACCAAAAATTTCAATGGAACAAAGACCGTTTTATGAAGTGGGCTGCCTCTATTGGAGACAATACTTCGATTTTAGTTTCCAAACTATTTGATCGTTATAAAGTTGAAGAACAAGCTTATAAAGGTTGTATGTCATTGTTGAAACTATCAGATAAATATGGAAAAACCAGACTGGAAAATGCGTGTCAATTGGCGTTGGATCACATCAGTCAGCCTGGCTATAAAAATATTAAGATGATATTACAGTCAAATCAAGATTTGAAAGATAAAAATGATAATGTACAAAGTGAATGTGATATGCATGCCTTTGTGCGAGGAAAAGACTATTACGGAGGCAAGAACAATGGATAAGAGTGAATTGATAGAAAAATTGAAGAAAATGAGATTACCAGTTATTGCAGAACAATATGAATTACAAAGTGCAAACCCAGAATACAGTCAATTATCATTCGATGAACGGTTCAGCGAATTAATTGATATGGAATATGATAGTCGAGTAAATCATACAATAGAAAGATTTATCAAGAATGCACATTTTTATGATTCTACAGCAAGTATGGAATCAATTAATTATAATCCAGACAGAAAACTCGATCGCTCGCAAATGGAGGAATTGTCTACAAACAATTATATAAACAACGGGTTGAATGTAATTTTTGTAGGAGCATCCGGCTGTGGTAAAACATGGTTATCAAACGCTTTGGGGATCCATGCCTGTAGAGATAGAAAAACAGTTTTATATATTCGATTACCAGAACTATTCTCAAAATTTGAAGAAATGAGGATTCAAGGAAAATATAATGAATATCTAAAAAAACTAGGAAAGTATGATTTAATGATACTAGATGAATTCTTATTAAAATCGACAAGTGAATCAGAAAGAAGCGATCTACTTGAATTGATGGAAATAAGGTGTAATAAGAAATCAACAATATTCTGTAGTCAATATTCATTTGATGGTTGGCATCAATTATTAAATGGAGGACCTATAGCGGATGCGATATTAGATAGGATAATAAATTCATCTTATTTGATTACATTACATGGAAAATCATTAAGAGAAACATACTCTAAATTAAAAAATAAGAAATAACTAAAAAACACGGTTGATTTAATTTGACCGTGTTTTTTAGTGGACTTGTATTACGTATTAAGATTTAAAAAAGATGGACTTCTTTAACGGATTATGTGGACTTCTGTAGCATATTGCATGGACTTCAGATAGCGGAATACTCAGCAACAAAGATCATACATACTAAGGAAATTTTATCTGCTTTTCTATCTTGTCTTAAACTTTCTATTTTGTATACATCTAAATTGTGAATAATATTTGTGACTTATTCATTCGAGTAATTCAAACTCTTTTTACATGATATCAATTCAGCCACAGAAACATGCATAGATTCAGATAAGGCAGGTAACAATTGAATGTCTGGATATCCTATTCCACGTTCCCGTCGGCTAACCGCTTTATCTGTGACATGTAGCTGTTGAACTAATTCCATTTGCGTCATATTGTTTTCTTTTCTTAACTTACAGATAAACATTCCCATATCTTTTGCGTTCACATATATCACTTCTTTCTATAATAATTTATATACATTCTATCAAATTGGCAATCAACGTGTCATTTATATAATATATTCGGGTTATTTCTATCTGATTTATCATATGAAAAAGGAGTAAGATCATAATTTTACTCCTTACATGCTTTATTCTTCTGTATTTTCTTCTGATTCTGCTTCAGGCTCTTCATGATCTACCAATGTCATACGCGTTACTTTCGCATCTCCATTTAAGTTGATCAATCTTACACCTTGTGTATTTCTTCCGTAGATTCCTACATTCTCTAAAGCTACACGGATCATGATTCCATCACTCGCAACAATCATCGCATCTTCTTTACCAGTAACCGAACGCATACACATTAGCTTACCTGTCTTTTCTGTGATATTAATTGTGCTAACACCTTTTTTACCACGAGAAGTCAAACGATAATCTTCGAACTTACTACGCTTACCATACCCATTTTCAGAAACAACAAGAACAGTGTCTCCTTCACTTGATAGTGCAGCACCTACAACTTCACTTCCATCACAATTGAATCCTAATACACCACTTGCACTACGTCCCATAATACGAACTTGATCTTCATTGAATCGAACAGCTTTACCATTTGATCCTGAGATAATTACTTCATCTTGTCCTGTAGTTAATTTCACAAAACGCAATTCATCATCTGGTTTTAAACTAATCGCAATCTTACCATTACGATTGATATTTTCAAATTCAGATACAGATGTACGTTTCACAATACCATTCTTTGTAACAAATAATAATGTTTCACTTTCATCATCCTTAGGAACAGCTACAAGAACATTTACTTTTTCACCTTTTTCCAAAGTCATTAAATTCACAATTGGAATTCCTTTAGATGTTCTAGATCCACTTGGAACATTGTATCCTTTTAATCGATATACACGACCCTTATCTGTAAACAACAACAAGAAATCATGTGTCGACATCGAAATCATAGTATCAATAGAATCTTCTTCATTTAATGTCAATGATTTGATTCCACGACCACCACGATTTTGAGCACGATATGTATCTACAAGCTGACGCTTAATATATCCAGACTCAGTTAATGTGATAATCACATCTTCCACTGGAATTAAGTCTTCATCTTCCATATCAACAGAAGCATCACTAATTTCAGTTCTTCTTTCATCACCATATTTCTGATCAATTTCAGTTAAATCATCACGAATGATTTGAAGAACACGATCATGATTTGCCAAGATATCCTTCAAATCTTCAATCGTCAATAATAATTGTTGATATTCATTTTCAATCTTATCTCGTTCCAATCCAGACAATCTTCTTAACTGCATTGCCAAGATAGCTTTAGCTTGAATCATGCTCAATCCAAACGCATCACATAAATCTTGAGATAAACCGGCCTCATCTTTTTTAGAACTACGAATCATATGAATAACTTCATCGATATGATCCATCGCAATTCGTAAACCTTCTAAGATATGTGCACGATCCTGTGCCTTCTTTAAATCAAACTGTGTTTTTCTTACAACTACATCAACCTGATGATCAATATAATCATGAATAATATCTTTTAAAGGCAATTGTTTAGGACGACCATTTTCAAGTGCCAACATATTGATACCAAATGAAGTTTGAAGTGGTGTTAATCTAAACAACTGATTTAAAATTACTTCTTCCTGCGCATCCTTCTTTAGCTCCATTACAATACGAATACCTTCACGGTTACTTTCATCGTTTAAATAAGTAACACCTTGAATTGCTTTATCACGAATTAAAGAAGCCATTTTAGTAATTAAGTTTGCCTTATTGACCTGATAAGGAATTTCATAGAAAATAATCTGTTTCTTTCCGTTTGATAATTCTTCAACACGATACTTAGAACGAATCATAATGGATCCACGTCCTGTTTCAAATGCTTGACGAATACCTTTACGACCCAAAATAATTCCTCCAGTAGGGAAGTCCGGTCCTTTAATGACTTCCATCAATTGAGGAACTGTAATATCCGGATCATCCATTACCGCAAAAATGGCTTGAATCGTTTCTGATAAATTATGAGGTGGAATATTTGTTGCCATACCAACCGCAATACCAACAGCACCATTAATCAACAAGTTTGGAATACGACTCGGAAGCACAACTGGCTCGCTTTCTTCACCATCATAGTTTGGAATAAAATCGACCGTATCCTTTTGAATGTCACGCAGCATCTCCATAGAAATTTTTGACATACGAGCTTCCGTATAACGCATTGCCGCAGCTCCATCTCCATCTAGAGAACCAAAGTTTCCATGACCATCCACTAATGGATATCGATAAGAGAAATCCTGGGCCATACGAACCATCGCATCATATACAGCTGTATCCCCATGAGGGTGATACTTACCAATAACTTCACCAACAATACGTGCACTCTTCTTATGTGCAACACCTGAAGTAATTCCCAATTGATTCATCGCATGCAAAATACGACGATGAACTGGTTTCATACCATCACGAACATCTGGTAATGCACGTGAAACAATAACAGACATTGAATAATCTAGAAAGGCTGTACGCATTTCTTTGGATATTTCAACATCTTCTACATAGTCATATCGCTTATTTTCTTCTTCCATAAGGACCTCCTACTAGTAATCCAAATTAGCGTATACAGCATTTTCCTGAATATATTCACGACGAGGCTCTACATCCTCACCCATCAACATATCAAATACACTGTCCGCTTCCATCGCATCATCAATTGTGACACGTTTCAATACTCTATGATGTGGATCCATCGTTGTTTCCCACAACTGTTCTGCATCCATTTCCCCTAAACCTTTATAACGCTGAACTTTGTACCCATCTTTAAATTCTTCACGCAACTGATCCATTTCCTGTTCCTTATACGCATAGGCAATCTTTTTTCCTTTTTGCACCTTATATAAAGGAGGTTGTGCAATATAAACATATCCACCTTCAATAACAGGTTTCATAAAACGATATAAGAAAGTCAACATCAATGTACAAATATGACTACCATCGACATCGGCATCGGTCATAATCACAATTTTGTGATAACGTAATTTTGATACATCTACATCTTCTTGAATTCCACATCCAAAAGCAGTAATCATACTACGAATTTCCTGGTTTTCAAAAATACGATGCGTTCTAGCTTTTTCAACATTTAAAATCTTACCACGCAAAGGTAAAATAGCTTGTGTTTTCGCGTCACGACCTTGTTTCGCGCTGCCCCCGGCAGAATCACCTTCGACGATATAGATTTCACATTCACTTGCATCTTTACTTGAACAATCCGTTAATTTACCTGGTAATGAACTAATTCCATCCAACGCAGATTTACGACGTGTTAATTCACGAGCTTTTTTTGCTGCAATTCTTGCCTTGCTGGCAATTTCTGCCTTTTCTACGATAGCCTTGGCAATATCTGGATTTTCTAAGAAGAAACGATTGATCTGTTCGCCCGCAATATTTGAAACAATCTTACGAACTTCACTATTGCCTAATTTTGTCTTTGTCTGTCCTTCATACTGAGGATCCGGGTGCTTAACAGAAATAATCGCAACCAATCCCTCTTTAACGTCATCCTGAGATAAACTCTCATCCTTTTTGATCATATTATTATTTTTCGCATAGGCATTAATACAACGAGTTAAAGCCATTCTGAAACCATCTTCGTGATATCCACCTTCATGCGTATGAATATTATTACAGAAAGAATAAATACTAGATTGATAGCCATCGTTATATTGCAGAGCAACTTCTGCAAGAATACCATCCTGCAATCCCTCTACATAAATGACTTTGTCACTGATTGTACTCTTATTCTTATTTAAGAATTGTACATACTCAATAATTCCACCCTCATATTTATAGTCATTACTTGGACCATCTGATGTTCTTTTATCTGTTAAAGTTAAACGTATATCCTTATTTAAGAAGGCAAGCTGACGCAGACGAGAATTCAACGTTTCATAATCATAAACTGTTGTATCCTTAAAAATCGTTGGATCTGCTTTGAAACGAACTAAAGTACCTGTTTCTTCTGTTGTTCCGATAATTTTTAAAGGCTCAACCGCATGTCCACCATTTTCAAAACGAATAAAATAGATTTTACCATCCTGATAAACAGTAACCTCTAACCATTCACTCAACGCATTAACAACACTGGCACCAACACCATGCAAACCTCCGGAAACCTTATAAGCGCCTCCGCCAAATTTTCCACCTGCATGTAATACCGTCATAATTGTTTCTACTGCGCTAATTCCTGTCTTTTCATGAATTCCTACTGGCATACCACGACCATTATCACGTACCGCAATAATATCTCCTGGCTCAATTGTCACATCAATTCGATTCGCAAAACCAGCCAAAGCCTCATCAATACCATTATCCACAATTTCCCAAACTAGATGGTGAAGTCCGCGTACAGAAGTGGAACCAATATACATACCTGGTCTCAAACGAACCGCTTCTAACCCTTCTAACACCTGAATATCATCCGCTGTATACGAATGTTCTACTTGTGTAGCTTGTGTTTCTAATTCTTCAAATTCAAGAATCTCTTTTTGTAATTCATCCTGACTCATTTGTAGACCTCCTTGATTCTCCCTTGTTCTATATCATAGAACCGAACTTCACGATTCCAATGCATATTCAATCGTTCTGTTGTTGTTATAAAAATCTGCATATCATTAGGAAGCTTTTCAATTAATTGTCGCTTTCTAAGATTATCCAGTTCACTAAATACGTCATCCAATAATAAAATTGGATATTGCCCACTCTTTTCATAAATAATTTGGGCTAGCCCCAATTTAAGTGCCAGTACAAAACTTCTTTTCTGCCCCTGACTAGCCACTTCACATACAGGTTTTCCATTCAATTCAAATAAAATATCATCCCTATGAATTCCAATCAAAGTCTGATGATATTTTTTTTCTTTTTCAAAAACCTTGGCATAAGCTTCCTTCATATCTCCATCCAAATCAATAAACGTTATATACTTAGCATCTATATATTCTTTTTCATTTGAAAAGAATGGATATAGCTCACGCGCTTTTATCATCAAAGAATTCAAAAATTCATTTCTTTGTTTCATAATGATTTTTTGAACATCTATCATCTGATCCAAATAAATTTGAACTAAACACTCATCCACTTTACTCTGTTTCAAAGCTTGATTTCTCTGCTTTAAAATTTTTTGATACGAAGATAACGTAACCGTGTACGTTTTTGACAATTTCATTAACTCCATATCAATAAATCGTCTTCGATTTTTTGGAGATGAAGTAAATAAAGATAAATCGTCTGGACAAAATAAGATCGCATTTTCAATTCCAATAAAATCCGAATACTTCTTAACTGGATTTTGAAAACGAAACAAATGCTTTTTTTGATGATCCACAATCACTTTCAATTCTTCTTTTCTGTGATTAGACTCCACCGTTGCCTGAACACAAAATTCTTTGCACCCATGCATGATCATACTGTCCAATTGATTTGTTCGAAACGAACGCAAATGACTTAAAAAATAAATAGCTTCAATTAAGTTCGTTTTGCCCTGTGCGTTTTTTCCATATAAAAAATGAATGCACTTTGGTGTAAAAGAAAAAGACATGGTTTCATAATTACGGAAATGAAAACATGTCAGCTTTTCAACATTCATTTCACTTCAATCCTTATTCCATTAGTTTCTACAATATCTCCATGGTAGATCTTTTTTCCACGACGATTTTCATTAACGCCGTTGACTAATACTTCCATGTTTGCTAAATATTCCTTGGCCTGTCCACCACTATAGACAACATCGCAAGCTTTTAGCAATTGTGCTAATGTAATATACTCATCTATAAGTTCAAATTCCATGAAAATACCTCTTTTCGCACTATAATTATATCATAAAACGACATAAATAGCTATGCGTACAGAGATACCGATAAAAAAAGAAACCGTTTAAAACGAGTTTAAACGGCATTTTCTTTAATCATAACTACGAATTGGCACTAAAATCATTAAGACTGAAGCATCTTCCGGATTTGATACCTTGATAGGCTTCATAAATCCAGAAAATTCAATTAATACTTTTTCGCATCCCAATGCCTTGATCGCATCCAACATATATGTACCATTACATGTCAATGAAATATCTTCTCCTTCATATTCACACTTAGTCAATACTTCATCAGAGTTTCCAATTTCACTTGAATACGTCTTAACATGAGTTTCTGCTGTTGAACATTCCAATTTAATTAAATGTACTTTATCATTACGAATGAAGTTAGTACGATCAATTGTACCTGCAATTTCATATGAATCCACCAACATCTTAGATACACAACTTGTAGGAATAATTCTTTGTACATCTGGGAAAGTTCCATCAATTAAACGAGTTTGGATAATTGTTTTATCAAATACAAACTGTGCTTTTTTAAAATCTGCATAAATATCGATTGTATCATCATCCGAAATAGAACGAACAACCTCAGTTAAAGATTTACTAGGAATTGTGATATTAAAATCTTGACTTGAATTCAATTCAATTGTTTTTCTAGCTAAACGATATGAATCTGTTCCAGAACAATACAACATATTACTTTGTGAATTGAAGTTTACCCCCGTTAATACTGGACGTTGATCTTTGTCGCTGCACGCAAATGCAGTCTGTGAAACGATTGATTTTAAATCTGTTGCCTTCAATACAAAATGATGATTAGGTTGTGTAAAATCAATATCAGGATATTCATTAGAACGAATACCATTTAAGTTAAATTGACCATTATCACTAGAAATACGAACTAAAGAGTAGTCAATGACTTCAATTTCAATATTTTTACAATCCAACTTACGAACAATTTCTAACAAATACTTAGAATCAATAATAATAGATCCTTCTTCTTCAATATCTAAATTATTCAATTCACCAGGGACAATTACAGTACGAATGGATATATTTGAATCACTACCAGTTAAAATCATTGAACCATCTTTTAAATCAATACAAATACCTGATAGTGCAGGTAATGGAGAAAAGACACTAATAGCTCTAGAAACAATAGATAGCTTGTCATAAAAATATTTTCGATCAATAGAAAAATGCATAAAAATCTCCTTTTCTTTTCATCCTTGTCCGCTATTTTACAAGGGACTCTTACGAAACACAAGACTATTTTTTCACAAAGTTTTTCTCATATTTTTGGTAGCTATTACATCTTTATGATCATTATTTTTAATGGATCATTTTTGTCACGCCTATCTTAAAACTCTTTCTTCTTCATGGCGCTCATACTATACTTATACGAAGCAAACCATATAAGCAGACTTAACACAATGAGGGCAATCGCAATTTCAAGATCCCCTATTCCCCCTATCATATGCAGAATACTTTCTTTTAATCCCAAGTTAGCCTTCACAAAAAATCCAATTGTATAACAAATTGCAAAAATAATTAAAATTGCGATTGGCAGCACAATTCGCCCTTTCTCTCCTTCGAACCTTATCCTGATCGCGATCATAATTCCCGCAATTGCCTGAAACACAAAAAATGTGATCAACTCCATTGCCAGCATTTCCAGATCAAACACCTCTTCAGGATTTATGAGTACCATAATTCCTG